>Ga0209362_1002919_pt1 | contig 12255 bp, 5 predicted proteins | sample SaaInlV_165m_DNA_FD_184680 | JGI IMG/M metagenome (GOLD analysis project Ga0209362, IMG submission 184680) | Marine microbial communities from expanding oxygen minimum zones in the Saanich Inlet - Saanich Inlet SI037_S3LV_110m_DNA (SPAdes)... | ecosystem: Environmental > Aquatic > Marine >...
TCGCCGTCGATGTCGATGACTTCCTTGTCGGGGCGAGCCACCTTTACTCCCACCGCGGCGGGATAGCCGAAGCCCATGGTGCCCAAGCCGAGCGAGGAAATGTAGGTGCGGGGATCCTTGAATTTGTAGTACTGGGCGGCCCACATTTGGTGTTGGCCCACGCCTGTGGTGATGATGGCTTCGCCCTTCGATTCCTCGTAGAGAGCCTCGACGGCCTCTTGAGAGGTGATGTGTTCGCCTTTCTTATAACGAAAGGGGTTTTCTTCCTTCCACTTGTCGAGAGAGGCGAACCATTCGGTGAGGTCGGGTTTTTTGAAGCCTTGTTCCTTGGCCAGTTCGCAGAGGCGCTTGAGGGCGTACTTGACGTCGGTCTGGATGGGAAAGTGAGCGTGTACGTTCTTGTTGTGCTCGGACTTGTCGACGTCGAAATGGATGACGTAGGCTTCCTGGGCGAACTTGTCGACCTTGCCCGTGATACGGTCGTCGAAGCGGGCGCCGGCGCAGAGCAGGAGATCACTTTCGCATACCGCCCAGTTGCCCGCAACGGTGCCGTGCATGCCGTACCAGTAGAGGGATTGCTCGTGGGCGGGATCGAACACGCCCAGCCCCATTAAGGTGTGGGTGACGGGGAGTCCGGTTATTTCTGCGAATTCCTTGAGTTCCTCATGGGCATCGGCGGAGAGGATGCCGCCACCGGTATAGAGGACGGGCTTTTTTGCCTCGGTTATGAGTCGCAGGACTTCGGTGAGCTCTTCGTCGCTGGCTTTGGGCACATCCAGTTTATAGCCCGGAATGTCACCGACTTCCGAGGGAAAGAATGGCTCGAAGACGGCTTGCTGGACATCTTTTGGGATGTCGATGACGACGGGACCGGGGCGGCCGCTTTCGGCCAAATAGAAAGCTTCCTTGACGATTCGCGGAAGGTCTTCCGCCTCAAGCACGAGATAGCTGTGCTTGACCACGGGGAGGGTCATGCCGAAGAAGTCGGTTTCCTGAAAGGCGCTCTTGCCGATGAACTGCTGGTAGACCTGCCCCGTGATGACGATGAGGGGTATGCTGTCCATGTAGGCGTCGGCGATACAGGTCATCAGGTTGGTGGCGCCGGGACCGGAAGTGGCCATGCAGACGCCCGCCTTGCCCGTGGCTCTGGCATACCCGTGGGCCATGAAACCACCGCCTTGTTCCTGTCGGGGAAGGATGGTGCGAATGCTCTTTGAACGAGTGAGCGACTGGTGCAATTCCATCGAAGCCCCGCCCGGATAGGCGAACACAGCCTCCACGCCCTCACGCTCGAGGGATGCCACCAAGGCGTCTGCCCCATTCATGGCGGGCCCTTGCTCGCCTTCGGGTAGAGGTTGTTCTTCTTTGATGGGTTGTGTGCTCATTGGTCGTATTGGTTGATCGGATATACAAATGCATTTTCTCAGAAACAGTCCTGTTTTTCAAGGGCAAAGGAATGGCCTCAAATGAGCTCTTTTTCTTAAAGACCCAAGGAACGGTTTTGAATATCGCCCACTCGCAAGGCTTGGGACGCGGAGTAGTCGGTTTTATCTTACAGTTCGTCAAGGGTGGACCATTTACCTAGGGAATAATCGTAAAGACCTTTTGATGATTTGAAATAGCTCCAGTTTTTCTTTTCGTGACTGTACAGCCATGGGTAGTTGTTCTTGCTCGTCCAAAGCCAATTCAAATTCGGGTGGTATAGCCAGACTCCCACTTGTACCGCGTCTACAGGATAAAGCCATTCCAAGTGTTCGTGATAAATCCAGTTTGAGTCGCTAGAGAAAAAGTTTCCGAACCAAGGGCTTGAGCTCCATCCCGAAACTGAATCGGTGGCTGCATTTGCATTGGCAAAGATCGGCGCCGAAATTTGAATGTCACTGCTTCCGTAATACGCATTTCCTTCCCGGATAGACACGACGTTTCCGTCTTTATCCAAGAACTTCGTTGGAACCGTGGGAGCAGTTTGGGGGTCGGTTTGATGAAAGACTTGAAAATGAAGATGGGGTTCCGTTGACCATCCGGTATTTCCCGAAAGTCCAATGGGGTCTCCAACTTTCACTGTGTCGCCCACCTGTACGAGAGCTCCGTGTTGCTGTAAGTGCAGGTAGTCGGCTTTGCTTCCGTCCAAATGTCCGATGGTTACGTAATTGGCCTTGTCCATGAATGACTTTTCAGCTCCTCCTTCGTTGGAGTCTTCCTTAAGGTTTATTACCATTCCTCCCCTCGCCGCGTACAAGGTCGTTCCCTCCGGCATGGACCAATCGATAGCGTAAGTGCCCTCATGGCTCCATGACCCCATGTAACCTTGGCCTACGGTAAACCTATCCTTGGACGCGTAAGGAATTCTGTAGGTATAATTGGAGTCCTGATTCTCACCTGAAAATCCATAGTTCCAAAAATAGCTCCAGGAGTAACCCCAACCACCGCCTACTTCGATTTGGTCCAAGGTCATTACTTCGGTGTCGCCGCTACCGTTCAAATTGAAGATTAGCTTTCCTTCCTTGGAGGGCCGAAGGTTCGATAAGTCGGTGAATGCGATCTCGACGCTGAACAAAGAATTTACGTTTGCATGAGCCGTGAAAGTGATTTGTCCATTGCTCAAGGTGCTTGCGGTAACCGAAAAAGGGGAGTTTTCCTCAGCTTGGACGTCGCTCTTGGAAAGAAAGCCAAGCACCACGATAAAAGTGAGGATGTATTTGAGCATATCCAGTCTGTATTCTTTTTCGTTCGTCGCTACAATTCGATTATCTTCTAGATAAGGGCTTTCATATCGGCCATGGATATGGATGCGTTGGCCGCTTCTCCAGCTTCGAAAACCTCGCTCAGAAGCTTTCTTTTGCTCGATTGTAGGCGTAGAACGTTTTCTTCCACCGAATCGGAGACGATCAGCTTGTAGACTTGTACGGTTTTGGTTTGGCCTATGCGGTGAGCCCGGTCTGTTGCCTGAGCTTCGGCGGCGGGGTTCCACCATGGGTCGAAGTGGATCACCAAGTCGGCTCCCGTAAGGTTGAGTCCCGTGCCACCCGCTTTAAGAGATATAAGGAAAATGGGTACGGAATCGTCGTTTTGGAAGCGATCGACCTGAGCCATACGATCTCTGGACGATCCATCGAGGTAGCAATGCGGGATCGATTCGGCTTCCAATTCCGCTCGAATCAAGGCCAACAGGGAAGTGAACTGGGAGAAGAGCAGGATGCGGTTTCCCGCGTCCATCGCCCCGTAGAGGATTTCCCGAAAAGCCGACAACTTGGCGGAGGCGTCGGGTTCGAGTTTGTCGTCGAGCAAGCGGGGGTCGCAACAGGTTTGGCGAAGCCGCAGGAGTTGCGTGAGGGTCTTCATACGGAGCTGGCCTTCGGGGACGCCCGCTTCTTCCATGGCTACGATTTCCTTTTCGGCTCCCGCCTTTGCGGAAGCGTAGGTCTTGGCCTGCTCGGGCGTCATGTCCACATACACGACCTGCTCGATTTTGTCGGGGAGTTCGGGGGCGACGATTTTTTTGCTTCGCCGCAGAACGTACGGAGCCGCTTGGGCGAGAAATCGTTTTTCGTGCCAAGTGCGATCGTCGCCTCGCGAAGATGAGGGAATCGGATGGAGGGCGCCCGGCATGAGGAAGGCGGTGAGGGACAGGAGATCGTTCAGGCTGTTTTCCACGGGAGTGCCCGTGAGAAGAAAGCGGCCACGGGAGGAAAGGGAGGCGAGTGACTTGGCGTTGCGCGTACGGCGGTTCTTTAGGTTTTGGGCCTCGTCGCCGATCACGCACAGAAAGGAAGCCGAAGCAAAGAGGCTTTCGTCTCGGACGAGGGTGCCGTAGGAGGTAATGACGAGATCCCATTTTGCGAATGCCTCGACTGTCTTGAGCCTTTTGGAGCCATGGTGAACGAAGGCTGAAAGTTCGGGGCAAAAGCGTTCGGCTTCCCGCCTCCAGTTTTCGACGAGCGATGCGGGGCAAACCACGAGCGAGGTGGAAACGGAATCGTCGAAGGTGACTTTTCTTTTCTTGAGGCAGGAGAGGACGGCTAAGGTCTGGAGGGTTTTTCCAAGGCCCATTTCGTCCGCGAGGATGCCACCGAGTTTGTGCCGAAAGAGATGTAGCATCCAGCCGACGCCGATTTTTTGATAGGGTCGCAGGACGTCTTCCAGTTCCTTGGAAAGGGGAGGAGGTTCGAGCTTGTTGAGGTCGCGAAGTCCCGTGGCTCGGGTCTTCCAGATTTCGGGTGGTTTGAACTTGGGGTCGAGCTCCACAAGTATTTCTTCGCTTTCCGCGGTTTGTTCCGCACGTAAGTGGTAGGTGCCCTTGCGCAGGAGTGGTGCCTCGTGCGATCCCGACAGGTTTCGCTGAAGGGCATGGGTCTTTTCCAGCATCTTTTTGCCGAGCAGGTAGACCTTTCCGCCGGACTCGACGTGGTTGCTGCCCATCGCCAATGCTTGCTCGACCAAACTTTCGGGGGCATCCCCCGCCCGAATGGTTACCTGTATCTCGGTCATGCCCTCCTTTTCCTTGGCCTCCGTCTTTACCGTGGCTTCCCGAATGGACTTCGTATGGTTTCGGAAATTTTCCGTGAAGGTGGCATCGAAGTCGAGTTCCAGGGTTTCCTTGTGCTCGGCTAGGAAATCGAGAGTTTTTTCACGTCCACGGAGCCACCACCAGCGACGATTTTGTCGGTCCCGTAGGAAATTTGTCTCTCGCAGGAGTCGAAGCGTCGACTTGTAGGCGGGGTGCTCGTCGGACGGCAAGGTGATCATGAGGTACTCGGTTGATCCTTCCACCTCTATTGGTCGACCTTCGTACTCCGCCCATGCCTCCTCGCGAATGGCGGGGTAGACCTCGCGTTCTTCCGAACTTCCGGAGGTCGGGGAGGAAGCAGAAGTTCGCCGTTGCGAATCGGATGCGGTTTTCTCCTTTGGCAGGTGTTGGGATACGCCGAGCAGATCGCCGTCGTCCCAGTCGATGGGTTCCTGCGGTTTGTGGGCGAAGTAAAAGCAGGGAATGCCGCGAAGCATTTTGAGAAGCTCGGCCAGATGCTTTTTGCTCAAGTGTAGAAGAGAGGACAATTCCCCTCCGCACCATTGGGCCATGACAAAGGCGGCGGCACGTTCGGCATCGGGTAGTCCCGCAAGTCCGGCAGGTCCGGCTTTTTCGGGGGATACGGGTTTGCCCGATCCCGGGTCTAGCTCGAGCTTGGTTGGAATGGCGTCCCGTTCCGCGCAGGCTGCGAGGGTGGGGGGCAGGACTAGCCTGAGGTTCACGAACCTTGCGACGGGAAAGCGAAGTCGGCGAGGGTCTTTTCAGGGTCGTCTCCGGCGGGAGCACCGCCCATGGCGAAGTCGGGCTTGCCTCCACCCTTCCCTCCGAAAAGAGTGGCAAGTTCGCGAAGGAAGTCTCCCGCCTTGTGGCCTTTGGCGACGGCTTCGTCGGATGAGATGCAGATCATGGTGGCCTTGTCGCCCGCGATGGATACGAGGAGCGTGACGGAGGGAGCGGTGCCCTTGTTCACCTGCACGACAAGACCGCGCAGGTCGTTGGGAGCGACGTCGCGAACGATGCCCTTGACGAAGTGAATACCATCGCTTTCTACGGCTTGTTCGATCAGCTCTTCTGCAAGGTTTGCTTGTCCCTTTTGCTCATGCGAGCGCAACTTTTTTTCGAGGTCCTTGTTCTTTGCCTGAAGGGCGACGATCCGTTCGGAAACCTCCTCCGGTTTGCAGGCGAGATTTTGGGTGATGGAGGCGAGTTGGCGAAAGCGTTCGTTGGCGAGGGCGTGGGCATTCGAACCGGCAACGGCCTCGATTCGACGAGTGCCCGCGGCGATCGCGGATTCGCCGGTTATCTTGATGAATCCGATTTCTCCTGCGGACTGTACGTGCGTGCCACCGCACAGTTCCTTGCTCCATCCGCCAAGATCCACTACTCGAACGACGTCACCGTATTTGTCACCGAAGAAGGCCACGACGTCGTCGGGCTTTTCCGCGTAGGGAATTTCAACGGCTTCGACGGGGTCGTTGGCGAGGAGGTGTTCGTTGGCGAGTCCTTCGATTTCCTCGATTTGCGCCGAGGTGACTCCTTCGAAATGGGAAAAGTCGAAACGCAGGCGATTGGGCTCTACGAGCGAACCCGCCTGACGCACGTGATCGCCTAATACTTTGCGCAGAGCCCAGTGCAAGACATGGGTGGCGGTGTGGTGTCGCTGGATGGCGAGGCGCCTGCTTAGGTCTACGTTCAGGACTGCGGTTTGCCCGCTCGGGTCTTCGGTGAAGTCACCCGACACGGGATGCAGGAATCGTCCGGCGGCATCCTTGCTTACCTTGCCGACAGGGAAGGTTTCGCCACCAATTTCGACGGTTCCGGAATCTCCTACCTGCCCCCCCATTTCGGCATAAAACGGGGTTTGGTCAAAAAAGAGGTAAGCATTTTCTCCGTCCCGAACCAAGCCCTGGCAGTTTGCGGAAAACCCTGTGAGGTTTTCGGGTTCGTAGCCTAGGAACTTGGTGGATTGAGTCTCGTCGCCGTCAGCCTTTACCTTGATCTCGACAGTCTTGTGGGCCTCGCGAGCGCGTGTACGTTGTTTTTCCATCTCTAGGTTGAATCCCTCTTCATCCACCGAGAGGCTTCTTTCACGAGCCATGAGCTGTGTGAGATCAAGTGGAAAGCCGTAGGTGTCGTACAGACGAAAGGCGAATTCGCCCGAAATTTCCTTTTTATCGCCGATTTGTTCACTTTCGCGTCGAAAAAGTTCTATACCGCGATCAAGGGTCTTGTTGAAGGATTCCTCTTCCGATCGAAGAGTCTTCTCGATCAGCTCCTGCCTGTCCTTTAGCTCGGGGAATACTTCGCCCATTTGCTCCACCAGCGCACCGACCAGTTTGTGGAAGAAGGGCTCGGAGAAGCCTAGGCTGCGGCCGTAACGAATGGCCCGACGGAGGATGCGTCGGAGGACGTAGTTTCGATCTGAATTGCCTGGCATTATGCCGTCGGCGATGGAAAAGGACAGGGCTCGAAGGTGGTCGCCGATTACGCGAAAGGCGATGTCCACTTTTTCTTGCTCGGAGCGATCGGAACCTTCCGGCAAGGTGGATTCATAGGTTTTGCCCGAAAGCTTTTCAAGTTCATCGAAAAGCGGGCGAAAGACGTCGGTGTCGTAATTGGATACGGTTTTTGAGAAATCAGTAAATCCGTTCGTGCTCTGAATGGCCGCGGCAACGCGCTCGAAGCCCATTCCCGTGTCGACGTGCTTGGCGGCGAGAGGAGAGAAGCCGCCTTCCTTGTCGGCGTTGAACTGAATGAAGACCAAGTTCCAGATCTCGATACAGAGGTTGGAGTCGCCGTTGACGAGTTGGCCGGCGGTATCCCCCTCGGGCGTGAGGTCGATGTGGAGTTCGCTGCAAGGTCCGCATGGCCCCGTCTCGCCCATCATCCAGAAATTGTCTTTTTTGCCCCCGTTGATGACGTGGACAGTTGGGTCGAGGCCCTCCTTTTCGAAAATGGTAGTCCACAGGTCGTGGGCTTCTTGATCGAAATCGGCGGGTTCTCCCTCTCCCGGTTTGTAGACGGTTGCGTAGAGGCGTTCCTTTGGGAATTTCCAGACTTGGGTGAGGAGTTCCCATGCCCATTCGATGGCCTCGGCCTTGAAATAGTCGCCGAAGGACCAGTTTCCCAGCATCTCGAAGTAGGTGTGGTGGTAGGTGTCGAGTCCGACGTCCTCAAGATCGTTGTGCTTTCCGCCCGCCCGTATGCATTTTTGTGTGTCGGCGGCACGTGGGTAGGGTGCCTTTCGGTCGCCGAGGAAGTAGGGCACGAATTGATTCATGCCCGCATTGGTGAAGAGAAGGTTCGGAGATTCCGGCATGAGAGATGCCGAAGGGACGACTTCATGGGCCTTGTCGGCGAAAAAATCGAAAAAGGACTGGCGGATTTCTTCCGACGTCATGTTTTTGCGGGTCGAGTGGGTGAGAGAGATAACTCAGCCGAGACGTTCGAGGATGGCTTGGCCCATTTCGCGAGTGCCGATTGAGGGCTTGTCTTGGGCTACGTCAATTGTGCGAAATCCGTCGCGGATGGCTCCCTTTACCGCGTTTTCGATGGATGCCGCCGCTTCTTCCAATCCGAAACTATAACGCAGCATCAGTGCGGCGCTGAGGACTTGAGCACAGGGGTTGGCGAGGTTTTGGTTTGCGATGTCGGGGGCGGTGCCACCGGCGGGTTCGTAAAGACCGAAGGGATGACCGTGGGCGTTCTGCTGGGTTCCGAGGCTGGCTGAGGCGAGCATACCGAGAGAACCGCAAATGACGGCCAATTCGTCTGATAGGATGTCCCCGAACATGTTTTCGGTCAGAATGAGGTCGAACTGACAGGGGTCCCGCACCAGTTGCATGGCGGCGTTGTCGACGTACATGTGAGAAAGTTCCAGCTCGGGTGCTTCTCGTGCTAGCTTTTCCGACACTACTTTTCTCCACAGGACAGAAGTTTCGAGAACGTTTGCTTTGTCTACGGAGCATATCCGACCTGAGCGGAGTCTGGCTGCGGTAATGGCTATGTCGGTGATTCGCTCGATTTCGCTCGAGCGGTAGACCATGGTGTCAATGGCTTCTTCTTCGCCACTTTCTAGCTCTCGGGTTTGCTTGGGTTGACCGAAGTAGACGCCGCCTGTGAGTTCACGTACGCAGAGAACGTCTATTCCGTTGGACACGGTCTCGCGCCTGAGAGGCGACAGGTCGCAGAGCTCGGGAAACAAGTTTCCGGGTCGCAAGTTTGCATACAGGCTGAAAGCCTTGCGCAGGGGGAGGAGTGCGGCTCGCTCGGGCTGCTCTTTTGGTGGAAGGTTTTCCCACTTGGGACCGCCTACCGAACCAAATAGAATGGCGTCAGCTGCCCGGCATGCTTCCAAGGTGGAGTCGGGTAGGGCTTCACCGTGGTTGTCAATACCTGCACCCCCGACGTCGTGAGTGGATGTTTCGATGCCGAAATCGTGAGTCTCGCCGGCTTGACGTAAAATTTCGAGGGCCGTTTCCATGACCTCGGGTCCGATTCCGTCCCCGGGAAGTGTGGCGAAGTTCAAAGTCTTCATTATAGAGAGTGAAAAAAGATTCAAAATACCAGTTCACCGTATTTACGGAAAGAATAAAACCGAAGCGTCTCGTACCCGTAGGATAGCATTGACAAAAACGGGGATTCCAGATTTAGTATTACATCTTCAATACAGTCTCATCTTAAAGAGAGGAGCGGGCACATCCGCTCTTTTTTTTTCTTTTAACTCCTTAATTTAAAACCAACTTTCGACCATGAGCAGCGAAATACTCGCCGTCCTTGAATACATGGAGAAGGAAAAGGGGATCAGTCGTGAAGACATGATCGCCACAATTGAAAGCGCCGTAAAGGCTGCTGCTGAACGCGGCGTAAACGGTTCGGGCGACCTTCGAGTGGAAATCAATCCGAAGACCGGCACAATGAAGGCTTGGACGCAGCTTTTAGTTGTCGAGTCGGTTTCCGATACCGCTACCGAAATTCACATCGACAAGGCACGCCTGTACGCCGAGGAACCTCAAGTGGGCGAATCCGTGGAGCGTGAAATCGATCCGGCTTATCTCGGACGTATCGCGGCGAAGACGGCGGAGCAGGCAATCAAGCAACGCTTGCGTCAATTTGAGAAGGAACACATTTACGACGAATTCAAGGATCAGGTCGGTAATTTAGTATCCGGAATCGTACGCCGGCGCGAGAGAGGTGATATGATTGTCGAAGTAGGCAAAGCCGAGGCTATCCTGCCTTGGCGAGAACGTGTACCCGGGGAAGATTGGGTTGCAGGCGAACGCGTCCGTTGCTTGCTTCTCAAGTTAGAAGCGCAAGGACGTGGTCCGGAATTGGTTCTGAGCCGTTCGAGTATGAGCTTTGTGCGAAAGCTTTTCGACGTTGAAGTGACTGAAATTGCAGATGGTACGGTTATGCTTGCGGCGATGGCTCGTGAGCCAGGCTACCGTACCAAGGTTTGCGTGAAGAGCAACGACCCGAAGGTGGATCCCGTGGGTGCATGCGTGGGCGCTCGCGGAGCGCGAGTGAAAAGCATTGTTCGCGAACTCAATGGTGAAAAGGTAGACATTGTACGTTGGTATGAAGACCCCATCGAGTTGCTTGCCGAGGCTCTCAAACCAGCGGTTCCCAAGAACGTGAAGCTGGATCGGGATAAGCGCCGTATGTATTTCGAAGTGGAAGAAGACGATCTCTCCATCGCCATCGGTCGCAAGGGCATTAACGCTCGGCTTACCTCGCGCCTGTTGGGATGGAAACTCGATATTGGGAAGGTCGAGGTCAAGGAGGTTGGCTTTGATGAGCGTAAGGCTCAGGCTGCTCAGGCCCTCACTGCTGTCGGCGTAGAATTTGAATTGGCCGATCGTTTGGTCGCCGTGGGTCTCGTGAGTCCCGAAGCCTTCGAGGGGGTGACCTCCGAGGATTTGATGGGACTGGGCTTTACTTCCGAGGAAGCCGCCACCGTTTTGGAAAAGGTGGCCTCTTCCGATGACGAGCCTTCCGGCGATGCCGATGAGACTCCCGATGTCGCCGCTGAGGCTTCAGAGAAAACGGCCTCTGATTCAGACGAAACCAAGGAAGGCGAAGAAACCGCTTAACTTGAACTTTTCCGAAACCAGAGTTTTCAAACGACCTAAAAGGATTTTTCTCACTATTGCTAAATGAGTTTCCGCGTACATGCTATTGCTAAGGAAGTCGGCATGACGAGTAAGGAGCTTGTCGCCTTGCTTGTCGAACGAGGCTATGAAATCAAAAGTGCTTCCAGTTCGATTGATAACATTACCGCGGAGTCGCTTATCGAGGAACTCAAGCCTGCGGAAGCCGAAGTTGTCGAAGTTGAAGAATCGGAGGTCGCCAAGCCCGAAACCGATGACAAACCTGAAGAGTCCGCTGACGAAGAACCTGCTTCCGACGACTCTACCGTCGCCGTTCCAATAGTAAAGAGCAAGCAGGACATCGACCGGGAGCGATTGGAAAAGCAAGAAGCGGAAGATCGCGCCAAAGAAGCAAGTTCACCGGCAGTATCGCCCGATGCTTCGGAGTTGCCTTCGGATTCGGGTGCCGTTCCCTTGGCTCCTCCACCTCCTGCTCCGATTGCTCCAAGCCCGCCGAAACCTTCGGCGATTATGGCTCCGCCCCCTCCTTCGACCGGGAAATCCACTGAACCTGCGACTTCTGAAGATGCACCTGATGTCGCCACGGTCGCACCCACTTCTTCCGACTCGAAAATCCTCCTGATCAAGCCACCGATCGTGGTCCGTGAGTTTGCCGTGTTGATTGGGCTCAAACCTTTTCAGTTGATTTCCGAGCTCATGGAAATGGGTATTTTTGCTTCCATGAACCAAAGCATCGAAGAGGACGTTGCTCAGCAGCTTGCCTCTTCGAAAGGCTTTGAGTTGGATATACGTCACCGTGGAGAAAAGGCCGAGACAACTAAGCAAAAAGAACAGCAAGCCCGTAAAATCGACGAAGATGACGAATCTTTGCTCGAACCTCGTTCACCCGTAGTGTGTATCTTAGGTCACGTCGATCATGGCAAAACGACTTTGCTTGATACTATTCGAAAGGCAAACGTCGTTTCCGGAGAAGCCGGGGGCATTACTCAGCATGTCGGTGCCTACCAAATCGAGCACAATGGTCAGAAAATTACATTTTTGGATACTCCGGGTCACGCAGCTTTTTCAAAGATTCGGGAAAGAGGAGCAAATCTAACTGATATTTCCATATTGGTCGTGGCGGCAGACGATGGCTTTATGCCTCAAACTGACGAAGCCCTAAAGTTTGCCCAAAGAGCCCAAGGTTCCATTGTCGTGGCGATTAACAAGACCGACGTCAAGGGGGCGGACATAGATAAGGTCAAGACTCACATGCAGGAGCGTGGCATACCTTCCGAAGATTGGGGAGGTGAGACCGTAACTGTAGCGATTTCCGCCCTCAAAGGTGAGAATATAGAGGATTTGCTCGACATGATCCTTCTCCAGTCGGAGGTCATGGAATTGAAGGCCAATCCGAATGCAGTTGCCGAGGGTGTGGTCGTGGAAGCTCGTCAAGAGGTCGGTCGTGGAGCCACTGCCACGGTGATCGTTCAGAAAGGAACTCTCAAGACTGGTGATGTCATTGTCTGTGGTTCCGTTTACTGCAAGGTTAAGGCTATGCTGGACGACCGAGGCGAACAGGTAAAAACTGCTCCTCCCTCAACTCCCGTTAACATTCTAGGCTGGTCGGACGCTCCC
>Ga0209362_1002922_pt1 | contig 12245 bp, 9 predicted proteins | sample SaaInlV_165m_DNA_FD_184680 | JGI IMG/M metagenome (GOLD analysis project Ga0209362, IMG submission 184680) | Marine microbial communities from expanding oxygen minimum zones in the Saanich Inlet - Saanich Inlet SI037_S3LV_110m_DNA (SPAdes)... | ecosystem: Environmental > Aquatic > Marine >...
CTGGGCTTCCCTCTACCCACTGGTCGACTTTCGGTGGCCCAAGCAAAAGCTCTCTTAGCCAAGGCAGGCAAAGAGGTCGATTGAGTCGTAGTCGAATTCAAAAATCGGGACGCAACTTGTGTATGGTGTTGTGTACCTTGTCCACAAGTTCGTCGCCATTTTCATTTTCCAGGTCGTAGGCGATTTCCATCTGCATGACGGGCTGGATCCCTTCAATTTCGATGAAAACGCTTTTTCCATCCGATTGGAGTTTAGCTGAAAGGACCGTTAGTTTGTCTCGACCGGTTTTCTCGGGATTGGACACCTTGTAGTCGGGTGATCCATAGCGACTTGTCCAGCGGTAGTTCCAATGATTTACGGCGTAGGACTCTGGATCGTTTGCCAACTCTTCGCCTAGCTTTACGCCAAAACGGAGCAGGATTCCATTCTTGTGCGCTTTGAGGGAAAGTGGACGAGGCCAGTCGCCGCCGACATAACGCACGCGCTGCAAGCAACCGTCTCTAGCTCCTGAGGTTTGCCAACCTTTGAGACCTGTAACGTATAATTGTCCATCTTGATCGTTGAAGCGTCCGCGCATGGCTCCCGAGGAGAAGCGAAACGGAAACTTTGAGATAGCTCCTTGTGGGCTTCCGTCCACCTTGTCCTGCATGACAAGAAACATTTCGCACTTTCCGTACGAGAGGTGGAGCATTTCGCCTTTGGGGATGCCCCAATTATCGCTGGTTACCCAGACTTGAGAACCGCATGAGTTGTCCACTTTATGGGGTATCCAGCAGAGTGGGCCATCATAGGTTTTGGGCTTTTCTTCTCGGTGGTGACAGGGAACAAATCCATAAAACCCGCCGGGTTCTACGATGTCTACGCGAGATGCGGGCACCCAAGTTCCCTGTTGGTCTGCTGCAGTTACTACTCCTCCTGGTCCTACGAAGAAGCCGTTGGGATTACGGAATCCAGTAGCGAAACGTTCCAGTTTACCTCCATCTTTACTTACTTTGAGAACTGAACCGCCGTGGCGAGTCCCACTGGCACAACGAATATAATAAAAGTTTCCCGCCGGGTCTGTTTCCAAGCAGGTCGAGAATTCGTGCGAACCGAGGCTGACCTCAGCGTCGTTGTTGAAGTTTTCGTAGAAGTCGATTTCGGAGTCTCCGTTTAGGTCGTGCAGACGCGTTATCTGGTCACGTCCGAGAACATATATCTTGTCGTCCACTATGCGGAGACCCAGCGGATGATAGAGCCCCGTTGCGATTCGTTGCCAAGTGAGTCTGTCCAGCTTGTCGTCGACGCCACGTACAAGCCATACATCGCCCTCCATCGTGGAGACTGCGAGATCGCCGTTGGTGAAGAAATCGTGTCCGCCGAAATGGAGAATGGCGCCCCACGGGTTGTCGAAGGGAGATTGAATAGTGTCCAAGGTGTAAGGTTCACCTTTTTTCGCAATGCCTAGTTCTCCTTTTGTGTCTAGTGTTTCAGCCCACTTTTTAGGTCCGCCTTTCATCCACTTCACCAACTCGGGAGAAGCAAACTTCTTCTTGGCGTATAGGGCAAAACTTTCCAGTTCCTTTTCAGGTCCTTCCCAAAGTAAAATAGTGAATTGGGAGTTGCCTCCCTTTACCTTTGCAATAGCACGATGTCCGTCCACTCCAATCGAGTTTCCATCGTCTAACACGGTTGCGGCGATTACAGTGCTATCTCCACTTTTCTTGGAGCGAGGAATAACAGCCATCTTTATTCCTTTAACTTTACGAACTGCACCAACTCCCCCACCCTGTGGCGATTGAGCAAGAAGTAAGAATTCTGTGTTATCTAATCCACGAATTTCGAAACTGCGAGAAAAGACGACCGAACCCGCTGCCTTTTTAGCCCAAGGAGATTCCAAGACTTCTCCAGTTCCCACCGAATAGCTCAAGACGATGCGTTTTCCGTAATGGTAAAGTCCTTTGTATTTGGCCCAAACACGTGGAAGGGGTCCGAACTTGGTCGGTTTTGCCTTCCACTCTCCTCCTTGAGTCCAACCCGGGCCTTTTGTGATGAAGCTTACCTTGCCGCGAACTTCGTCGTGATCGAGCAATGCATCGCGCCCGCCTTTGACGTAAACGAAACCCTTTGTCCATCCGGCAAACATACTGAGGTTGTCGGCATCGAACCCGATACTCGAATTACTTTCGTCTCCCAACCATATTGCCGTAGCCTTGGGTATCCCGGAAAAAGATCCATTTGGGTCGCTCCTAGATTGCAATAGAGTGGATCCGAAGGTTGGTCCCATTGCAGTTCTGTTCCACCTGTGTTCTGCGGAATTTGACCTGGAACTGGGGAGAAGAAAGGAAACAGATAGTGAAAAAGCAATAAATCCTGACAGTTTCATAAAGCAAAATATAGAACCACCATCACCAGTTTGGCGATGATTCAATACAAGGAAAGGTTCCTGAATCCCTTATTTTTTTCTTACCGGACGGAAAGGCCAGTTAGGTGTGCCTTTGGGGTCCGGCGCCGAAGGGGTCTTGCCTAGACCATAGTCCTCGGCTTGCATGTCTTGTCCCGGCCAAAAGGCTTTATCGCGAATGAAGCCGTAAAAGGAAGGATAGAAAGGATCCACGTAGGCGACATCGGCATTTTTCGGAACTTCTAGCCCTGTCAAATGGTAGGACGCGTTAACTAATAAACGCCGCAAGTCTTCGCTTACCAAATCTACGGAAGCTCCCATAGTAGTGCAAAAGGTAGTTCCCTTCTTTCCGCCAGAAGACTCATAAGTGTGCAACCAAGCCAACGGTTGCATGGGATCGTTCTTCTTGCCCTCAACGTTAGGCGACTTAGGGTCGAGCGTCTTAGTCACTGCTCCGCGTAACAGAATGGTATCCCTTTCGGAGGTAACTTTCTTAACGCCGTAAACGTCGGAAGGACCAAAAACGTCTTTAACTCCATGGAGAATAGGGTGTTTTGCATTGGCTTTTTCAATAACACCGCGAGTTCCCTCTCTCTTGTGACCACCATGATGGTTTACCCAACCTTCACCCATGACAAGGGGACCAAAAGAACCGTAGGAAATCTTTTTACCAAAAGAACCTCCCCCGGTAAAGGCATGGGTAGCGGTACGGATACCGATTACCGGCTTTCCTGCATCCAAGAATTTAGTGATGTGCTTGGCATCTTCTGGGGATGGACGACGAAATCGGGTTCCAGTGAGCATGAGATCAGCATCTTCAAGGTATTTCCACCCTCGAATGCCGGCTTGATTGTTTGGGTCGATGTGTTTTCCCGCGGAATCCCAAGCGAAGAGCACGATACAGTCGAATCCGTGCTTTTGAGATAATATCTTTGCGAGCATGGGCATACTTTCCTCTGTGCGGTATTCCTCGTCGCCAGATATTAGGACAATGGTTTTGCCCTTGCCGGGACCACTGCCACCCTTGAGTTCTAGTACGTCCTTGTCCCCGAATGATAGGCAAACGGATAGAATTAAGGTGTAAAGTGAGAAGACTGCTTTTTTCATAGAGAGCGTTGCGTTTCGTTTGTGGGGTTTAAGGAAAGTGGAAATACTCATGCTGAATCCACAAACGTCAAGAGCGCACGCTCACAAATGAAACAATCAATAGAAGAGGTTTCATCGATTTATTCTAAGCAGGAACAAAGGGGTTCGTCGCCATTTCGCGATCGACAGTGCTATCCGGTCCGTGACCAGGATGAAGAGACGTTTCTCCGGGGAGGCAGTAGAGCTTATCTCTTATCGATTTTTCTAGTGTTGCAAAATCGCCTCCTGGCAAATCCGTTCTGCCAATGCTTCCTGCAAAAATGGCATCACCCACAAAGCAACAATTCTTGGATGGAACATGAAACGCAACGTTTCCGGGGCAATGACCCGGGACATGAAGAACATCCACCTCTTTTCCGAATAAGTCTAGTTTGTCGCCGTCAGATATCCACTGCGTAATTTTGACTGGTTGAAAATTCATGCCGGGCATAGCGAAACTCGACATGCATTGAGGGTTCTCGAACAGTTGTAGGTCATCCTTGTGCCCTAGTACACTCATTTCACCTTCGACCAGTTCCGCTGCACCCGCCATGTGGTCCCAGTGCCCATGAGTCAGCCATAAGGCGGAAAGTTTAAGTCCTCTTGAAGTTAGTATAGGGGCAATCGTTGCCTTTGCCTCAGGCGGAGCGTCGATCAGGATAGCGTCCGCACCATTCTCTTCCCAAACCAAGAAGGCATTCGTGCCAATTGGGCCCAATTCGATTTTTTGAAACTGCAAGTCGCTCATTTTGAATTATTTCAAGCCGCAAATATTCGCATGAGATGCAACATGAAACTTCTTCAGGACGTGACTTTGTCTTCACCTTGACTCTGAAGTCTAAAGATTTAAAAATTTGAACTGAAGGAACTACGACCATCAAAGATTTCTTTAATTGCACTCGAAGTGGGAAAAAATTCGATTGTGGGCACGCAATCGCATATTGGAAAAACCGGCAGAGCGAAAGGCTTGCATGGATTATTGAATTTTAAGATCGTCCCTTCATGCCCGACCTGAAGTTTTACTCGAAGATCTTCTCTTCTATCCGAGTTCATTTCGAACGAATACTTTCCAAGCGATGGGTAAAGATAGTTCTCGGGGTTCGCCAAGGAGAAGCGAGCAGTTTTCGATTTGCTCATTGGTTCTATGGCAGATGCTTGGGTTTGGTTGCCCTGATCGCATTCCTTTCCTACTGGTACCAAGCGGACGCGTTAATCGGGGAGAACGGGATCGCACCTTGGCAAGATGACTTGGAAAAAGTCGAACAATTTGTTGGCGAAAAAGAAGAGGACCAAAGCAAATGGAAACTTCGCCCCACCCTGCTCTGGCTTGAACCTTTGGCCAATGTTAATCTAATCTTCACAATCGGAAGCATTTCCGCCCTGCTTCTCACGCTCGGAGTGATTCCTATCGCAAGCGGAATCGTCTCTTACTTGTGCTACCTCTCGCTAATGGTCGTAGGTGAACCCTTTCTTAGCTTTCAGTGGGACATCCTGATGGCAGAAAGCCTGCTTCTCACACTCCCTTTTCTTCCCGCCACTAAATTCCATTCGCCATTTCAGGGATTGCCCTACTCGAAGTGGGCGCGAATCCTGATTCTAGCACTACTGGCGAAACTCATGCTGGAGTCGGGCATCGTAAAGTTCACCTACTTCGACTCCGACGGTTCAAACGTGTGGATAGATGGAACCGCATTGGACTATCACTACTGGACTCAGCCGATTCCGCATGGACTGAGTGCATGGATCGATTCCTTGCCCGGATGGGTCGACGGTTTTTCGTTGTACTCAATGTATGCAGTGGAGCTCGTCCTTCCATTTCTTTTTTTTCTCCCGGGCAACTTCAGGAAAATTGCCCTGATTGGCCAAATCGTCCTTCAAGTCGCAATCCTGCTCAGTGGAAACTATGGTTTTTTCAACCTCTTGACCATCGTCCTCTGCATCCCCCTGATCGACGATCGTATGATTCCTGAAAAACTTCGAAAACGGATATTCGTAGAGAAAGAAACCCAAATAGTATGGAAAGCCTTATCCCGAAATATCGCCCTAACCGGCCTCTGTTTTTTCTTTCTGATCACAGCATGGAGTTCTTTGTCCGCCGATCTTAGGGGGAATCAGGAACCGAATCAGGCAACCAAACAGGAACCGTCGATATTGGACGAGGCTAGAGAAATCATTAGGCCATTACGCTCCTTTAATTCGTACGGGCTCTTCCGGGTCATTACCCGAACTCGCCCTGAAATTGTAATAGAGGGAAGCTCGGACGGCAAACTCTGGGAAACCTATCACTTCCGATGGAAACCCACTGACTTGAAGCGAAGACCCGGATGGGCAGGTCCGCATATGCCGAGAATCGATTGGCAAATGTGGTTCGAGGGCTTGAATGCGGAACGCCATGTTGCGCATCCGTTCTCTCGTTTCCTCTACGGGCGTTTTCTCGAAATCATGGCAACCGGAGGAACGGCAAAGGAATGCTTCGACCTCAGGACAGTATTAGGAGAGCGAGAGTTTCGAGCACTCGCAAATGCAAACCCAACCGTGCAACAGCAAGCAATTGCAAACTTCAATGCCCTTATGAATGTCTTTGTCGCTCGTTCCCAGTGGTTCGGAAAGTTTCTCCAAGCCTTAATGGAAGAAAGGAAAGAAGTTCTCGATCAGTTGGCGGAAACCCCAAGTTTCGAATCCCCTCTAAATTTCCTGCGAGTTTCCATTAGGCATTATCGCTTCACCACCAAAGAACAAAGGAGGGAAGGCATTTGGTGGACCGAAAGTGACATTCCGGAAGCAATCTATATTCTTAAAAGTGGTAAAGCGAATACAACGCTCGACCAACCCAGGTAAATCATTTCGAATGACTGCTGATGCAAAGAGGTTGCTGGACCGAGGCAGACTCGAACTACGGCCGTTATGGCCGAGAAATGCATATAGCCCAACCTGTTGCACTAGCAGCCTCGAGACCCTTGAAGCTAAGGAGTTAGCGGTCGGTCTATTCAATCTCAAACAGTTCTGGCTTTGCCTCGACTGACGAGCGTCAATCGTTTAATCTGTTTTTTACATTATGAAAAAAATGTCATTATCTCGCCTGTTTCTATTCATGTTCGCTTCCTTTGCTCTTCTGAACGCTTCTTATGCGCAGAAACAGAAAAGGGTGGATCCGCTTGCGATTCCAGAGATCACCCGTGATCAAGTGATTTGCTTCGCTCTTTACACGGTTCACGCGAAGACCCTGAAATTGACTGCTCAACTCTATCCGCTCAAGGAGGGGGAATCACGCAAGGCAGTTCTGGAAGTCAAGCGGGGAGGCAATTGGAAAAAGGTAGCCGAGGCCAAAGTGATCGAGAGGGGTTGGACCGTTCCCTTTCGGGTAGAGAAGTGGGATGATTCTCAAGAGATTCCATACCGAGTTAGGCATGGGGAAAAGGCGACCTATGAAGGGATAATCCGCAAGAACCCCATAGGTAAGCGGGAATTCGTGGCCATTGGATTTACCGGGAATTCCATCAACCCCGGTCATGGGGGTGATATCCCGAAGAAGGACTTGGTCGAGAATATCAAAAAACTTCGACCCGACCTTCTTTTCTTTTCCGGGGACCAAGTGTACGACCATCGTCGCCATTACGCGGCTTGGTTGAGGTTTGGGCGTGATTTTGGAGAGGTGATCAAAAACTTCCCGACCGTGACCATTCCCGATGACCATGATGTGGGACAGCCCAACATATGGGGGCACAATGGAAAGAAGTCGACTCTCCCCGGGGCTTCCGACGGTGGGTATTCCATGCCCGTCGAATACGTCAAGGAGGTGGAGCGTGCTCAGACCAGTCATTTGCCCGACCCTTACGACCCCACGCCCATCGAGCGGGGTATCGGGACCTATTACACTCATCTGAATTGGGGGCGTATAAGCTTTGCCATTATCGAGGATCGGAAGTTCAAGACCGGGCCGGCCGGCATGATTCCCAAGCAGGGCCCCCGTCCGGATCACATCCGTAATCCTGACTACGATCCCAAGTCGGTCGACGTTCCTCAAGCCCGTCTTCTCGGCGAGCGTCAGCTTAAGTTTCTTGACGAATGGGGACGGGACTGGACCAATGCGGACATGAAGGTCGCACTCTCCCAGACCATCTTTTGCGGAGGGGCTCATATTCATGGGAGAATAGGCGGACGTTTGCATGCCGACCTTGATTCCAACGGTTGGCCGCAGACCGGTCGCAACAAGGCAATCGCGGCTTTGCGAAAAGCCTACGCCTTCCATTTCGCGGGCGATCAGCATCTCGCCACCGTTTTTCATCACGGGATCGACGAGTGGAGAGATTCGATTTATTCTTTCTGCGTCCCCTCGATCGCGAACCTCTACCTGCGCTGGTGGAAGCCTCTGGAGCCGGGCAAGAACCGCAAACCCGGACAGGACCCCATTCTTGGGGATCACGTCGACGGATTCGACAACAAGCTTACAGCTATTGCAGTGGCGAACCCGACTCCCGAAAAGGGCGGAGACAGGCTGAGTACGCGTGCTGCCGGATTCGGTGTCGTGCGCATCGATAAGAAGACTCGTGACGTAACCTTCGTATGCTGGCCCCGCAACGTCGATGTCTCGAACAAGGGCGCCAAGCCCTATCCGGGTTGGCCCTTCACCTTCAACCAACTCGAAAACTATGGTCGCGAAGCGGTGGCTTACCTTCCCTCTCTAGAGATAAATCAAGCCAATCAGGTCGTGCAAGTGGTGGAAGAAAAAAGCGGTGATGTCGTCTATACCTTGAGAGTCAAGGGCAAGAGCTTTCAGCCTAAGGTTTTCGCAAAGGGGAAATACACGATCAACGTAGGCGAGGGATCAGGACGCAAGGTGATCAAGAACGTGCAAGCACTTCCTTTGGCTGAAAAGAAAACACTTAAGATCGACCTTTAGTTTTTTTGGCAATATTGTAGAAATTTCCAGTCTCTTTTGAAGCGACTTTTCCCATATTTTCAGTTTCTCCGTCCGCATTGGTTGCCTTTTGTAGGCGCCTTGTTGTGTGGGGTTATCTATGGTGCGGCCAGCGGGTTCGGCTTGCCCTACATGATCGATCAGGTGTTTCCCAGGATTTTTCCACGCAGTGACGAAATCGCAGAAGTCGGTTTATGGACTTTGGTCATGTACGTTGCGTGGTTTCCCGCCGTATTTGCCCTGCGGGGAGTCAGTGGTTACTTCAATGTTTACCTGATTAATTATTGCGGGGTGAAGGTCCTGGAAAAGATTCGCTTGAACGTCTTCGAAAAGCTACAGCGTCTCCCCCTGGCATTTCACCATAAGAATCGCGAGGGAGACCTACTTAGCCGTGTGATGGCCGATACGACCCAGCTTCAGACCACTGTATTACAGGTCGGGAATGATATTATCAAGCAACCCGTGACCTTTGTCGGTGCGATGACGGCGCTCGTCGTAATGGCATTGAAGGACGAGAACCTCGCTTTTATTCTCCTTTCGCTGGTGGTTATTCCGCTTTGTGTGTTTCCTGTCCGCCGGATTGGAAACATGCTCATGACACGCGCTCTCCGCATGCAGGAGGAAGCGGGAAGCATGACCGCGGTTCTTAGCGAAAACCTGTCTGCTGCTCGCGAGGTAAGGGCATTCAACTTGGAAGACCGCGAGCTTACTCGCTTTCGTGAGTCGTCGGAAGACTTCTTTACGGCTCGCATGAAGGTCATAAAGTATGCCCATCTACTGACTCCTTTGATCGAGATCATTACCGCAGTCGGTGTTTCTGCAGCAATCTTTCAGGCGTCCCGAAAAGGTGTTCACTTGGACACGGTAATCCCCGTGATCGTGGCTCTCTACATGTCTTACGAGCCAGTCAAAAAGCTGGGCGGCATTCATAATCAGATCAAGCAAGCCTTTGCTTCGTTGGATCGCTTGGACGACATTCTGGACGCTCCCGAGACGATTGTTTCACCACCCGCACCAAAGGAAATGAAGGACGTGCGAGGTGAGATAACTTTTGAGGGGGTTTCCTATTCTTATGAAAATGGCGATGGTGAACCGGAGGATATTCCTGCGATCGCTAACCTGAATCTTTCCCTTAAAGCGGGTGAGACTGTAGCGCTTGTCGGTCCTAGCGGTGCAGGGAAGAGTACGCTTGCAGGTTTGCTGCCGAGGTTTCACGACCCCTCCGAGGGAAAAGTGTTTTTGGATGGGGTCGACTTGCGTGAATTCAGCTTAAAGGACTTGAGAGACTCGGTGGCCCTTGTTCCTCAACGCCCCTTTCTGTTTGACGCTACCGTTCGGGAAAACGTTCTTCTGGGACAAACCGAGCAAACTGACTTGGAGGTGGAAAAGGTGTGCGAGCTGGCTTATGCCGATGAATTCGTAAAGGAATTTCGGCGCGGCTATGAGGAACGTTTGGGAGAGGATGGTAGTCGTCTGTCGGGTGGCCAACTTCAGCGAATCGCACTAGCTCGCGCCTTTTTGAAAAATGCTCCGATCTTAATCCTGGACGAAGCCACTTCAGCTCTCGATGCTGAAAACGAGGACAAGATTCGAGACGCCATGACGAAGCTAATCGAGGGTAAGACCACCTTGCTTATAGCCCACCGGTTCAGTTCCCTGAAGTTGGCCCACCGAATCCTAGTCATGGATGAGGGCAAAATTATCGCGGATGGTTCCCACGATGAGCTTCATCGCGAATGTGATTTGTACAGGAAACTCTACGACAGCCAGTTCGGAATCATTCATGAAGATGCAGATTAGTTGCTTGTTCCTCTAAGGGTTTTCCATAGGTCTAGACCGTCGCTGGGTGGTCCGTCGGGAAATTGTTCGGTTGGTCGCAAGGTCACGGGAATCGCCGACCGAAGAAAGACTATGCCGTTTGCGCACAAAAAAGCGGCCGCTGAAATGCGCCACCAAATAGGATCCGTCGTGGATAGTGTTCCTAAGCCGCCAAGCCCACAGGCCAACCCGGAAGCTATGGGACCACCCAGAATGATTGCCGACAAAGGCACTTTGCCTAAATTTGATCTTTGGTATTGCGTGAAACCCGTAAAGCTCGAGCGGAAAGACCAAGCGAATTCGAAGCGCCCCAGAACCGTCAAAGATTTCGCAAATGACTCTCCGATTCTTACTTCTACTTCGGCTTTAGTGAAGGCCAAGGCCGGCAGGGCATGACCCAATTCATGGATAAAGGTGGCGATCGGCCTTAATACCCACACGCCCGCCCACAGTGCCGCCAGCCAAGGAAGCGCTTCGGCGCCTGCAGGGAATTCCACAGATGACAATGACATGGTCATGGTATTAAGGAAAGGACTTGCCGAACGCATGGCAACACCTACGATGAAATGTTGTTTATGATATTATTGTGTTTCAAGCGCTGAAAAACCTCTTCTCGTCCACACCAAAGGTCAGAGTTCCCTATGCAAAAGGTCTTCCCGTGACTGACGAAAATAAATTTGGCGAAGATGCCGAGGAAAAACAATGGATCGGAGTCGACCTCGACGGCACTTTGGCCATGGCCGAACCGTGGCAAGGTTTCGAGCATATCGGAAAACCTGTACCGAACATGGTCAAAAGACTTAATGTCTGGGTAGGCATGGGGTACACCGTAAAGATCGTCACGGCAAGAGCCGCAGAGCCCGAAGTGGCTACACCCCCGATCAAGGCATGGTTGAAGAAGCATGGTCTGCCTGATCTGGAGGTCACCAACGCCAAGGACATGGACATGATCGAGTTGTGGGACGATCGTGCCGTGCAGGTCATTCCCAACACGGGGAATCCCGTTACGCCGATGCAGGCGAATGCTCGCCGCTAAGCTTGTTCGATTTCCTTAACGCAAAGAACTTGCATTTTGCGGGCAATTCCCTTTTTTAGGGATTGTTTTATGATTAAAGCATTATCTTGGGAACGTTTCGATCGCGCGGGCATGTTCGTGTCTTTTCTTTGTGCGGTTCATTGCATCGCACTTCCGATTCTCCTTCCGTTTCTGCCTTTGTTGGCTGGCTCATTCTTTTGGACGGAAGGTTTCGAGGAAACTGTGGTTGCCGCTTCCCTTTTAATTGCCGGTCCCACTTTGTTTCGCGGTTACTTGCAACATCGACGATTCTGGGTGCCTCTTGCTTTCGGGCTTGGATTGGTCTTTCTTCTTCTTCGGCCGGATGCCCATGGACATGGTCACGATCATTCCCATGCCGGGACGATTGAGGTCGCCCATTACCTTTTTGCCGCCTGCGCAGGAATCTCGCTTGCTTCCGGGCATTGGTTGAACCTTCGCTTTTGCAAGAGTTGCCCCGTCTGCAGTCACAACGAAAAAGACGAACCCTGCTCCTCTAGCCATTAAGGCTGCATAGGGTCTCTACCCACTTGACGAGGACGCGACTTCGGGTTCTCCTAGGTAAATGACTTTTATTAGGTTTATTCTTGTCGCCTTTGCTATACTCTTTTCCGGAACGCTTTTCGGGGCGGATCGGGCGTCCAAGCCAAACGTCGTGTTCTTTTTCATCGACGATCTCGGTTGGACCGACCTTGGGTTCATGGGATCGAAATACTACGAAAGCCCCCATGTCGACAAACTAGCGAAAGACGGCATGGTCTTCATGAACGCCTATGCCAACGCCCCAAACTGTGCTCCAAGTCGAGCCTGCCTCATGTCCGGCAAGTATTCTCCACGGCATGGGGTATACACCGTTGGGAATTCCGATCGGGGTTCCTCCAAGCAACGGAAGCTGATTCCCATCAAGAATACGACCCATTTGGCGGAAAAGTTCGTCACTATCGCCG
>Ga0209362_1002934_pt1 | contig 12221 bp, 15 predicted proteins | sample SaaInlV_165m_DNA_FD_184680 | JGI IMG/M metagenome (GOLD analysis project Ga0209362, IMG submission 184680) | Marine microbial communities from expanding oxygen minimum zones in the Saanich Inlet - Saanich Inlet SI037_S3LV_110m_DNA (SPAdes)... | ecosystem: Environmental > Aquatic > Marine >...
TCAATTAGACAACATAGATCTAATAGATGATCGGTCATTAAGAATAATGCAGGAGATTTACATTGGTTAGAACTAGAAGAGCCAATAGATATTGTGTTGATTGTGGTGCAAGACTAGTCTATTATCCTAGATTATCAAACCCAAAAGCACCAAATGAACATAGAGTACTAGTTTATGCGTGTCCAGACTGCACAGATGATTTTGAGAAACCAAAAATGTTCTCAATTAAACGTAATCAAGTAGAAGATCCACTCGAGACAGTTGAAATTGAAATTACGCAATTACAGAAAAAAGTAATAACTGCAAGATAATTTTAAAGCTACATGTCATATCCTCAAAAATCAAGAAGTAGTACATGGTATTTGTTGCCAATACTTGTTGGGATGATTGGAGGGATAATCGCATATTTGGTAATAAGAAAAGATGATCCTCATAAAGCAAAAAATTGTATTTACATAGGAATTGTAATGATGGTAATTGGAATTATTTTGAACATTTTGTTGTTAGGAGTAGATGTAGTAACTAACCCAGGTTTCAATGTTAATATCTAATTGTATTATTACTAATCTTAGGCTCTAGATCTATTATATTTCTAAATTCGAATTTTGAAATATATGAAATTAACACTGATGAACATCTAGATTTAGAATCATATAGAAGTAATTGTAGAAATCCAATATTGAGTGTATCTAGAATGAGAGACAATGTAGAAAGATGGTTAATCCATGAGGGTTTACCATTTGATCAAGTGAAAAATGAGGAAAACTCATTTCAAATTATAGTTAAACATGCAGGTCCATATGGAATCCCAGTAGAAATTTTTGAACCAAAAGCACAATTAGGAATTCTAGTAATAGGGGCCAAAATAGAAATGAAAAATAATCAAATTATAAGATACAGAGGATTCAATGAGGAGGAAAAAGCCAAATTTGCAAACAAAGTTTTAGAATTCTGTAATTCAATTGAAGCAATCAGTAAAATAATTAATGAAGATGGAAAACAAAAAGTTGCAGTTTATGTGGTATTAGACAATAAAGAAAACATAAATCAACAAACAATGTTTGATGCAATCGACAGTGTTTCAGATAAACATGAAAAAACATCAAGATTTCTACTAAAAACATTTTAAAATATTAAACAAAAACATGTTAAGAAATTAGAAGAGCCAATCTTTATCAAATATGGGGGGTTAAACTGATATTTTTGTCAAAAAAGAAAATCCAACATCAAGAATGAAATTATCATAATGTTAAATTTATAAAAATTAATTAATTATTTTTAAAAAAATATTTTTTAAAAAATACATTAAGAAAGGAGCAAAAAAGCAGAAATTACAAAATTAAGCCTAGGCGTTAAACCCCCCCTAGAAAAAAGGATGTTTAGGCATATGATGAAATTTTGGAAAACAAGCATTTTGGTGGGGGGTTGAACACTTGTGCCCAAATGTAAAAGACAAGAGTAATTTCACCAAGGTATCCCACCAAAAGAATGATGATCTTTTACAATTAGGCGTAAAAGCTAACCCCCCAAAAATTGGTTAAATTTATCTAAAAAATGCTAAAAAACTAGAAAATTTCCCGTAAAAAAAATGGGCCAGAAACAAAAAAAATCACCAAAGAAACGTAACAGAAAAGATAATGGTGAAAAAAAGACGTAAAACATCTGAAATAACCCCCCCTATTTAGACTCCATTTTCAATAACTAATGAAAAAAACAGAAAATGAACAAATTACGTATCAACTATATATCAAAAAAAGATGCAAATTTCATGGCACGTATGGGTCTAGTAATAGTACTTGGGGCAATAATTGGTTCGATGGTACTTGCAAATTATGTTTTTACACAATATCAAACAAATTTCATAGAAACGAATGCAGGAGAACTTGTGACAGTAGGACCAGTAGAATACACAGTTACATTTGAAGGGACCCATGAAGGCAGTAAAGAAGTAAAACCTGAAAATATGTTTGTAAAAATTGGAATCACAGCTAAAAATACAGGTGATGAAAAAACACTGATGTCAGGGGGGCAATTTTACTTAATTGATGAAAAAGATCAAAAACACAAAGCAGTTTTTGGTGAATTTACATCAAAAGATCTATGGTTAGAATGGTTAGAACCAAACGAACCAATTGAAGTTACAACTCAATTTGACATTCCATTTGATGAAGATGCAAACTACAAAATTGTTATCAGACCAACAAAAGAACAAGCAACAGTAGATACTGCATCAATTTGTTTAACAAATTGTTGATCGATAAATTATAAAAAACAAAAAAAGTGTCAAATTTTATTATTGTAAGCGTAGTATTGTATGACGTTTACCATATATCACACACCATTTTTGAAAAAAGTCATGGCAATATCTAAAGCCAAAAGAGCAGCAGCAGCTAAAAAAGCAGCAGCAACTCGAAAGAGAAATGCAGCAGCAAAAGCAGCAGCAGCACTAAAGGCAGCAGCAAGTCGTAAGAGAAAGGCAGCAGCAACTCGAAGGAAAAATGCAGCTAAAAAAGCAGCACCTAAGAGAAAAGCAGCAAAACGCAAAGCCGCTCCAAAACGAAAAGCAGCAAAAAAGAAAGCAGCTCCAAAGAGAAAAGCAGCAAAACGCAAAGCAGCTCCAAAGAGAAAATCTGCAGCAAAAAAAGCAGCTCCAAAGAGAAAGGCAGCTAAAAAGAAAGCAGCACCTAAACGTAAGGCTGCTTCCAAACGCAAAGCCGCTCCAAAGAGAAAGGCAGCTAAACGTAAACGTTAAGCTGTCTATGCACCTTTTTTCTAATCTACCATACTAAGTTTATTATATTTCTAAATTCGAATTTAGAAATATAAGTAATCTTTACCCGTAAGTTAGTCATTCATTTTCAATTCAGGTAAAACAAAAATTTTGTGTGGTTTAATTTTTAAAATAATTCTTTTCTCATCATCACGTTTAAACGGATAATGACTACGGCCCATGTATTGTTGAGTTAATTTATCAGCATGATGATATTCAATATCAGAAATTATCTCCACTACAGTTCCACGAATAGTGGTCATATCAAGAGGATTATCATTAGAAGTAACAGAAACAGCTACACGAGGATCACGTAAAATATTTTTGTGTTTTACCCTACCTTCGGCAGTGTTTACTAAAATGAATCCATCATTATAATTTGCCCATACTGGAGATAGTTGAGGCGAACCATCTTCCATAAGAGTTGCAATAAAAACAAGATTTTTTTCTGAAAATAATTTTATTACTTTATCATTAATCAATTTTACATTCACCACGTTTTGAAAATAACAAATTTTTGAAATAAGGTTTTAATTGTATTTTTACCACATTTTCCACTTATTTTGATTCAAAATAACAATTACTAATTGATCGCGATAAAGAAAAATAAATACGAAAAAATAATTATTTTGTATTAGATTTTTCAAGAACATTAGTCATTGCTCTATTCATAATCTCCATTACCAGGTATTGAGAATATTCTGCAGATTTTTTACCCTTGGATTTACTAGTTTTAGGTCCTAATGCTTTGAGAATTTTTTCAATTTTTATGGATGTGTTATCAATGATTTTTGAATATGTGGAATCAAAGTTTTCAGGAGTTTGAAAATCCAATAGTTTTGTCGAAGTACTATAGAATTTAGTTATAGCACCTCTTGATTCTTCAATTCTTGCAATCTCAATCAATCCAGAATTTTTCAAAATTTCTAAATGATGTCTAACCGTAGTTAGTGCTTTTTTGAAACCATGTTTTTTCAATGAGACAGAAATTTGATCAGCAGATAATGATTGATGATATAAAATTTCAACAATTTTTGCGCGTGCAGGGTCGTCAATTGCACGGGCGTGTCCAATACTCGTAGTAACGGTACGATTTACTTTAATCTCTTTTTCTAGTAATGTAGACATACAAGACTAGATTTCATTCTGATCTAAAAGATCCTTGTATCATATTTTTTTGTCTAATCGCATCAATTTTTCTCTACTTGGATAAACATAGTACCACTCTTAAAAACATCCTTTATGTTACAAAAAATATCGTAGTTGATATGATAATTATTGGAGTGCTATAACAAACATGATAGTATTATCAAATAAATAGAATACATATCATAAATACTGTAGGGGTCTAAAAATATCAAAAAATAAAATTTTCAAAACATATGTTGTCAAATTCATCATATTGAGGTAAATTACGGAAATATGAAAAGTATGATTAGAGTTGAAAGTTAACTAACAGTCAACATCACGTATAGAATTTAGATTAAAGAGTTTGTCCAGTTAATTTCTCATATGCAATAACATATCGTTCAGTAATTGTTTGAATTATTTCTGTTGGAATTTGAGGGGCAGTTGGATCATTACCATCATTTCGTTCATCATCAAATTGTTTTTGGTAACCATTGGCAGTGAGCCAATCACGTAGAATTTGTTTGTCATATGATTCTTGAATTTTTCCTACAGTGTAGGAATCTTTTGGCCATAACCTATATTCATCAGGTCCAATTGAATCACCCAAAGTAATTTTATCATCTAAAATTCCAAATTCTAATTTTAAATCAGCTAAAATAAAACCAGCATCATTAGCAACGGATGCCATTTGGTTATAGATATCAACAGATGTTTTCTCTAACCAATTGTATTGTTCTTCAGAAACTAAATTCATTTCCAATGCTTTTGATTTATCAACAGGGATATCATGTTCAGATTTTGTTGTTGGATCAAAAAGTGGCTCAGTTAATTTTGCAGCCATAGTTGTATCAGTATTTTCAGGTAATTTCATAGACCCATTTTTCCACCTACCAATTAAACTACCATAAAAATAACCTCGAACTACACATTCCATAGGAATCATTTTCATCTTTTTAACTAAAATTTCAGTACCAGATTTGCGTTGTATGAAATGATTTGGAACATCTAATTTATTGAACCAAAACTCTGCAAAACGACATAATACCTCTCCTTTTTTTGGAATATCTTGACTGAATTTTACGTCATATGCAGAAACTCTATTTGAAAATTTGAATAAAAGCGTCTTTTCATCTACGGCATATAGATCCTTTACTTTACCAGAGGCTAAAAAATTCAAACAATTCAAAATTAGATTAATGGAATTTAACTGCTATGAATGGTCAAGAACCCATCATCCCAACCATTTTAGGCATTTCACGATATGCTTTATTGACAAAGACATCATTGTCTGCACTAATCATTACAAAAGTCATAGAATTGTCAGGGGGAGGAGAAACAATTATTTTTTTTCCAGGCGCTAAAGAAGAAACATCCAAGATATCACCATCGCCAAAATTTATGTGAATATTAGTAATAGTTTCAGAACCAATATTTTGTAAAACGACTCTACCCATTACAAATAGACTTTGTTTATCAAGTATTGGGTCTACAAATAAAGAATATTTTTCCGTAGATATTGAAAGTTTAGCAATGTCATTTCCAAAAATTATTGCCATAACGCCTATTACAGAAATACCAATAATGAGAATTATTGAATAAGAATTCAAAATATAATACAGAATGTATGAGAAGTGAAAGAATTATTGAATTTCAATACCATTCCAAAATGCCACCATGCCTTTTATTTTTTTAGCTGCGTCATTTGGTTCTGCATAATACCATGCACAATCCTCATTGGTTTTACCGTCAACAGTTACAGAATAATAGTTAGCCTTTCCTTTCCAACCACATACGGTAGTTAATTCAGTTTTTGAAAAATATTCAGATTTGATTGAATCAAACGGAAAGTAATGATTTCCTTCAACAATTTCAGTAGAATTACTTTCAGCAATTACCACATTATTCCACATAGCTTTCATATCATTTTGTTGATTCAAACCATATTTAATTAAATCTTAAATTAGATTTTTATTTTTACTTGTTCACGCTTTGTAAAATCAGGTTTAATTCCAAGTGAATCATAATTTCCAGAAGAGCATGTAAAGCACATAGAGTCCTTTGGCATTCCTACGGCATCAGCAAGATTTTCAGCGTCATTATATCCTAAAAAGTCAACTCCAATACTTTTTCTAACCATTTCAGTAATCTCATCAGTACTCATATCTTTACCATTGGTGAATGTTGCAAGTTCTTCTTGAGAAGGAAAATCAATTCCAGCATAACAAGGGTAATTAATTTGAGGATAAGTAATCAACATACTAATTTTTTTGGCACCAGCACGACGTAGTGCTTTGATTATAGCTTTAGAACTGGTACCTCTCACTAAACTGTCGTCAATAACTACAACATGTTTGTCACGAATTATTTCACTAATTGGAATAATCCATCTATTGATTTCAACTCTATCACTTTGATGAGGTTCAATGAAACTTCTCAATGGACCTTTCTTACTGTATCTATCTTTGAGTAATCCTTCATCAAAAGATACTCCTAATTCTTGAGCATAACCTAAAGCAGCAGGTCTTGCAGAATCAGGCACAGGTATTACTAAATCAGCATCTAAAATAGGAAATTTCTTTGCCATAAATCGTCCAATATTTTTCCTTGAAACGTAAATGTTGTGTCCCTCCATCATACTTGATGGATGTGCAAAGTAAGTAAATTCAAAAGAACAATGTGCTCTCGATGTGTCATCAGAAAACTTTTCAGTTTCCAAACCATTTTTACTTAATTTAATTAATTCACCTGGAACTACATCTCTTTGAAGAGTGGCACCAACTGCAGTAACAGCAGCAGACTCAGAAGTTACAATGTAAGTGTCGTCAGATTCTTTATGTCCTAGAACCATTGGACGAAAACCTTTAGGATCTCTTGCAGCATAAACAGAATTATCATCAGAAATAAAAGTAAAACAATAAGAACCAACCATTTCATTTTTCAAAATTGAAAGTGCTTTTCCCATTTCACCATTTTCAGAAATTAATGAAACCAATCTTTCTGCAGCAACCAAAGTGTCACTTGCATTTTGAGGAGTAAAAGAGCATCCACCGACTAAATTAGATAATTCTTGAGCATTGGCAATAGTTCCATTATGTGCAACACAAAGATCTTTTACTTTAAGTGGTTGTGCATTTGCCAAAGTACTTGTTCCCATTGTAGAATATCGTACATGTCCAATAACACAAGGAGAAGCATATTCTTGAGCAATTTTTTTAAATTCTGAGGATGAATGTGAAACCAGTCCAACTTTTTTGAATGGTGGTTTGTTAGGAACTGCAAATCCCCATGCTTCTTGTCCTCTATGTTGTAAAGCACGTAATGCATCAAAAACCATAGGAACAACATTCTTTCCTGAAAGGCTGTAAATTCCTACAACTCCACAATTTTCTTTAACTTTAGGCATGCAATACCATCTCCTTTAACGAATTAAACCAAGTTTTTTGTGCCTTATCAACGCTTAGATCAATTATTGATTTAGAATCACTAGAAAAGAGAATAGAATCACCAGTAAATTCTCCAATCAAAGAATATGAGACATTATGTTTTTTCAATATCTCTTCTAGTTTTTCAAGATTTCTGTTTTCAAAAGTCACCAAGTATCTAGAATGACTCTCAGAAAATAAAATTTTGTCAGAATCTAATTTTTCACCAGGAATTTTTTCTAAAGATACATTACAGCCAATTTGATTCATCATACAAAGTTCAGATATGGCAATTGTCAATCCACCTTTAGAGCAATCATGTGCAGATTTTATTAATTCATTTTCAATTATATCCAATACAGAAGTCATATTTTTCTTTGATTCTGAGAAATTAACTGTAGGGCATTTACCTCCAATAAATTTATGAATATATTCAGCATATTCTGAACCTCCCAATTCATCTTTAGTATCTCCAATCATAATTAAAGAATCTCCAGAATTAATTTTCTGAATTTTCAATGGTTTTTTATCAATTAATCCAATTACACCAATAACAGGAGTTGGTTTAATGGGACCATCAGAAGTTTCATTGTACAAACTTACTTTACCGCCAACACATGGAATTTCAAAGTCTTTAGCAAAATCAGTCAATCCTTTTAGAGATTCTAAAAATGTCCAGAAAATTTCAGGATCAGTGGGATTACCAAATTGAAGGTGGTCTAGCATTCCTATGGGTTTTGCACCAGTACAAACTACATTTCTACATGCTTCTTCAAAACAACCTATTGCACCTTCACGTGGATTAATGTAACATTGTTTTGGATTACCATCAATCTTAATTGAAAGGAATTTTCCATTATCTAGCCTCAAAACAGATGCATCATAACCAGGTTTTGTTACAGTTCTAATTCCAACCTCATGATCATATTGACCATAAACCCAAATCTTACTTGCAATGTTAGGAGAACCAAGTAATTTCATTAGAGTTTCAGAATAATCAGATAATTGTGGAAATTGTTTTGGCGATTCAATATTTTGTAAATAGATAGGTTTGCTTGAAGGTAAATCAAGTAAAGTGGCATTAGCAACAACATCTGTAGAAATATTTGCAATTGAGGTGTCTCCTTTTTTTACATGCATTTTGTTATCAAATGTCACATGACCAATCACAGAACATTCAATTCTAAACTTCTCACAAATTTTTTGTAATTTAATTAATTTTTCACTATCAGTAACAATTAACATTCTTTCTTGAGATTCAGAAATCATTATTTCATCTGAATGCATATCAGATTCACGTGTGTGAACTTTATCCACATCCATTTCAATTCCTATATCCAATGCATCAGCAGTTTCAGAAACAGCACAAGATAAACCACCACCTCCAAGATCTTTCATTGCATGAATTAATTGATCATTTCGAGCTTCCAAAATAGCTTCAATAATTAATTTTTCAATAAATGGATCTGGAATTTGAACTGCAGAACGATCTTCAGTTTCTAATGAATCAGATGCAAATTGAGAACCACCTATGCCATCTCTACCAGTAGCGCCACCCAACAACACTACCAAGTCTCCTTTTTTGGCATGATTTTTAATTAAATTCTCTCTTTTTCCAAATCCAATTGCAGCTACATCAACCATTGCATAATTTTTGTAGCATTCATCAAATTCAACTTCTCCACCAATAGTAGGGATTCCTAAACAGTTACCATAATCTGCAATTCCAGTTACAGCATTTTTGAAAAGCCATTTTGCGTGTTGATCTTTTTCAATATCACCAAAACGTAATCCATCTAAAAGAGCAATTGGACGCGTACCTGCAGATAAAATATCTCTAATTACACCTCCAACACCAGTTGCAGCACCACCATATGGTTCAACTGCAGAGGGGTGATTATGACTTTCAATATGTGCAGTTACAACATATCCATCACCAACATCTAAAACTCCAGAATCATATCCTTTTTCATTTATTACAAGTGGACCATCCATAGGTAACATTTTGAGATGTTTTTTAGACGATTTGTAAGAGCAATGTTCAGACCATTCGGCTGCAACAATTTGTAATTCAGTAGAAGTAGGATCTCGACCAATTTTTGTTTTGAGGTCCTCTAGCTCATGAGATTCTAAGCTCAATTTTCAACACCCACTTTTTTTAATAGTGATTCAAAAATTAATGAAGATGGTTTATTATCTTGAGGATTTATTTCAGATTCAACAGCTCTTTCAGGATGAGGCATCATGCCAACAATATTTCCATCTTCATTACAAACACCAGCAATTTGATTTAAAGAACCATTTACAACTTGATCATATTTGAAAACAATTTGATTTTTTCTTTCAAGTTGATCTAAAGTTTCATCATCTACAAAATAACGTCCTTCACCATTTGCAATAGGGATTGGAATTTTTTGATTTAATTCAAATTGGTTTGTAAATGGAGTTTTATTATTTTCAACTGTTAGATTAGTCCACTCACACATAAAATTAAGAGAATCATTTTTGAGTAAAACACCGGGAAGTAATCCAGATTCTACAAGAATTTGAAACCCATTACATACGCCCAAAATAGGAATTCCTTTTTCAGCTATTTTTTTAATATCTTGAATAACTGGACTGTGGGCAGCTATTACACCAGCTCTCAGTCTATCCCCATAAGAGAATCCTCCAGGTAAAATTATAGCATCAAGGTTTTCTGGAAGAGGTTTATCGTGCCAACAATATTGAGTATTCAGATTAAAGACATCAGATAATACATGATACATATCGCGATCACAGTTACTTCCTGGAAAAACTACAACCCCAACATTCACAATTATTTTTAGAAGAAGAGTTATTTAATTTGAGCCCAACTAAATACAATTTTTAAGTCGACATCTAGATGATACCTTCCTGTAAAAAATCAGAGAGACCATACAAAAAATATCATCACTGCAGAATGTTAAAAAATAATACAATGTGTAGCGATTACTCTAAAAGAAAAAAATATCAGTTGGATAATAGTTAAAGACTTCAATTAGATAGGCTTAACAAAATTTGTAAGAAGTAAAATTTTGAATAATTCAACTATGAAAAATATTGAATCAAGTTAAACATCAAAAACATCGATTGTAACTACACTAACCATAGGATTGTAAATACGTAATTCATCACAAATTTCTTTAACCTTTGACTGTGCAGATTCTTTATCATTTTCAGTAATTGTAAATTTTAACATTTTTGCAGTATTAATGTTAGATACATTTTGATGAGTTCCTTTTAGGACCAAATCATTCAAAATTGTTTTTCCCTCTGGATCACTAATTCCAGGTTTATTTTCTATTGTAACATGGACACTGTAATCAGCCATAATGATCAATAAATTAAAACAGCGGTTAATCTATCTTCCGAATAATTTTATTAGATATTACAATAATCCACTTTGTTTCAAAAAGTCTTTTAATTTTTCTTTAGTATTCACAGCATCAAGTTTATCATCTTGATCAATTGGAAAAAGATTTACTCCATTTAATATTAAATTATGAGGTCCAAGATCTTTAGCATTTTCAATTTTCAAATCATCAATTAAATTAATTATTTCATCATTTGTAGGATAAACACCATTATTTTCTAAAAAAGTTCTTAAATCAATACCTTGAATCCAAGTTCTTTTTTCATTTCTCAAACCATAATCAATATCAATTTTATCAAAATCAGATTTTATACTTATATGATTACCAGGGCCAAACTCTTCATCATATTTGTTAGCACCTCTCCAACCACGATCAATTGTTTTTGATTGTGTATTATTTAGTAACCAAAGATTTCGTTCCAATTTTTGATTAAAAGAATTACCAAGACCAGATTTATTTTTAGTTAATAAAATAGGATCAAAAGAGTCAAGATTCAATTTTTCTGCTTCAAGTCGTTGAGAATTTTTTGTAGATTTATTTTCCAAAGGATTTGGATGCTCCAAAAAACAAAATGAACTCATTGAAACCAGAGTATCAAGAACATCCTGAAAAGGTTCATCAAAATGATGAATAATATTCAATGCTAATACAATATCAAAATGTTGAACTTCTTTGAGATTCTTTAAATTTTTTAAATTCATTTGTTTGTCTAAAAGGAGAATTTGATGATCATTGTTTTTTATACATAATTCCAACAATTTCCTTTTGGAATTACTTTCTACAGCGATAAAAACTCCAGAAAAATCCTCAGATAGTCTAAATGTGAAATAACCTTCAGCTGCACCTAAATCTAAAACAGAAATGGGACGATTAAATTTTTTGCAAAATTTGAATATTTCATCATATCTTTTTTCAGAATTTCTATATCCAGATGAAATTATTTTTCCTTTTATTCTAATATCATTGTAAGTATCAATAGAAGAAGTTTCTAGTTCAGGGATTTTTTGATGTTTTACTAATTCTTTAGATTCGTTAGAATTGCTAAGAATCAGAATTAGATCATTTAATTCTATTCTATTAGTCTCTAATTCATTAGAATAATAATCCAAATCATCTAAATCAGGTTCTCTGTCTAAAAACTTCAAATATTGTGCACGAATAGATTTTCGTATATCCATTCTAAAATATTTGATTAGGTTAGTAATTTAGATTTCTAGAGTACAAAATTAGGGTTAGATAGTTATACCACAATAATTGAACTGAATATAATATGACAAGAAAAGAAAGAATGAGATATTGGAAAATTACTGCAGAAGAGACAGATAATTTTGATTTTGATGAAAGTAAATTACTAAATTGGGAAATCAAATGTATACGAGAACCTGAAGAGGAAGCACATTTTATCGGAGTTTTCATGTATAGAAATGGAACAGCATATGATTATGAATCAGTAAAAGGAATATGTTATTTTTACAACAACATAGATAGAAAAGAACTTCCAGA
>Ga0209362_1002938_pt1 | contig 12215 bp, 15 predicted proteins | sample SaaInlV_165m_DNA_FD_184680 | JGI IMG/M metagenome (GOLD analysis project Ga0209362, IMG submission 184680) | Marine microbial communities from expanding oxygen minimum zones in the Saanich Inlet - Saanich Inlet SI037_S3LV_110m_DNA (SPAdes)... | ecosystem: Environmental > Aquatic > Marine >...
TTTACCACAATGAAATCAGATTATGTTGCAATAGAGATTTTAGGTCTTTATTGGCATTTTGTTGATTTGGTGTGGGTGTTTATATTTGCTTTCTTTTATTTATGGTAAGATAATTTATGGACAATATAGAGAATAAAGAACAATCGACAACTCATAAGATAGGAATTTATCTTTGGATCTGGGGACTATTGTTCGTTCTTAGTTTTTTTTCCTACATGGTTGATTGGTTTGCATTTCAAGGGTTACTGAGATGGTCTTTAATTTTAATATTTATGTTTCTTAAAGCAGGTTTAATAATGGCTTTCTTTATGCATTTATTTTGGGAGAGATACGCTTTAGTAAATGTTCTTTTGTGGCCAATGACAGCAATAGCTTGCTTTGTTGTTCTTATGATTGCTGAAGGAAAATATACAGTTTTTTCAAGATTATTATATTTTATAGGAGGATAATTAATTATGACGGGTTATACTTTACTTGCAGGAGCTTTAATATTTATTATTTTATTTATTTATGCATCATGGTTTGCAACTTCAATAAAAATTGAAAATCAAAAAAACAAAGACTCCTCAATTCGAATAAATCCTTATGACAATGTATCCTTCGGTAGAAAATTTATTGATAAAAAAAACAAACATATAGGTATTTTTGATCTGGGAAATCATATTCTTATTATTGGAATGATATTATCTTTGATATACGTTTTAATAAATGTAGAATAGCTATAATATTTTACCCAGCATGATTAAAAAAAAAACTATTCAGTTAGATTTAAATAACTTTATTAAATCTTTATACTTATTAATGAAACCAAGAGTAATGTCTCTTGTTATTTTTACATGTGCTGTTGGTTTTTTAACATCTAATTCTAATACAAATATCTCTGATGCAATGATTGGCATAATTTTAGTTGCTCTTGGCGCTGGCGCAGCAGGATGTTTGAATATGTGGTATGAGTCAGATTTAGATGCATTAATGACGAGAACTTGCTTAAGACCAATTCCAACAGGAAAAATTAATAGAAATCAAGCTCTTATCTTTGGAATATTGTTATCTGTTATTTCAGTTGGAGCTTTAAATTATTTTGCAAATTTCTTATCTGCGTCTTTATTATTATTTACAATATTTTTTTATCTTTTTGTTTATACAATATGGTTAAAACGAAAAACACCTCAAAACATCGTTATCGGTGGAGCTGCTGGAGCATTACCACCAGTTATAGGTTGGACTATAGCCACAAACACAATTACTCTAGAACCATTAACCTTCTTTTTTATAATTTTTTTTTGGACACCATCTCACTTTTGGGCACTAAGCTTATATAAAGCTGATGATTATAAAAAAGCAAAAATACCAATGTTACCTTTAACAGACGGTATTGAAAAAACAAAAATTTATATCTTTATTTACTCTCTAATAATGTTGCCTGTTATTATTTTTCCATACATTATTAATTTTTCTGGATTGACTTATTTGTTGCCTTCATTAATTCTGACAATTTATTATAATATTATTTGTTATGATTTATTAAAATATAAAAAAAATAGTTTTGATTTGAAAAAAGCAAAAAAGGTCTTTGGTTATTCAATTTTATATTTATTTTTAATTTTTGTATTATTCTTAATAGATAATTTAATTTAAAGATTGCCACTGAAAAAAATTGGGATAATGTATTATAAAAATCATAAATGAAATATATAAGCACTAGAGATAACTCAAAAGAATATAGTTTTGAGGATGTTTTTATTAAAGGACTTGCTGATGGAGGTGGTTTATTTGTACCAAAATCTCTAAAAAAATTCTCAAATGATGAGTTAAATCAGCTAAGTAAACTAAACTATCAAGAACTTGCAAAAAAAATAATACTTCCTTTTATTGGAGATTTTATGTCCAAAAATGAATTGTCTGATATTGTAGATAGATCCTATTCAGTATTTAGAAAAGATAATGTTGTAGATTTAATAGAAATAGATGAAACAAAGGTCCTAGAGCTTTTTCATGGCCCAACACTTGCATTTAAAGATATTGCAATGCAGTTACTTGGAAATTTTTATGAACACTATCTAAGTAAAAATAACAAAGATATAAATATTATTGTAGCCACATCAGGAGACACGGGAGCTGCTGCGATTGATGCAATTAAGGGAAAGAATAATATGAATATATTTGTTCTTCATCCAAATAATAAAATTTCTCTTGTCCAAAGAAAATTAATGTCAACTGTGAAAGAAAAGAATGTATTCAATATAGCTATCGAGGGAAATTTTGATGATTGTCAGAATTTAGTTAAATTAATGTTTACCGACAAAGAATTTTCAACTTCAATTAACATGTCTGGAGTGAACTCAATAAACTGGGCAAGAATTATTGCACAAACAGTTTATTATTTTTATACTTATTTTTTAGTACAAGAAAAACAACCTGTTAATTTTTCAGTCCCAACAGGAAATTTTGGAGATGTATATGCAGGATATTTATCAAAAAAAATGGGTCTTCCAATAAATAAACTTATCGTTGCAACCAATCAAAACGATATTTTACATAGAGCTATTTCTAAGGGAAGATACGAAACCAAAATAGTTTCTGAAACAATTTCACCGAGTATGGACATTCAAATAGCAAGTAACTTTGAAAGACTAATTTATGATTTGAATAATTTTGATGATAAAGAAATAAAAAGAATAATGAATAAAATTAAACAAGAAGGAAAATACATAATTTCAAAAGAACATTTAGAAAAAATCAATAAAGATTTTTTATCAGCTAGCATGAATGAAGCAGAGGTATTAAGTGTTATAAGAGAAGTGCATGAAAAATACGACGTTATATTAGATCCTCATAGTGCAATAGGATTTGGTGCTTTAAAAAAAGTTAATTTAGAAGGTAAAAATATTGTGTTAGCAACTGCACACCCCTGTAAGTTTCCAGATGCAATTGATCGATCTATTAATATTAAACCAAACCTTCCTGATGAACTAATGTATATTATGGATGAAACAGAAGATTATGATATAATTTCTAATAACTTAAGTAAAATAAAACAACATATTAAGGAAAGAATACAGTGAAATTAAAAGAAAATGATATTATTTCTAGCTCAGAGGTTTTCCTTCTTGAAGACGGCGAACCAACTAAGAAAGATATTATAAAACTTTTAAAAGATAAAAAAGTTGTTTTATTTGGATTGCCAGGAGCCTACACATCCGTTTGTTCTGCCAAGCACTTACCAGGCTATGTAAAAGCTCATGAAGCCTATAAAGCTAAAGGAGTTGATCATATAATGTGCGTATCGGTCAACGATCCTTTCGTTATGAATGCATGGGGCAAAAGTCAAAACGTTGAAGATAAAATTATAATGATTGGAGATCCCTTTTTAAATTTTACAAAATCTATTGGTGCAGAGGTTGATAAAAGTTCAAGAGGACTAGGTATTAGATCAAATAGATACACAATGCTGATTGATAATCTTAAAGTTATTAAACTAGAAGAGGAGAAAGATGCAGGCACTTGTGAAATCTCATCAGCTCAAAACTTCTTAAATTTAGTTTGATTCAGCGGCTTTTTTAGCCAATAAATCCACTTCTTCATTAAGAGCATTTCCTGCATGAGCTTTAACCCAAATCCAATTTATTTTAAAAGAGCTAGTAAGATCAAACAATTGAATCCAAAGATCTTTATTCTTAACAGGTTCTTTTTTTGATGTTTGCCAGTTATTTTGCTTCCATTTATGAATCCATTCAGTAATTCCTAATTTGACATATTTTGAATCAGTATAAATTTCAATTTGATCATCTTTACTGATTTTCTGTAGAGCTTTGATAGTAGCCATTAATTCCATCTTATTATTAGTAGTTTCTTTTTCATATCCACTAATTTTAACAATATCGCCATTATTATTAATAATAGCTGCCCATCCACCATTACCTGGATTATTTAAACAAGAACCGTCTGTATAAATTTTAATCATTAATTATAATAATCTTTATAATTTTTAAGTTGATTGTGAATAATAAGCTTTTGAAAGTATTCTTTTGGATCTTTAATTTTTATCAAAGCAGTTTTTGGTGTATTAAAAAAATCATAAATTCTCGTTAAAAGATATCTTAAAGCTGCCCCTCTGCATAGAGTATTTAAAGCATTTTTTTCTTTCAGTGAAATTTTCCTTACAGACTGATATCCTTTTATTAAATTCTTAACTTTTTGATTATTTAAGATAAATTTATTTTTTTTTTTATCAAAACATAAGGCATTAATACATATTGCAATTTCATACATCAAGTAGTCATTACAAGAAAAATAAAAGTCAATAAATCCTGCAAATTTATTTTTATTAAAAAAAATATTATCAATAAATAAATCGCCATGGATAATTCCATGCGGTAAATTTATTGGCCAGGTTTTTTTGATTTCTTTAAGATTATTTTCTAAAACATTTTTTAAGTTGGATGTGATTGTTTTAGATTTAAAATTAATATTTTTTAATAATGAGTCAAAATTATTTATAGACATAGAGTTTTTTCTATACAGTTTTGATTTACTAGACACTTTATGAAATTTACCAATATTTTTGCCAATTTCATAACAATTTTTAACATTTAAATTTTGTTTATCTTTACCGTTCAAGAAAGTAACAACACATGCAGTTTTCTTTTTAATCTGAACTAGATATTTACCATTTTTATTTTTTAATGGCTTAGGACAATTAATTTTTTGATGATTAAGTTTATCCATTAATCTCATAAAAAAAGGTAAATCTTTTTTTTGAACTCGTTTTTCAAAAATAGTTAAAATATATTTACGTTTATTTGTTTTTAAAAGATAGTTAGTATTTTCTATACCCTGTTTAATTCCCTGGAACTTTACAATTCTACCAATATTAAACTTATTTGATAGTGCAGATATATCTTTAGCACTAATTTTAGTGTATACAGCCATTAGTTTAATTTTCCTGGAATTTTAAAAACTATATTTTCTTTTACTATTTCAACTTCCTCAATTTTTACATCAAATTTAGATTTAATTTTATCAATAAAATTATCAACTAAAATTTCTGGAGCAGAGGCTCCTGATGATATTCCTATAGTTTCACAATTTTCGATTTTTGAAAAAGGAACAGGGCTTTCTGAATGAATAAGCTCAGATCGAGTACAACCAGATTGTTGAGCGACTTCAACCAACCTAACGGAGTTAGAGGAGTTTCTGCTCCCTAAAACAAAAAACATATCACAATTTTTTGCTATATTTTTTACTGCTGATTGGCGATTAGTTGTTGCATAACAAATATCCTCTTTAACAGGTTCTTTAATGTCTGGATATTTAATTCTTAAGGCAGTTATTATGTTTTTTGTATCATCAACAGATAAAGTAGTTTGAGTAACATAAGCAATTTTTTTTCCATTTTCTAAATTGTAATTTTGTACATCTTTTTCATTTTGGATTAAATCAATAGAACCTGTTGGTAGTTGACCCATAGTTCCAATTACTTCAGGATGATTAAGATGACCGATTAAGACAATATGGTGACCAGCTTTATGTAAATTTTCTGCCTCCCTGTGAACTTTTGATACAAGAGGACATGTGGCATCAATATATTCTATTTTATAATCTTCCGCCTCTATCGGAACAGATTTTGGTACACCGTGAGCCGAAAAAATTACTGGTCTAGATTTATCTTCAATTTCACTAAGTTCTTCAATAAAAATAGCACCAATTTTTTTTAAGCTATCGACTACATGTCTATTATGGACTATTTCATGTCTCACATAAACTGGAGCACCATACTTAGTTATAGTTTTTTTTACAATTTCAATAGCCCTTTCAACACCCGCACAGAATCCACGAGGTGCAGCTAACAAAATTTTAATTTCTTTATTTTTCATTTTTTTCTAAAAGATATTCCAGCAATATATGAGGAAAGGTTAAAGACGCCAAACCAATAAATATTACCTTTAATATAGCATCATCTAAAACATAGTAATTTGTAAGAATATAAACACTAAATATAAATAATATAGCTGTAACTATAGTTAAAGGTAATGCTTTTTTTAAAAATATTTTAATTGCATCGATGCTAATATCCAAAATATGTTTGTCATATTGCTTTTTGTATTTTTTTTTTATTATATCAACTTCAATTTCCTGAATTAAAGAAGCTGAATGTCTGATTGAATGCAAGAAACAAAAATAAATAGTAAAAGCAACTAAAGGTGATAGAAAAATATTCAAAGTAATTATACATGCAGTTTCGATAAAAAAATTTAAACTTATAAAAGTAATTATCCAAAGAGCCATAATGAATATTCCTTTTTCATCAAAATAAATTAAAGTGTTTAAAAAATCAGCATTATCTGCAAATAGAATTTTGAATATATTTAATGTCTCCTCAAAATGAAGTGACAAAGGTGCTATAATAACAATTGAACCTTTTATTAAATAAAAAAAAGGCTCTAATTTTTTATTATGTTTATAATTTTTAATTAATCTTTTAACATAGATTTTATCCAGCTCTTTACAAATGTTTTCATAATAACCAAGTAATTGGCAATCTTCTTTTCCAAAATGATATGATGCTACTATAAGAAAAATTACCAAGGTTAAAGCTGGTACAAGCAACCATAAAATAGTGAGTAGTAATGCTAAAGATATATAAACTAAATAAAAAATAATTTTGTTTTTTATTTTATAAAATTTTAGGATTTTATTTCCTTTTAAATTATCAAGTGAACCATGAGAGGTCCCTATTGTTAGAATTAAAAATAAACAAATTAAATTGGTATAAGCTCCTGTAGCAGGAATTATAAAATGATTAATAGATAATAAGCTTACTGTAATTCCCAGAAACCAATATCCATGTAAAGTATTAGAGTATTTCATTTAATAAAATAAAGCTTTTATAAAAGTCCATTTAGGCATTTTCAATATAATTGATAAATCCTCTAAAAAATTACTTTTGTTAGATAAAAATTTTATAACAGTCTTTGGCGAACTCTTAAACATTTTAAAAAAAATATCAGGCATCATTTGAGGGTTTTCATTTAGAACTCTTAAAAAAATACCATCTAAGAATTGGTATTTTTTATTTATCTCAAATTTTTTAGTTTTAGAAATATTCTCAATATTTTCACATATATATTTACTATGTTCTTGAATATTTAAAAAAGTATAACCTGTGCTTAATCTGGTCATGCCTCCAGCAGCTCCAATATTAATTTTATTTTTTGTTTCATCGCGTGTTGGGTGGAATAGGGGTATCGCACCTTCTTCTTTATAAGTTATTTTGTAATTTTTTAAGTTTAAATGATTTTCAACATAATCTTTTATTTGATTATCATAATCTTTTTGAGAACTGTCATTCATTTTTGATAACCAAGTTGTTTCAACTAAAGCCTTAGTTTTTGAGTAGGGGAGAGTATAAAAAAAATGAACACTTTCTCTTTGATCGCAGTCAAAATCCATAAGATTAAAAATTTCATCATCAAAAAAATCATTTTGAGTTTCAATCTCTACTCCACAAAAATGTTGCCAAAGATTAAGATGATCTTTTTTAATCGATGGAACACTGTTAAAAACAAAAGAATTTTTGAAATTAATTTCACTTATATCTATAAAAAAAGAAATATTTTTATTTTCTTTTAATTTATTATTAATTTTTTCATAAAATAAACCACTATCAACACTTTGGTACGGATAAATGACACAATCTAAATGATTAGTTTTTTTTGGTATATTAATTGTAAAATTTTTCCAACTTTTTTTAACACAATCATCAAAGTTATGAGTTGCCATTTTCCAAAAAGACCAAGTTTTATCTTTTTTATATTCTGTTCTTGGCTCTATAATAGCTAAAGTTTTATCTTTTAATTTATCATTAATTTCCAATTCATAGGCAAGTGATAATCCAGCACAACCACCACCAATAATAATATAATCAAATTCTTTCATTTAAATTTATTTCTTCATTAATTAAATTATGATCATGTTCTATTTGATCATCTTTTTTATAACAGAATGATAGTTTAATTAAGTCAAAAATTGAAAGAAAAGTCTCTATGATTTTTTCTGTATTTGAAACATATATCTTTCCACAATTTTGATAATTCTCTAAGTTTTTTTTATTAAGAATTTTATGTCCTATTTTTCTATAAACTCTTCTAGCAACTAGAATAGAAAAACGAAAACTTATCGGTATATTTTTAATTGAATAAAATGAATTTTCATAAAAATTTTCAGCAAGATTTATAGTTGATGAAATTTCCTCAAAATTTTTATCTATATAAAAACGATTATTTTTTGAGTCTTCAATTACATCTCTTGATATATTAGTTAGTTGCATTGCAATTCCGAGATCAATAGCTGACTTTAGGGAACTTTTTTTATTAACTTTTAAAATTTTTGCCATCATCAATCCAACAGTTCCAGCTACTCTGTATGAGTAAATCAACAGATCTTTTTTTGAATTTAATTCAACTTTATCTTTAATATCTGATTTAATACCAATTAATAAATCTTGAACAATCTTCAATGATATATTGAACTCTTCGATAAGACCCCACATATTTTTAATAATAGAGTTATCAATATTTTTTTGATGAAAATCATTTTCAAATTGATTGAATTTTTTTTCTTTATTTTCTATTATATCATCATCATCTGCAATGTTATCTGCAACCCTGCAAAAATCATACAAAGCTGAACATTTTTTAAATTCTTCTTTGGGTAAAAAATAACCAGCCCAATTAAAAGATTTTGCATAGATAGATAAATAATTCTTATTAGACATTATAGAATCTTATCTAACACTTTTGCTGAAGAAAGAACTCCTGGCACACCTGCACCTGGATGCGTTCCAGCACCAACAAAGTAAAGTCCATCGTAAATTTCTGATTTATTATGAAACCTAAAGTAAGCAGATTGTGAAAATTTTGGCTGTATCGAAAAACCAGATCCATATTTGGTGTTTAGTTCTTTTTCAAAATAATCTGGCGTTAAATAGAAATCTTGAACAATATTCTCTCTCAGGTTTGGGATTAAATCTTTTTCCATTTTATTAATTACTAAATTTTTCATTTTTTCACCCTCAATTGACCAATCAATTTTAGATTGGTTATTGGGAACTGGTACCAAAACATAGAAACAATCATGTCCCTTAGGAGCCATAGATTTATCAGTAGCAGACGGTCTGTGAAGATAATAGCTTATATCATTATTCAACTTCTTATTATTAAATATGTCATCTAAGTGTTCTTTGTATTTGTTGCCAAATTTTATTGTATGATGTTCCACATCTTTATAAATTTTTTTCGTTCCAAAATAATAAACAAATAATCCCATCGAATATTCCATTCTATTTTTTTTCCATTTAAACAATAAGGAATTATTTGTATTTTCATTTAATAATTTTTCGTAGACCGCAGGTGGGTCAGCATTACAAACAACATTGTCTGCATTTATTTTAGTTTGGTTATTTAATTGAATGCCAATAATTTTATTTTTATTTGAGATAACTTTAGTTACTTCATGACCTTTTACAATTTCTATCCCAACTTCATTCATTAATTTTTCAAAACCTTTTATAATATTTCCTGTTCCACCCATTGAGTAATGTATTCCCCATTTTTTTTCTAAGTATAAAATTAATCCATAAATAGAAGTTGTTGTGAAAGGATTTCCTCCAACTAATAAAGGATGCATGCTTAGCACTCTTCTTAATTTCTCATTTCTAATATAAGAAGAAACTAATGAGTAAACTGACTTATAGCTTTTAAGTTTCAATAGTGCTGGTAGTTGTTGTATCATAACAAGCGGTTTGTCAAATGGAACATCCGCAAGCTCTGTAAAGCCTTTATCAAAAATCTTTTTTGTAAAATTTATTAATTTTTCATAACCTTCAACATCTTCTTTACTTATTTGTTTGATCTGCTTTTTCATCTCAATTTCATCACCTGAATAATTAAATCTAGAATTATCTTCAAAAATAAACTGATACCAGATTTTAAGTGGAGATAGATCGATATAATCTTTAGGATTTTTTTTGAATAACTCAAATAATTCATTAATCAAATAAGGTGCAGTAATTACAGTTGGTCCACCATCAAAAGTAAAACCGTTTTTTTTAAAGACTCTAGCTCTACCTCCAAGATCAGGATGTTTTTCAATTAAAGTTACATCATGATTTTTTGCTTTAAGTCTCAATGCAGTGGCTATTCCACCGAATCCTGAACCAATAACTATAGATTTCATTTAGTTAATTTATAACTTTTTATAAAAAATGTAAGGTAATTATGAATTAATCTTTTTTAAAGCAATTTTTGTTTCTTCTAAATTTTTGTTAAAAAGATTGTCAAGTTTTGATTTATCAACAGAAGTGGCAATAATTTTTTTTACTGAGTCAACAGCTATTTTAACAGAAGCATCTTTTATTTCTTTTAATGCAGCTTCTTTCATTTGGTTAATTTTATTTTTTGCTAAATTTTTTTTGATTTCAGAAGATTTATGAAATTTATCATTCATTTCTATTATAAGTCTGTCACTATCTTTTTTAGCTTGCTCTATTATTTCTTTGCTATTGTTTTGAGCAGTATCTAATTTAATTTGAGCTTTATCTAAAAGTATTTTAGCTTCAGATCTAAGTTTTTCACTTTCATCTATCTCATTTTTAATTTCGTTAATAAGTTTACTAAGTAGTTCATTAATTTTTTGAGGTATCTTTAAGTAAATTAATCCACCAAAAAATATTACAAATGATACAGCTACCCAAAATGTTGCGTCAATCACCATAGTATTTATTCCTATTTCTTATTGAAAGATCCTCTACAATTGCTGATATGCTGCTGTTATTTATGTCAGCTCCGATTAATTGGCGTATCAATTCAGCAGAAGTTTCTATTGCAATTTTGTTAACTTTTTCAGGGGCCTTATCTATTAAATCTTTTACTTCACTCTCAGCTCTATCAATTTCTATATTAATTTCTTTATCTAAACTTTCTTTTTTTTTGCTAATATCTTTAAGTATTTTTTCTCTAGTCTGGTTAAAATAAGTTTTTGCTTCAATTTTGCTGTTATTAGTAATCTTGTCATACTCTTTTATTTTATCCTCACTATCTTTTCTTTGTTTCTCTGCAGCCTCAATATTTTCTAAAATTTGGGACTTTCTTCTTTCCAGGTTTGTACTCACTCTTGGAAGTATAAGTTTAGATAGAACAACATATAAACAACCAAATGTTATAGTTAACCAAAAAATTTGAGAAATCCAAAACTCAGGATTTAATTGAGGCATACCTCCACTTTCAGCTGCAAAAGCTTCCATTAAGAGCAGGAAGCTTAAAAATATAGTCTGAAAAAATATTTTTTTAATCATTAAATTTAAAATGCAAATAAAATAATTAATGCAACAACTAATCCGAATAGACCTGTAGCCTCAGCTAAAGCAAAACCCAATAGTAAATTTGGAAATTGTTTTTGAGCTGCAGATGGATTTCTCATCGCCCCAGAAAGGTAATTACCAAAAATAATTCCAATCCCAATACCAGCACCAGCTAGGGCTATTGCCGCTAACCCCGCACCGATCATTTTTGCTGCTTCTAATTCCATTATATCCTCCTTATGTTAGTTAATGGTGTAAATTTAATGCATCATTTAAATAGATGCAGGTTAAGATTGCAAAAACATATGCTTGAAGAAAAGCAACTAAGATTTCTAAGCCAGTTAAAGCAACCGAAAAACTCAGTGGAAGCCATCCACCAACTATTCCAAGGCTTATCACAAAGCCTCCGAATACTTTCATCATAGTATGTCCAGCCATCATGTTAGCAAATAAACGAACAGAAAGACTGATAGGTCGACTTAGGTATGAAATAATTTCAATAACTACGATTAATGGCAAAAGAACTGCCGGAACTCCACTAGGTACAAATAATTTTAAGTAACCTAGTCCATGCTTCATAAAACCTATAATCGTTACTCCTATAAAAATAAAAGAAGCTAAAATAAAAGTAACTATAATATGACTAGTTACGGTGAATGTATAAGGTATCATTCCAAACATGTTACAAAATAGAACAAACATAAATAGTGAAAATATAAATGAGAAATAGGGTTTTGCTTTAGAACCTGCTGTATCACTAATCATTTTTGAGACAAATGTATAACTTAGTTCTGTTAGAAGCTGTATTTTATTAGGTAACAAAGAACTTTTTTTTGAACCTAGGTTGAAAATTAAT
>Ga0209362_1002943_pt1 | contig 12192 bp, 10 predicted proteins | sample SaaInlV_165m_DNA_FD_184680 | JGI IMG/M metagenome (GOLD analysis project Ga0209362, IMG submission 184680) | Marine microbial communities from expanding oxygen minimum zones in the Saanich Inlet - Saanich Inlet SI037_S3LV_110m_DNA (SPAdes)... | ecosystem: Environmental > Aquatic > Marine >...
GCCGTTTATCCTGCAGCGGATTGGCACGAACGTGAAGTTTTCGACATGTTCGGCATTACTTTTGCGGGGCATCCCAATTTAAAGCGCATTCTTATGTGGGACGAGTATCCCTATCATCCCCTGCGCAAAGAATTTCCTCTTGCCGGAATTGAGACAACACTGCCCGCACCCGACGTAGCGGAGGTGACGGAAGCTTCCGTGGAGCCCGCGCCCATGATGGGTGGGCCCTTCGTTTCACCGGCCGAAGGCAATGTGAGCGAGTCCGAGCCACGAGCCAAGGATGAAAGTTGGACCGAGGAGGTCGAGAAAACGTTATGAGTTCCACGACCGTTACAAAGGAAGTGAGTGTTGGTGACGTTGCCGCTAGGGGAGCTGACCTGTCTCAAGGTCCCGACGGTGAACGCATGGCCCTGAACGTGGGTCCCTCTCACCCTACTACCCATGGTGTGCTCCGGCTCATTATGGAATTGGACGGCGATCTCATCGCCAAGTGTGAACCCGTGCTCGGATACTTGCATCGAGGCGACGAGAAGATCGCCGAGAACATGACTTACAACCAGTTCGTCCCTTACACGGACCGACTGGACTACATTGCTCCTCTCGCCAACAACGTCGCCTATGTTTTGGCCGTCGAGAAACTTACTGACATCGAAATTCCCGAGCGTTGCCAAGCGATACGGGTGCTCGTGTGCGAACTAGCCCGTATCTCCAGTCACCTGCTGGGCATGGGTGTCTTCGGCATGGATGCCGGCGCTTGGACGCCCTTCATGTACACTTTTACGGAACGTGAAAAGCTTTACACTTTGTTCGAGGAGTTGACAGGAGCCCGTTTCACTACCAGTTACACTCGAATCGGAGGAGTTTCTCGAGACGTGCCCGATGGCTGGCTAAGCCGCGTGATCAAGTTTTGCGACGAACTGCCCAAGGCGATCGACGAGGTCGAAAAGCTTCTCACCCGCAACCGAATATTTCTTGATCGCACGGAGGACATCGGCGTCATCAGCAAGGAGGATGCTCTTGCCTGGGGCATTACGGGACCGAACCTGCGAGCTTCGGGAGTGGATCTGGATTTGCGGAAGGACAAACCATACTGCGGTTACGAGCAGTATGATTTCGACATTCCCATTGGCGTGAAGGGTGACTGCTACGATCGTTACCTCGTGCGCATAGAGGAAATTCGTCAGAGCATTCGCATTGTCAGGCAAGTCATCGACAATTTCCCCGGGGGGGCATGGTATGCCGAAGACGCCAAGAAGATTTTTGCGCCGCCCAAGGAAAAAATCCTCTCAAGCATGGAGGAATTGATCCAGAACTTCATGATCGTGACGGAAGGTCCGCAGGTTCCTCCCGGAGAGGTTTATTTTGAAGCTGAAAACCCGAAAGGCATACTTGGTTTTTACGTATATTCGAAGGGTGGGGGAGTTCCCTACCGCCTAAAGATTAGGGCGCCAAGTTTTTGCAACCTAAGCATTCTGGAGGAAATGGCTCCGGGTCATATGCTTTCCGATATTACCGTGATTCTTGGCAGCCTCGACTTCGTCATGGGCGAGTGCGACCGTTGAAGTTCTAGCGATAAATCTCATGGAACTCAGCAAAGACACTTTAACCAAGATCGACGAGGTCATCGGCCGTTATCCGGAGAAGCGGAGCGCCACCCTCATGGTCATCCACTTGGTGCAGGATGAGCAGGGTTGCATTACGGACGAAGCCGTGGAATGGATTGCAGAGAAGCTCGAGCTACAACCTGTGAATATTTACGAGGTCGTTACTTTTTATCCCATGATTCGTAGGGAACCTTGGGGAAAGACTCACGTTCGCGTATGTCGAACTCTTCCTTGTGCTTTGCGAGGTTCTTACAAAACTTGCCGTACCCTTGAGGAAAAGCTTGGAGTTAAGGAAGGGCATGTTTCCGAAGACGGTGAATTCTCCATCGAATTCATGGAATGTCTTGCCGATTGTGGCAAAGGTCCCGTGGTGATAGTTGATGAAAAGACTTATGAAGACGTTCAAGGCGAAGCCGCTGAGAAATTTGCCGAGCAGGTGAAGAATGGCACGCTCGCAAAAGATCGAAATTTCACGAGTTACGAAGACGGGCTTGCCAAACCTCGTAAAAAGACTGTTGCCTCTAAGAAGAAAGGAGCTCGAAGGAAGTAAATCGACATGGCGGTAGCAAAGGAAAAACGAATTATTTTGAAGTACGCCGATGCCAAAGGGTACTCCAACGACCTGCCTTGCTACTTGGAGCATGGTGGGTACGACATGCTCAAGAAGGCGGTCAAGTCGAAGCCCGAAGACATTTGCGAAGAGGTCCTGAAGTCGGGTGTTCGCGGTCGCGGAGGGGCAGGTTTTCCCACGGGCATGAAATGGAAGTTTCTCGATCGCAAGTCGGGCAAGCCCATTTATCTCATCTGCAATGCCGACGAATCCGAACCCGGAACTTTCAAGGATCGGCAAATCATCTACAAGGATCCCCATCAATTGATTGAGGGAATGATGATATCGGCTTACGCCATTCAAGCCAAACAGGCCTTCATATACATTAGAGCCGAATTTTTCGAAGGTGCACGAATCCTCGATCGAGCCATTGCCGAGGCCAAGGCAAAGAAGTTGTGCGGCGACAATGTTTTGGGTTCCGGTTATTCCTGCGATATCGTTGTGCATCGTGGGGCAGGGGCCTATATCTGTGGAGAGGAGACCGGCCTGATCGAGTCTTTGGAGGGCAAGCGACCGAACCCCCGAATCAAACCTCCCTATTTTCCCGCGGTGTTGGGTGTTTATCAGTGCCCAACAATCGTCAATAACGTCGAGACCCTATGCAACGTTAAGCATATTTTGGAAATGGGCGGCGATGCATTTTCCAAGCTTGGTATCCCCAATAATACGGGAACTCGTATCTGGTGTGTCTCAGGGCAGGTTCAAAACCCGGGGTATTTTGAATTCGAGTGCGGAGCTCTCACACTCGGGGAAATGATTTACGACGTCTGCGGTGGTCTGAATCCGGGTAGAAGTTTGAAGGCCGTCATTCCCGGCGGTTCTTCGGCCAAAGTACTTCGATCAGACGAACGGTTTACCGGTACGCTCAAGGACGGAACGGAGTTCGACTGGGGCGTGACGGATATCCCGTTGGATTTCGATGGTCCCATGGCCGCGGGCAGCATGTCGGGTTCAGGCGGCATAATCGTTATGGACGATAGCGTTGATATCGTGGAGGCAATGGCCAACATCAACGCCTTTTATGCCCACGAGTCCTGTGGCCAATGTACCCCCTGCCGAGAAGGTTCCCTGTGGATGCGCAAGATCAGTACTCGCATGTGCTCGGGCGGAGCCAGGGAGGAAGATCCCGACTTGCTCGTCTCCGTAGCCAATCAAATCGAGGGCCGCACCATCTGCGCATTCGGCGAGGCGGCCGCATGGCCCACTCAAAGTTTTGTCGCTAAGTTTAAGGATGAATTCATTGCCAAGGCTAACCAGCCAGCTCCCGATGACGATGCGGAAGGGCCTGCGCGTTTGCGGTTGATCTGATGTTTTGCATATGAGCGGAAACGGTAAAGTGGATATGGTCTCGATCATTCTCAACGGGGAAGAAGTTGAAGTGCCCGCAGGCATCAATTTAATCGAAGCCGCGGAAATTCACGGACGGGAGATTCCGCACTATTGTTATCACCCGAAGCTTACGGTGGCCGGTAACTGTCGGATGTGCTTGGTCGAAATGGGCATGCCTATGCGCGATCGCGGAACGGGTGAACCGGTGTTGGATGCGGATGGAAACCAAAAAATCGGATGGATTCCCAAACCCATTATTGGTTGTGGCACGAACGTTTCTCCGGGAATGCACGTTAACACGGATTCGCCTTTGGCCAAGGATTCTCGCGAGGGAATCATGGAATTTCTGCTTGTGAATCATCCGCTCGATTGCCCGATCTGCGACCAAGCGGGCGAGTGCCGGCTTCAAGAGTTCGCGATGGATTACGGTCGCGGGTACAGCCGTTTTGTGGAGCGAAAAAACGTTAAGCCGAAGCGGACGAGACTTGGTCCAAGGGTCACCCTCGATGACGAACGCTGCATTCTTTGCTCTCGTTGCATTCGCTTTTGCCAAGAAGTCACGAAGGACGACGTCCTTGGCTTTGTGGACCGCGGTAGTTATTCCACTCTAACTTGTTTCCCCGGAAAGGAGCTTTCCAATAACTATTCGCTCAATACCGTCGACATTTGCCCGGTCGGCGCTTTGACCAGTTCTGACTTCCGTTTCAAGATGCGGGTTTGGTTTTTGAAGGAATCTCCCAGCATTTGTACCGAAAGCAGTGCTGGCGCCAACACCTTGGTGGAAAGTCGAGAGGGGCAAATCTACCGGATCACTCCGCGTCGTAACGATGCAGTCAACGATACTTGGATGACCGATAGCGGCCGAGAGCTATTCAAACAGGTCCGCTTCGAAAGTCGTTTGACCACTCACCAATCCGATGGCGCCGAGGTCACTCTTGATGGTGCAGTAGCCCGTTCGGTGGAATTGCTCTCTAAGGATAAAATTGCCATTGTCGGGTCCTGTAATTCTTCCGTCGAGGAGCAATATCTTCTTCGCAAACTTGCTGATCAAACGAAGGCCAAAACACATCTTCCGGGTCACTTTGGTGACGACGACGGTTTGTTGCTCTCGGCTGACCGCTCACCCAACCTTCGTGGTGCATTGGCCACCGGGATGGTGAAAAAATATCCTTCCGACAATTTGAAACCACTGGCTCTTCAATTGGGGAAAGGTGCCGTGAAGACGCTTCTCGTGGTGAACGAAGACCTCTTTTCCCTCGGCATCACCAAAGAGCAGATAAAGAAGGCCAAGATCATATACGTCGGCACCCATGAGAATGAAACTAGCAAGGTGGCCGACGTCGTATTGCCGGGCCTTACGGTTTTTGAGAAGAGCGGAACCTTCATCAATCGAAACTTCCGTCTTCAGAAATTCTTTCAAGCTGTTCCCGGACCCGCAGGGCTTGTTCCCGATTTTCTTGTCCTCAATCGCATTGCCGCGGAGTTGTCGGGGGAAGTTGCAGAATCTTTCGGACTAGAATCTCTCTGGAATGAAATCGGCAAACTCCGAGTATCTTGCCTCAAGGGAATCGCCTTTCGCGAAATTCCTTCTGATGGCCTCGCTCTGGATCCCGGCCAATTAGCTGACCTTCCCTATGTTGAGGGACCGTCCCTTAATTTTGCTCCGGCCAAAGTCAAAAAAAAGGCGAAGGCTAAGCCCAAGGCTGCCAATACTTAAGCAACTGATATGGACATCGAACTTATACAGATGCTCGCATTGAAGGTGACCTACGCCGTCGTAATGGTGAGCGTAGTCATGAGCATTGCCGGTTATACGGTATTGGCCGAACGCAAAGTCTGCGCATGGATGCAGGGTAGAGTCGGTCCTAATCGCACCGTGCTTCCCTTTGTTTCCGCGATACCCATTATCGGGCCTTTTTTACGGAATCTTGGCATGTTTCAACCATTGGCCGACGGCTTGAAGTTTCTCTTCAAGGAAGAAATCGTTCCCGGGCATGTAAACAAATTTTACTATTACCTTTCTCCCATTGTAGCCTTGGTGCCCGCCCTCACCACCATGACAGTGCTGCCCTTCGGGGAATTCACAAATGCCGAAGGTCACACCACGCCGCTGGTATTGGCGAACGTAGACTTGGGCATCCTTTTCGTTTTCGCCATATCCTCGCTTGGTGTCTACGGCATCGTGTTGGCCGGTTGGTCCTCCAACAGCAAGTATCCTTTCCTCGGTGGGATTCGTTCCTCCGCCCAGATGATTTCCTACGAGCTCGCGATGGGGCTTTCGGTTTTACCCGTTTTTCTTTGGGTCAACGCTCCAGGCATGACCGAAAGCGGCTTGAGTCTTGTCTCCATCGTCAATTCTCAAGAAAACGCCCCTTGGCTCGTACTCATTCAGCCCTTTTCTGCCTTTTTGTTTCTTATCGCATTGTTTGCCGAAACCAATCGCTTGCCGTTCGATATGCCGGAGTCGGAAACCGATCTAGTGGGTGGTTTTCATACGGAGTATGGTAGTTTCAAATTCGGAATTTTCTTTGTGGCTGAGTATGCTCACGTGGTTATTGGTTCGGCTATCTTTACGACTTTGTTTCTCGGCGGATGGCACTTCTTGCCGTGGGTAGCCGATCCTTGGGCTCCGGGTTTGATCGGTTCTCTTCTGGGTGTAGGATGGTTTCTTGCCAAAACTTTCTGCCTCATCTTTTTCTTTATTTGGGTTCGTTGGACCCTCCCGCGTTTTCGTTATGATCAAGTGATGAAGCTGGGCTGGGCCAAGCTCTTGCCCTTGGCCTTGGTCAACTTGATCTTCTATGTGATTTTGGTGACTTACCTCGATCAAGCCGCCGCGTCATGAACCTTTGGAGGACGAGCCGATGATTAAGACAGTCGTAATGGAACGCAAACCGCTCTCTCTTTCCGAGCGCACGTACCTTCCTCAAATCGCATCCGGACTAAAGACGACGTTTTCCAACCTTTTCAAAAAGAAGGTGACTCTCCAGTATCCCGAGCAACGTCCGTCTATCCCTAGTGGTTACCGAGGAGTCCCCACTCTGGTCAAGGATCCCAATGGTCGAGAAAAATGCGTTTCTTGCCAATTGTGCGAGTTCGTTTGCCCGCCAAAGGCAATTCGTATCACTCCCGGTCACGTGCCGGAGGACGATGAGGAGCGTTCTCACGTAGAAAAAGCTCCCGAAGAATTTGAGATCAATATGCTTCGGTGCATTTACTGTGGATATTGCGAGGAAGTTTGCCCGGAGGAAGCCATCTTTCTTCAGGAGAATTATTCTTTGTCCGGTTATTCCCGCGAGGAAATGATCAATAACAAGGAAGAGCTTTATGAATTGGGCGGAACCTTGCCCGACAAGCACTTCAAGTGGGACAAGAAAAAGGCCGACGAGGAATCGGGCAACGCTCACTAAGAACGATGAACCTAAGCCTAGTAGATTTTTTGTTTTACGTCTTTTCCGCCATATCGGTGGGAGGGGGCTTGGCCGTGATCCTAAGTCGCAATCCCGTAACTGCCGCGATGTTCATGATCTTGTCCTTGGTCGGCGTGGCCTCGCTTTTCGTTTTGCTGGAGGCTTTCTTTTTGGCCGTATTACAAGTTCTCGTCTATGCGGGAGCTGTTATGGTTCTTTTCCTGTTCATCATCATGTTGATGGACGTGGGGCCCGATTCCGGCAAGGGAGCTAAGTTGTCCAAGAAACGTATTCTTTCCGGTTTTATCGCTCTTCTAGGCGTGGGGCTTTTGACAGTGCTGACCCTCGAGTATTCAGGAGTGGCCACCGTGGCTACCGATTCAGCCGATCACTGGCAAGATGTGACCGAGGAAACCTCGGCCGCAGGCGCCAACATTGTGTTCTCTAAGAGTGTTAAAAGCTTTGGCTACGGGCTCTTCACCAAATACATGCTGCCCTTGCAAGTGGCTGGCTTTCTTTTGCTTGCCGCAATGGTTGGCGTGATCGTGTTGAGTAAAAAAACCGATGACGTTGACGCCCACAATAAAGCCGATGGTCCTTCTCCCGGCACCACGAACCCCCAATCGGAGGAAGCCTAAGGAATGGATACCATTGGCGTTCAAGATTTCCTCATTGTGTCCGTGTTGCTTTTTTCGGTCGGGTTCCTTGGTGTCGTCTTGCGACGAAACCTGCTACTCGTCCTCATGTCTCTGGAGCTTATGCTCAATGCCGTAAACGTGGCTCTCGTTGCGTTTTCCCGGCATAGCGCAAATATGGATGGCAGCCTGTTCGTTTTCTTCATAATGACCGTGGCTGCGGCAGAGGTTTCAGTAGGTTTGGCCCTGCTGGTGGCCCTATACAAAAAACGGCAAAGCGTATTTTCCGAGCACCTGACCATGCTCAAGAACTAGGAAAATGGACATCACCGTCGGTACGCTTCTTTTAATTCCGTTTGTCTCGGCAGCGACAATCCTGCTGTTTCTTCGTCGGAACGGAAAAATTGCCTCATACGTTTCCGTCGCTGCTGCTGGAGCGATACTTTTGCTGTCGTTGCAGATCATATTTTCGGAAACGGCGTCCAGTGTCCCTGAATCCGGGGATACGATAGCGGACTCCGGTGTGACTTGGCTGGAAATCGCCGACTTCAAGGTTGTGGCCGATTTCCGGATCGATGATCCCGAAGCCAGGAACGAGTCCAAGGCTCTTCTCTTCGTCGTATCCTTCGTTGGTTTCTTGATTCACGTATTTAGCCTCGGTTACATGGCCGACGATGCCGGGAAGGCACGTTATTTTGGAGGTCTGTCCATCTTCATGTTCTCCATGTTGGGTATTACCTTGGCCGACAACTTGGTCTTGATTTTCGTTTTCTGGGAGCTGGTCGGCTTTAGCTCCTACATGCTCATTGCTCACTATTTTCATACCAAGGAAGCTTCCGATGCCTCGAAGAAGGCCTTTATCGTCAACAGGGTGGGGGACTTCGGCTTCCTCATCGGCATCGTGTTGACTTACTGGATATTTGGCACCGTAAACCTTTCCGAACTGAGCCAGCTTATGGCTTCCGATCCCGCTCGAGCCACTACCGGCATCGCGTTGGCTTTGGCCTGCGGTTTTATCGGGAAATCTGCCCAGTTTCCTTTGCAGGTTTGGTTGCCCGATGCCATGGCGGGACCGACTCCCGTGTCGGCTCTTATCCATGCCGCCACCATGGTTGCCGCCGGTATCTACTTGCTCGCTCGCATAGATTTCCTTTTTACCTCGGAAGCCTTGTCCTTTATTGCTTTGCTTGGAGCTGCCATGGGCTTGTACGCAGGTTTTTGCGCCTTGGTTCAGCGCGACATCAAGAAAATCCTCGCTTACTCCACCTTGTCGCAACTCGGTTACATGGCCGCTGCATTCGGCTTGGGCTTGGAGGGCGTGGCGCTCTTCCATCTTGCCACGCATGCTTTTTTCAAGGGTCTCATGTTCCTCGGTTCAGGTTCCGTGATTCATTCCTGTCACCATGAGCAGGACATATTCAAGATGGGCGGGCTTCGTCGTCGCATGCCCATAACCGCGAACACCTTCCTGATCGGCGTACTTGCCATTTCCGGAGTTAATTTTCTTTCCGGATATTTCAGCAAGGATGCCATCCTGCTGGGCGCCTACAATTTGAATCTTCCCGTCTTTGTCGTTCTTTACCTAGGTGCGATTCTTACCGCCTTCTATATGTTTCGGCTTTACTGGATCGCCTTTTGCGGGGAACCTCGTTCCAAGCACGTCGCGGAAGCTCATGAGAGTCCCTCGGTAATGACTGGGCCACTTGTCATCTTGGCTGTACTCTCGGCATTCGGTGGGTTCGAGGCACTGTGGCCTGAGACTCTCTTCGCTGCCTTTCATGACGACCTTCACGTGGTTCACGGCATGCCGGGTCATATGTGGATGGTGGTCCTTGGCACTTTCGCCTGGGTCGCGGGAGCCTTGGGTTCTCGTCGCCTTTACGGTCAAGTCGGCAACGAGGATCCCCTCATCGAAAAAGCGCCTGCGCTGTTTCAGCTTTGCTACAGCAAACTGTTCTTCGACGAGATATACAATTTCTACGTGACTTCCATTCAGCAGCGTGTTGCTCGAATTCTCGAAGTGCTTGAACTCCTTTTCATTTCCGGGTTGATGGTGCGCGGCAGCGCGGGAGTGGCGGGGCTTTTTTCCTTGATCGGAAAGTCTTTATACTTGGGTCGCATTCATGGCTACGCTTTCTGGTTCTTGGTTGGTACCGTTGCTTTTCTCGCCTATGCGGCAGGCTGGTTTGGGCATTTTTGAAATGAACTTAGGCTTTGAAGAGTTGCTTTTGTTAGCGTCGATAGTGGTACCGACGGCGGTCTCGTTATGTTTGTTCACCGGGGTAGTCACAAGCGATGAGGCAGCCAAGAAATTGGCCTATGTTGGCTTTGGCGTACCCTTCGTCGCCGGGGTTTTGCTTTTCCTTTGGTTTGAAGGCGCCGTTGGAGCGGATTACAAGTATGAGGTTCTTTTTGACCGAACTGGACTGCAGGAATTGGGAATTACTTTTCACCTAGGTTTGAATGGGGTTTCGTCGCCGCTTTTTGCCATGGCCGGTTTCGTGGGCTTGGCCGCAGGATTGGCTGCCATCCATTCGGGGGCTGAGCGTATTCGGCTGTATCTCGCCTTGCTTAGCCTCATGCAGGCTGGTCTCATGGGGTTCTTCGCCAGCGTGGATTTGTTCTTTTATTTTCTATTCCACGAATTCGCTCTGGTTCCGACGTTCATAATGATAGGGCTATGGGGCGGTCGTGATCGTCGCAGCGTTGCTCTTGAAGTTACTATTTACCTTACGCTCGGGGCCTTGGTCGTGCTTGGTGGACTGGTCGCATTGAACGTCATGGGAGATGCGGAGAAGTTTGATTTCCCCACCTTGATCAACCTTCTTTCCACGATACCATTGGGTGAGTCTGCGCAATTCAAGATTTTCGGTCTTCTTCTCCTTGGCTTCGGTATATTGGTGGCGTTGTTTCCTTTCCACACATGGGCTCCCCGTGCATACAGCGCAGCCCCGACGTCGGTGTCCATGCTTCACGCAGGCGTTCTCAAGAAGTTTGGCCTTTATGGACTGGTTCAGGTTGCGGTTCCGCTACTTCCGTCCGGAGCTGCCCAATGGAGTGATTTTCTAATATGGTTGGCCTTGGGCAACGTACTTTTCGTCGGTTTCGTTACCATGGCTCAAAATAATTTGAAGAGCATGGTGGGGTATGGCTCCGTGATGCACATGGGTTACTGCTTTCTCGGGGTGGCCACTTGTTCTGCTCTTGGGGCCGGATCAGTCGTCATGCTTATGGCTGCGCATGGACTGTCCGTGGCTCTCATGTTTCTGGTCGGTACCTTCGTTTTTCGGCGGTGCGGTACTTTCGAAATGGATGAAATGGGTGGACTTGCGACCAAGACGCCAGTGCTGGCCTGCATTTTTGTAGCTGCCGCGCTCGCGACCATAGGCCTTCCGGGGTTTGGGAATTTCTGGGGGGAATTCGGAATTTTTATGTCACTGGGAGAGGATCCGGGCACTCGCTTTGCCTTGGGACTTGCTGCGCTCGGCATAATTATCTCAGCAATCTTTGGATTACGAGCAGTGGCCAAGGTTTTCTTTGGTGAACAGACTGAACAATTCGCTGAATTTGAAAAGGAAAACCCCGTAAAGGATTTAAGTCTTCTGGAATTGCTTCCTGCCGGCTTGCTCGTAGCCGCACTCCTTCTCCTCGGGTTATGGCCTCGAACGATTTCCGACCGAGTAAATGGTGAAATCGGTATTCGCTATCAAGCCTTCGAGTCGGTGGAGCCCGGCGGTCTGCCTGCCTGTTGCGCGCTTGACGCCGATGAACCGGAAGTGAAAGAGGCCGTTGATACCAACGGTACGTCAGCCGAAGCCACCGACGAATCTTCCAAACCAAAGGAGGGCGACCATGATTGACCTCACTCCCTTCAAGATTTTTGCCGACTCCAACGACTGGTTTGAGGTCTGGCCCGAGCTGGCCCTGGCCCTAGGGGCCGTACTTGTTCTCGGATTGGAACTTTTCCGATCCAAAGAACTTGGCCGCCGTTCTTTTGCCGGACCTATCGCTATTTTCTTTCAGGCCTCCCTTCTCGTCTTTCACCTCTTCGACTACCTCATTTGGCATCATCCCTTCGACCACGAAACCTTTTCCGGTCTACTGGGGCAAAGCTCTCGGGGAGAGGTCATGCGGAGTTTCTTTCTCCTCGCGTCCTTACTGGTATCCATTCTCGGCGAAAGTTACCTGCGTCGACGTAAGTTGGCCGGAGGGGAGTTTCATCACCTCACCATGCTCGCCACGGCAGGCCTCATGCTTCTCGTGCAAAGCAACCATTTCCTCATGCTTTTCGTAGCTTTGGAGACGGTGGCGATTTGTTTCTACGTTCTAGTGGCTTATCAGCGCGACAGCGCAAAGTCATTGGAAGCGGGTCTCAAGTATCTGGTGTTCGGCGCCCTAAGTTCTTCCCTTCTTTTATTTGGCATTGTGCTGTTGTATGGAGTGGCGGTGAATCCCGAAGCTTGGGGCTGCGTGCCTACCGGGATGGGACTGGATGACCCACTGGAATTTGGGTATTTAGCCTATTTTCTTGAAGCCAATTCCGACAACCTCATCTTGCGGGCAGGCGTTATTCTCATCATTTCGGGCATAGCCTTCAAGATAGG
>Ga0209362_1002944_pt1 | contig 12192 bp, 5 predicted proteins | sample SaaInlV_165m_DNA_FD_184680 | JGI IMG/M metagenome (GOLD analysis project Ga0209362, IMG submission 184680) | Marine microbial communities from expanding oxygen minimum zones in the Saanich Inlet - Saanich Inlet SI037_S3LV_110m_DNA (SPAdes)... | ecosystem: Environmental > Aquatic > Marine >...
CCCGCGTAGTGTCTCGTACTGCCGCCGCCACCATTGTCGTTCATAAAGACCACGATCGTGTTGTCCGCTACACCATGCTTGTCCAAGCGGTCGAGGACCCGCCCGATGCTGCGGTCCATCGCGAGCAACATGCCGTCGTAGATGCGTCGATTCTCATCTATCACGGCAGGAAATTTTTCCTGATCGGCATCGAGGGCGTGCATCGGCGAATGCACCGCGTTGTAGGCCAAGTACAAGAAGAAGGGTTGGTCATGGGCGCGATCGATGAAGGCGCAGGCTTCCGTACCCCACAGGTCCGTCAGGTATTCGGGAGCCGGAAACTGTTTGCCGTTGCGAAAAACGGGGGTGCCCTTCCAGAATGCCGAGTCGCCGCCGCGAATGGCAACCGATTCATCGAAGCCGCGTTCGCGCGGCCCCGCCGTCTCGTACTGCGTCCGCTTGTTCCCGCTGAGGTGCCACTTCCCGACGTGTGCCGTTCGATAACCGGCATCCTGAAATACCGCGGGCAACAAGGTTTGGTTAAGGAACAGCCGGGTCCTGTCTTCGCCGTAGATGTTGCAGTATATGCCGAAGCGTTGCTGGTATTGGCCGGTCAGCAAGCCCATCCGCGAAGCCACGCAGATCGGGGCGGTGACATAGGCATCGGTGAACAAAGTGCCTTCTTTCGCGAGGCGATCGATATTCGGGGTGGGGATTTCTGATTTCCCGAATTTCGGCAGGTCCGAGTAGCCCATGTCGTCGGAAAAGATCAGAACCACGTTGGGGCTGCCTGGTTTAGCAGGAGATTTTAGCGATGCTCGTCGGTCCGGTGTCGTGGTCGGTTTTTTGGCTACCTTGCGTGGACGCACTTTCTTTACCGTTTTCCAGGTCGTGCCGTCGTTCGACACGAGAATGTCAAAAGAGGCAAGCAAGCGCTTGCGCAGTTTCCCTTCGCGATCCCGCGAGAGTACAACCCGGTCGATTTTCGATCGCTCCACCAACTTAATCTGGGCCCACCCTGTTAACTTGGCCGGGATCCAGCTACGCCCGTTGCCATAAACACCATCGTTGAGGAACGCGATCTGATGCTTATGCGCAAAACCCGGAAGCAGCGAAGAGGCTGTAGCTTTCCCGGTTAGGGCGAGGTTTGTTTCCGCACCCGGGGCAAAGATCTCGAACTCATCGATACAAGGCTGCCCTATTGAACCGGGCAGGATGTCCACCCGCACATACTGTGCCTCGACCGCCTCGAAACGGAATACGTTTGGCTTTCCGGGATCAAAGCGGTGCACAACGTTCAGGTCGTTAGGGAGCACTGGAGCAACAACTCCGCTTCCCAGATCACGGAGCTTGATGTTACGCAGCCCAAAAGGAAGGCCATGATCCTGGAAACCGAAAAACCCTTGCTTGGGCTTCGACTGCAAATTCGGATGAGTCAGCTTAACTTGATTAACCAGTACGCCGTTCAGGGTAACCGCAACTTCACCGGCAAGGCTCTTGATCTTCATACTGTTCCACTGGCCTGCAGGCTTGGCGGCGTTGGCTTTGGGGTCGATACCCGGCAAAATGCCACCGCAAGTTCCATGTGCACTGATCTCGGGTTGGCCGGCAGAGTCTATAATCTGTACCTCAATGACCGAGCCGACAGCCTTTTTGCGATCGGCGACGTTGAAATAGAAGCCACTGTTTCCCCCTTTTTCATGTTTGTACTCGAACTCGATCTCAAAGTCCTTGTAAGGGACTTTGCTCCACAGGTAATGGCCATAGCGTGTCCAGCCAGCCTCCCCGGGTCGTGGAGTCAGGACAAAGGCACCTACGTCATCGACCTTCCAATTCCCGGTGGTTTCCCAATCGGCCAACGTTGCCAGTTTAGCAGTCGGGGGACTGGCTTGGGCGGATTGGTGAAGCATGTAGGCGAGCAAGTGATTCATTTCGTCAGGTGACTGAACCAAGCCGGCCGGCATCATGGATTGATGACTGGTGGCGCGTTTGGCAACCTGTGCCCTCGGCAGTTTCATCACCGCACCCGTGATGATGCGTAAATCGATTTCGTCGCCATCCTTCTCGATAAAACCAACATGAACCGATTTATCCTTCATGGTAAGAGTGGTGGGATGGAAATTGGGCGAAACAAAACGATTTGGGAGCAGGATCGACTCGGCTAGGTATTGGGGGGAGAAGCGAGTATGCACGCCGACCAGCGAGGGGCCGATGCTACCGCCCTTGCCGTCGTCCGGAGCCAAGTGGCAGGCGATGCAACCACGGACCGTGAACAGCTTCTTACCAGCTGCCGTCTTGCCTTTGCGATAGGCAGTGTTCCAGTCCATGCCGACAAATGCAGGAGGAATCTTTTCGTTGCTTGATAAGGTAGCCGTCTTCAGGGCTCGCAGAGCTTTCTTTTGGGCGGCGGCGTTCTGCGATGCCTTCGATTTAGCCCCTAGTTCCACACCGGCTCCTTCGAGGATCGTCAGTACCTTGGGGTCGACCTCGGTGTTTTTCAGAAAGAACATTTGAACTGCGGCGGGAAGTCGGACGCTTGGGGACGGATCGTCCAAGGCCTTGGCAAGAAGAGAAAAATGCGGGGCGACTGCCTTCCTGTTGCCTTCGTCCTTCCACCATTCGGACGGCATGTAAATAAAGATTGGTTTACCTAGGTCGGTCAGCTTGATCGGGCCGTCGGCCTGGGCAAAGGCCATTTGGTTGGAGCGGGCCAATTCACGAACCTTGGGGAAGTTCGTGGTCGACTCGATGGCATGCCAGATATGGAAACCGGCGGCATTCACAGCCCCCTGGCGGACAAGGGAGGATTCATCCGTGGCCCAGCGAGTCAGTTCGGCAGCCGAGGCGCGGCGGGCCAGCAACTGGGCGGCGGACTGGCGGACGAAGGCATCGGGATCGGCGGCGAGACGAACAATGGATTCCGGAAGCTTCATGTCCGGAACTGCATGGAGATATTCCAGGAGGGCGTGCCGAACACCCGGCGACGTCGCCTTGGCCAGAAGTGCCTTCACCTCGAGGGGTTCGAACTTCGAGGGAAACTCAGCCATTACCCGAATCGCCAGTTCGCTAGCCGGCTCACCACTACCTGCAAGCTTCCGTATGCGATTCACGGAGGCATCGTCCCCATGAGCCGCAGCCAAATAGAGGAGGGAGCTTAAATTAGCGGCGTCGGCTGGTGTTTTCAAGAAACGTTCGGCCGCTTGTTTGAGGGCGGAGCCACGGCAGCGCAGTATTTCCTGATGAGCCTTGTAACGCACAGTCCATGACTTATCGAGCAACCCGACGAGATCGGATTTGCTGAGATCTCCACCCACCGCAGGTGCCTTAGGGGAGATCAACAACAAGTCGGTCTGGCGCACCGGGGAACCTTCGTTGCCCTGCATGTAGCAAACGGAGACCACCATGCGTCCGTCGTTCAACGGGGTGATGGACACCGGGCGGCGCAAACCGTCGCCCCGAAGAAAGAAATCGGTGGGAGCGGCAAACCCGGCCCCGTTGGCGGAAATCGCATGTCGGCTAACCGTCCGGTTTCCCCAGTTGGCGACCAGCAAAGCGCCGTCGTACCAACACTGACCGACCGGAACGTCCAGTTCCAGGTTGACCACCGGCAACAAGTCGCGCCGCTTGGGACTTTGACGAGCCGTCCATCCCCGGACCCAGCCGTGCCACGAATGACGCGGGGCATAAACCAGCTTGCCCGGCGACGCGGCGGCACCTTCCTGATCATTGTCATTAGCGAACAAACGCCAATTCGGATCGAAGGATATCCCGCAACTGTTTCGCAAGCCACTCGCATGAATGGTAAGGGAGTGATCCTTCAGTCGATAGCGAAAAACGGCCCCTACCCCGGTGTACGGTACTTCCTTGTTGTCCGGCCCGACGTAAAAGGTCCAATGCCACAAGTGGTCGGGACGCGAGCGGTCCCAGTGCATGTGCGGTTGCGGGTCCCCCATGGACAGGAACAGGTCGCCAGTGGGCCCGAACTCCATGCCATGGAGGCCTTGATGAAAGTGACCCTGCGGCTTGCCCCACAACAACTTTTCAGGCTTCAGGTTGTTCCGCCGGGTGACCGCGTCGGGCATGCGGTAGAGCGCCGTGTTAGTTAGGACAAAGAGGTCATTGCCATATACCTCGAGGTCATAAAGCCAGGAGTCCTTGGGGAAGCGGTACAATTCCCGACGTGGCCCGAAGCCACCGTCCGCCGTTGGTTCATAAATGTACAACGCCTCGCGGCAACCAACGAACAGACGTCCGGACAAGTCCATCGTCTGGCTGATGAAGAACTCCCTCTCGTCGCTGTCGAGCAACTGGACGTCCAGAGTTTTGTCGGCCAAGTGTATACCGGGCACCTCGCCCGATGCCGAAAGGGCGAGCAGACACAAGGAAAGATGGCACGACAAGCGATGAATCATAGGGTGATTCTTTGGTGAATGGTAAATTCTACTTGGGGTTGTTTTTCTCGATGAAGAAGTTAATTTGAGCATAGTTCAAGTGATCCCAGTAATCGTATTCCGCATCGGGCACAAGGATGGGGTTTGCTTGATCTGAACAAAATTCAATGACCGAGCCAAGGTTCTCAAGGACGTCGGAGAGGCCATCGATTTCCAGACCGGCGGATTTCATTTGTTCGCAGGTAACCAAGCGTTGTTGGCCATCCATTGAGATGCGGATACCGTCAATTTTCAGGAACAGAGCAACCCAGTCTTGGTGGTCGACGAATGTCAGAGAGGCGTTTCGGTCATCGATTGCAACATCGAACCCGCAGTCTTCCAAACGGATGTCCTTGTGTTGCCAGGAATCGCGAATTTGCAAGCCTTCGATCGTCTCCAGCCTGTCTTTCACGGTGTTGTACTGTTCGTAGTAGAATGGCGGAAACATACCGCGAATGGGATAAAGCGCGGCCAAGGCAACGCTGAGAAATCCAATAGCGATCAGTATGTGCTTCCGGCTTGGTCGTATATTCATCTTAAGTGTGAGAACATTAGAGATCACTCGCTAATTGAGAGGAGATTCATGAGCAAGTACTATTTGGGGTTGTCTTTCTCGATGAAGAAGCCGGTGTTGGTCTGGAACTTCTTGGCATCCTTCTGTTTGTTTATGGTGACTTTGCCGATCGAGGTGAAGCCCTGTTTCTTGCGATCCTCGGTTATGGTTATGGTGTCCCACGGTCCTTTGCTCTTGTTCTTTTGCCAGAGCCGTCCCTTGCCGTTGATCAGATCGATCTCCTTGAGGTTCAGCTCGAGTCTGTCCCCGTGCACCGCAACAACCATGTAGTTGGGCTTGGTGGTGCGCCCGATGAGACCTCCGTGGGCGATTTGCTGGATACCATCGCGCTGGGTGCAGGTCACGGCGTGCACCTCACCACAAAGATAAAGGTCGACTCCATGCTTGGCCATGACCTGCCAAAAGTTCGAGTCTCGTCCCTTCACGGTCAACATGCCGGAAGAACTGAAGGTCCTGACCGGACGAAGGATGGGCGTGTGCCCCATGACCACGATATGGTCCACCTTGGCTCCGTGCTCGCTGAGCACCTTTTCAAACCACTCGAGTTGCTTTCCCGTCACCCCGGCCGCAATCTCCCCCTGCTTGCTCTTGCCCTTCTCGAACACGTCCACCGAGACGAACAAGGCATTCTTGTGGAGCCAGTAAAACGCAGTTCCCTTCATGTGGTCGGGACCATTGAGAGGCATCTTGAGGTGTCGACGAAAAGCATCCTTGTAAAAGGGAACGGCAACCGCAGCGGCTCCTCTCCATGGGTTGTCACGAATCTCATGGTCACCAAGCGCGGCGTAGACCTTGAGGTCATGATCCTTGAAGCGCTGGACCCAGCCAGGATAATACTTGTTGGCCCACTCGTCGATTTCCTCCTTCTTCGTTCCCCAATGTCCCATCACGAGATCACCCGCAACCATCGCGAAGGCAGGGTCTTCCTTCTTCATGGAACCCACGATGAATCCGAGGGCATCCTCCCATCCTTTCTGCGGATATTCGATGTCGAAGTTGAGGAAGTCGGGTATGCTGACGAAGGTCCAGGGAGCAGCATCAACCGCATCGGGTTTGGCCACCAAGGAGCTTGCCGCAAGGAAGCTCAAGGCGACAAAGGCCAAGATCTTTGGATTTATCAAGGACATCTGTTTTCTTGTGTCTAAGGAATAATATGTTGAACGCTAACCATGATCAACACGAACTAAGAGTGTAAGCTTCCATGAAATTGTTAGGCTGGTTACAACTTCTTACCAAAACGGATATTCGACAATTGAACGCTTGGCCGGCAGTCCGCCAAATAAGAGCGCACACGTATTTATCAACCAAGTTCCCATAAAAGCTAGGGAAACCATAAGGGCGATGACCACTGGGAATCGAACCCCGTGACGAGACCTATGTGGTACGTCAAAACGACGAATCAAGGGGGCAAATGCCAGTCCCGTCACGGATCCATGCACTGCAAACACATAGACTCCCAGTAATATCGACAGCAGTGGATTGCTCGCGAATACACTGAGCATCTCCATAAATACGGCACCCAACTGTTCAAAAAAGATTCCTTGGAACCCCGTGACGACAAACGCTTCAAGCAAAGTGAATCGAAACCAGCGAAACGCGATCAACCACGCTATCGCCCAGCCACCATAGAATCCGATTCCCAAAATCAAGTCCGGGATGAGTTGGGGATGGAACAGCGCAGGTTCCCGGGCCCCCTTTAGAAAGTTACCAATCCATGCCAAGGTCTCGGTTAGCGAACCTGAGATTAAAAAGAGAATGAATAGATTCAGGGAAGCATGACCAGGCAGTCGTTCTAAAAAGGCGGCCAAATTTCCGCGAAAGAGAAAGGCAACAACAAAGAAAGTGTAAATGAGTAGCATCGTGTCGGGAGGTCTGCTGAATAGCCCCAGAAGAGGAACGAGTCCGCTCACGACCAACAATGCGTTTTTCCAACTTTTCATATTCATTCCACTTCAGTAGGGCATAACGCTACTTCCCTGCCCCGGCCTTTGGTTCGTTTCCCACAGGAGATGGTTCACCGTCACCTTTCTTTTGAAACTCAAGGGATGAGCTGACGGCAAGTGGCGACCTGCGACTCACCTGATGGCGACAACAAGAAGAGACTAGGGAATCACGCGCAGGGTGAAGTAAGTCCTAAGACCTGTCTTCGTAGGCGCATCCTCGAACAACCCGCCAATGTTTTCGACACGGATGTGGTAGATGCGATTCAGCCAACTATCGCCCTCCCCAAAATCCTTGAGCACCACTAGGGCGGACTTGTCTTTCGGACGGAACTCGACCCGCTCGACAGGGTCGTCGCGGCGGTTGTGCTCGGGCGATCCGTAGCGGCCCGTGTTGGTATAGAACCAGGATTGTACCTTGAACTTGTCCTTCAACTCTTCATCACTCGTTTCCCCGCTGATCGGATGGTTGAAATACAAGCGAAAGCCTTTTTGGTCCGCACTCACATGGTGGATGTCGGCGGCCACCGTTTTGCCATCATAAATAATGCGTTGCAGGCCACCCTGCTGGCCACCCCAGGCACCCCAACCCCGACCGGTTTGCCCGATCAACATACTGCCATCCTCCAGGAAGACCGGACGCATCACGCCTGATGCGAAAAAGCGGGCAAAGGGTGTGACGCTTCCTTGGTCGATCCCCTTGACGCGTTCGGGCACTACCCGGAAAAGGTTGGACATGGTCTGGTCGCCCATGAACATTTGACCCTCGAACACTCCGAACTTGCCGCCGGTGGTATCCCATACCGGATGACCGGGAGCATTTGCGATTTTGCCATGCGGAAGCCAGACCGCTCCTTTGCGGATCTTTCCTTTCCAATGATCGAACTTCAATTCTGGAGAGTCCGGCTTTTTCTTTCCGGGAAGGGAAACGAGGCCTGACAAGTGGCCATAAAACTTGTCTTGCTCCAAGGGCACGACTTTGGACGAGCCCACGTACTCACCTTGGTTTTCGGAGTACCAGATCCGGCCGTCGGGATCAGTTCCCAGTCCGGCTGGGCTGCGCAACCCGTTGGCAAACGGCTCGAACTTGCCTTCCGGGGTGACTCGGCAAGCCCATCCGCGGTAGCCGCCCATTGAGCCCATGTAGGGACCACCGGCTCGCCACGAGGTGCGAACGCTGCCACCATGCGAAAGGTTCAAGGTAAAATAATAGTTCCCCTTGCTGTCGCGGACCGGGCCGTGGGCAAACTCGTGGTAATTGCCATGGAAGCCGTAGTCATCGCAAACGGTTTCGAACCGGTCGGCCCGACCATCTCCATTGGTATCCGTAATACGCGTCAGTTCAGGCTTCTGCATAACGACGAAGCTGTCGCCCTTGTCGTCCTCGATCCAGACGCCCAAACATTCGTATGTTCCCTCCGCGAAGAGCGACCATTTGCCCTTTCGGATACGCCAAATACCAGCGGTACGCGTGGCCAGCACGATCGTGCCATCCTTGGCCACGGCAATCCCGGTCGCCTCGAACAATTGTTTGCGACCATAAATATCCTTGGGCGGTTCCCAGTTCTCGGACCGGTATCCGGCAGGAACCTCCATTGGCTTGCGTCCTAGTTGATCGGTATTGACGACAAGCTTTTGTTCGCTCCAGTCCTCAAAGGCACCGGGACTGAGACGGGCAACGATACCGCCTGTCAAACGGGCGATGAACACGGCATCCGACTTGGTTGGTCCCACCGTCCAGACTCCGTCTTTCAGCGTGCCGCCTTGTACTTTGGCGTCGGTCAACCCATCCGTCGACACCTTGAATTTCTGGGCAACCTTCAGCCCGCCCAGGAGGGTGATCACGATTCGTCCGTCGTCGGTCAGCTGCACGCCCTGCTGGATCGCATTACGACCCACCCGAAAGGAAAATACGGGATCGCCCGTTTTAAGGTCGAGACGATGGCCCTTGAACTCGGCATCCATGGATGCCAACAGTTCCGGGAAATCACGATCTTCCCATAACCAACGCTCGATCGCCTTGTGGTCCAAAACGTCAGGCTCCTTGAACTCGAAGTCGACCGGCTCACCGGAAGGCAACAAGGGCTGCAAGATTCCACCGCCCTGCACGAACACCTTGTGACCCTGGCCTCGCTTTGAACCGGGACGGGCTCTGCCCTTGCGCTCCTCGGAGAGGTTAAGAAATCCACCGCTCCAGATGTTCCGTATGGAAAGAACGCGGGCATCAAAGGTATAATTGAATCCGTTGGGTTGGCCGACGTGTAGGGCCCGGGCGCTCGATCCGCGCAACGGTGCGCGGAAGACACGTATTCGATTAGTCACGAGGACTTCGTTGGGAATGGCGACCAAGGTACGCGGAACGCTCTTCTTGGCTTCCTTTAACTCGACCTTGGCAGGACCGGTCTGATCTTCATCGGCAAGGGTCCGGAGGTAATGCCAGATATATTCGATGGCTGGATCGGGAATCACCTCGCGCGAATACATCGGCATGATCTTGGGGAATGGTTGACCTTTGGTTGCCCCCCCCTCGGCAACGGCGAGGGCATCCCAGGAGGTGCGCACGGAAGTCGTGTAATAGATTTTGTCAGCCTTGACCTTGCGAATTTCTCCGGTTTCCGGATGAGCCACCTCGCGCTCCCGTGGCTGGTTCAGGAAAAGACCGTACAGGTTCGGTCCGGTGCGAACGGTGGCATCCTTCTTGGCCACGGCGTGGCAGACGATGCACCCGTAGGTCTCAAAAGCCAACTTGCCCTCCGCTACCGCGTCGATTTTCTTTTGAGCGAAAGCGGGTGTACAGGATACCGCAACTAGGATCGTCAGTATTTTTTTCATAATGTGTGTTTGATCCATCTCATTACTATCTAGGACAGGAAATTTGGACAGACTTTATTCGGATAATTGGAAAGAAATGAAATGGTAAAAATCAGGCAATCAGTTCCTGAATGACCTTTCCGCCGAACTGGCTGAGCTGCTTGTGCCGGCCGGCGTGGTAATAGGTCAGCTTGTTATCGTCAAGACCGAGCAGGTTCAACCAAGTGACGTGGACGTCGCGGATATGGTGGACGCACTCGACCGCCTCGGCCCCGATATCATCGGTCGCCCCAATGGTGTGCCCGGCCTTACACCCGCCTCCAGCAAACCACATCGTCATGGCCTTGGCGTTGTGGTCTCGCCCATAGCTGGTTCCGCCGCCCCTGATACCGTTGTCGGGGGTACGCCCGAACTCGCCACACCAAACCACCAAGGTATCCTCCAACAAACCGCGTTCCTTGAGATCGCCCAAGAGCGCGGCAATGGGCTTGTCGACCGAACGGATGAGTGACCCATGCGCCCGTTCGATGTAGTCATGGCTATCCCAGTTTCCGGCATAGGCCTGAACAAAACGAACCCCCTTCTCCACCAGACGGCGAGCCAAGAGACACTTGCGTCCGAAGGAGTCCGTCTTGGAGTCACCGATGCCATACGCCTCCTTGGTCTTTTCCGTCTCGCCTTTGAGGTCGAGAATGCCCGGGACTTCCATTTGCATGCGATAGGCCAATTCGTAAGAGGACATGCGCGCATCCAGCTCTCCCTGTTCCGGACGGGCCTTGAAATGCTTGCCGTTGAGCTTGGCTAAAAGATCCAAATTGTTGCGTTGGTCCTTGCGGGTCATCCCGGCGGGAGCATGCAGGTCGAGAATCGGGCTTCCCTCGGGACGAAGGGGAGTCCCCTGATGATCGGCAGGCAGGTAACCATTGGACCAATTGGAGGCTCCGCCCTGCGGATAACTTGTTCGAGGAAGGACCACGAATCCAGGCAAGTTGTCGTTTAGGGTTCCCAAACCATAGGTTACCCAGGCTCCGACGGCAGGGTCACCCCCGAAGCGGTTACCGGTGTTGACGTGATAACAGGCCGTCGGATGGTTGACGGATTCGACCTGACAACCGCGATAGAAGCACATATCGTCCACCCGTTCCTTGAGATGCTTCCATTCAGTGGAAACGTCGGCCCCGCTCTTGCCTGTCTTGATGAAATCAAAGGGGCTTTTGACAAAGTAGCGCTCGCCCGAAGACATGGCGCTCTCCTTGTCACCGCTTCGCTTGAATTTCTGCAAGTGGCGTTTCGTCAGGGCGGGTTTGGGGTCGAAAGTGTCGATATGGGATGGCCCTCCCTCCATCATTAGAAAAATGCAACGCTTGGCTTTGGCCGGGTGATGGGATCCGATGGAATGAGCCCCCTCGGCGTGAAGCATGGAGGAAAACGCCAGCGAACCAAGCCCCCCGCTCAAACCATAGAGGGCTTCGCGGCGGGTAAGGTTGGCAACCAAGTTGGGTTTGTGGATACTCATGCTTCGGGCTTCATCTAATCAAGATAGGAAAATTCGTTCAAGTTGAAGATGACCAAGCAGACGTGGGCGAGTCCACGGGTCCTGGCATCCACCTCACTGCCCTGCAGATCAGGTTGATAAGATTCGAACACGGGCAGAACTTCCCAAAAGTCATAGGGTTCGCCAGTCTTCTCGGCCATCACGGTGCGTTTGATCTTCTTGGAATAAGTCTTCGGAGTGGGCGTCTTTTCTTTCTCAGTTGCGGTGGCCTGCTTCCAGCGTTCGACGCAAGCCGACAGCTCGTCCGCAGAAGCGGAACGCCCGAGGGCAAGGGCAAAGGCTCTCTGAATGACGGCCGGTTCTTTCTTCCTCTCTTTCAGGAGGCGGGCGGCAAAGGCCAAAGCCCGGTCATGGACTTCTTCCGCATTCAAAAGGGTCAGCGCTTGTGGCGCCACGGTGGAGCTTTGTCTGAGTTCACAGGAATCATCTGGCCCGGGCTGGTTGAACGTCTCGAGGAACGGATCCCTCAAGCCGCGGATTTTCTCCGCATAAATCGTTCTCCTGTTTCTTTGGCTTGGCAAAGGATCCGGCTCATAGACCGATGCGGTCCCGCCCATGATTTGGCGCGGCTGAAAAGCCACCTCCGGATTAAGGTCGGGCCGGGACGGAATGCCTCCGACCTTGGGATTCAGTTCGCCGCTGACCCGAAGCATGGCATCGCGGATTTCCTCGGCAACCAGTCGACGGGGAAGAAAGGTGGCATACAATTGTCCCTTGGGGTCTTTCTCTTCGAATTTTTTCGGGTCGGGATGCCGACTGCTTCGTCGGTAGGTTTCGGAGGACAGAACCAAGGCATTCAATTTCTTGACCGACCATTCGTTCTTCATGAACCAGTCGGCCAAGTAATCGAGCAAGACAGGATGGGTGGGCAACTCACCGGTACCTCCAAAATTATTCGGATTG
>Ga0209362_1002946_pt1 | contig 12183 bp, 10 predicted proteins | sample SaaInlV_165m_DNA_FD_184680 | JGI IMG/M metagenome (GOLD analysis project Ga0209362, IMG submission 184680) | Marine microbial communities from expanding oxygen minimum zones in the Saanich Inlet - Saanich Inlet SI037_S3LV_110m_DNA (SPAdes)... | ecosystem: Environmental > Aquatic > Marine >...
TACGATAGTCATTTCTTTCTTTTTGAAAGATTTTTTAGGTAAGATTTTACTTATATCACAACCGACAGAAATAAGATGATCTGAATCATGAATTAATTTACTTGAAGCATAAGAGCCGCTTGAACCTATCATTCCAAAAGAAACATCACTTCCTACTAATCCTAGAGATAAGAGTGATGTAAGTGATGGTATTTTAAATTTCTTCAAAATAAAAGAAATCTTTTTAATGTTTTCCTGATAGCAAGCCCCTCTACCAAAAATTAAAAGCGGTTTTTTTGATTTTTTAAGCTTAGCTTTAAAGTCTCGTAATGATTTCTGAGATATTTTAGGCTCATCAATATAATTTGGTAGATTAATTTTCTTAGGAATCCTGAACTGACTCTCGGCTAATAAAACATCCTTAGGCATATCAACTAGAACAGGTCCTTTTCTTCCGGTATTCGAAATGTATAAAGCTTCAGCTATTGCCTTAGGTAAATCTATTGCTTTTCTTACTAAAGTATTATGCTTAGTGGTAGACCTAGTGATTCCGATATGGTCAGCCTCCTGAAATGCATCACTTCCTAAGAATGGAGTAGGGACTTGACCAGTAAAGATTAAAACGGGGACAGAGTCCATATAGGCAGTTGAAATTCCGGTTACTGTATTCGTTGCTGCAGGACCTGAAGTACAAAGAATTATCCCAGGTAGCCCACTAGCCCGAGAGAACCCATCCGCCATGTGCGTTGCGGCTTGTTCATGCCTTGTAAGAATATGATTTATCTTCTTTGCATATGCTGGCATCACATCATAAATCTTAAGTACATACCCACCAGGTAATCCAAAAATAGTTTTGACACCTAGCTTATATAAGGATTCAAAGAATAGTTCTGCGCCTAAAAATTTTTTCATTTCGATTATTATATATTAATTTATCATTTTAACTAACAAAAGAAAAAGTATTAAAAGGCATAAGGGGTATATTCTCAAAAATATGATCCGAGTTAAACTTTAAATTAACTTTAGCTAGCGAACTTGAATCTATTTTAAAGCTTGAATCGATATTTAATCCCAAATGTTTATCAAAATCCTCTATCTTGACTTTATCAGAACCAGTCCCTATCAATGTGCAATCGTTCATATCGATACGCACAAGGTCGTCATGTGTTAACTTGAAACTTTGATCAACTAAGATTAAATCTTCGTCTTTTCTGACGAATCGAGCATAAGCGAACAAGTTATTTCTCAAATCGAACAATGTGACAAGGTTTTTAGATTTAGATTGGTATGAGTGTGCATAAAGGGCAAAAGATGAAATTCCATATACCGGAATTTGTGCAAACGAACCAAAACTATTTGCTGTTGCGATTCCAACCCTAAGTGATGAAAGGTTTCCAGGTCCTACGTTCACTCTAATTTGCTGAACATCATTTAGATTAAATGGAATGCTTTCAAATAGGTCTTTAATTAAAGGTGAGAGAAGCTCGCAATGATTTGGCCTTTCAGAATCTACATTTAGGATATTTTTAATCTGATTATGATCTGAAAGTGAAACACTTGTTAAGTTCCTGGAAGTTTCAATATTTAAGGACAACATAGAATAATTATTTCGAGCTGATTTTTTCTCTAACTTCTTTTTCTAATTTAAGACCTAAGTCTGCATTAGTTTGAAGAAATTTCTGAGCATTATCTTTTCCTTGCCCTATTCTTTCCCCAGAATATGAAAACCAAGCTCCAGCCTTCTCAACAAGTCCGAACTCTACTCCAAGATCAATCAATTCTCCAAACTTAGAGATTCCTCGTCCAAAGATTATATCCATTTCAGCTTCTCGGAAAGGAGGTGCAACTTTATTCTTAACAACCTTTACCCTAACCCTATTACCTATAACACTTTCTGAAGTTTTCAAAGAAGCTATTCTTCTAACATCAAGCCTAACAGAGCAGTAAAATTTTAATGCATTACCTCCTGAGGTTGTTTCTGGGCTCATATAAGAAGGAACACCAATCTTCATTCTAAGTTGGTTTATGAAAATAACGGTTGTCTTAGATTTAGAAACAGTTGCTGTAATCTTACGTAACGCCTGTGACATCAATCTAGCTTGAAGACCAACATGAGTATCACCCATTTCACCATCTAATTCAGCCTTGGGGGTTAAGGCTGCTACAGAGTCAATTACAACCATATCCACAGCTGAACTTCTAATTAATTGGTCAACTATCTCCAAAGCCTGCTCTCCGTAATCTGGTTGTGAAATTAATAAATCCTCATTCTTTATCCCTAAACCTTTCGCATAAGTTGGATCAAATGCATGTTCTGCATCAACAAAAGCCGTAATACCACCACTCCTTTGTGTCTCAGCGATAGCATGAAGTGCCAAGGTGGTTTTTCCTGAAGCTTCAGGGCCATAAACTTCGATAACTCTTCCTCTAGGGAAGCCACCTACACCCAATGCATGATCCAAGGCGATAGAGCCAGTTGAAATAGCTTCTACGTTTTTAACCGAAGATTCATTGTCTAAACGCATAATAGAACCTTTACCAAATTGCTTTTCAATGGTCGAGATGGTTGCGTCTAAAGCTTTTTGTTTATTTTCGTCAGCATCTTTTGAGGGTACTTTTTTCTTATTTTCAGTCAAATGACTACTCCTTTAAAATATATGAAATAATATAAATACTATACTTAATCTAACATATTCTACCTATTAGTTTGATTTTAAAGAAATAAATCTTCTAACTATATCCAAGCAAGATAAAGAAGTTCTAAGTTTGAACATTTCCCTAGAGCCAGGGAAAAAATATCTCTTTACAGATGTCTTATCTTTATATGAAACTCCAATAAAAACAGTTCCTACAGGCTTATCCTTTGACCCTCCAGTCGGGCCAGCTATTCCTGAAACAGCGACAGCTATATTAGACCCTGAAATCTTTTTAGATTTTACTGCCATTTCTTTAACACATTGACTACTAACAGCTCCATATCTTGAAATAGTTGAACTATTAACACCGAGAATTTTTTCCTTAGCATTATTTCCGTATGTTACAAATCCGTAATGAAAACAAGCGGAAGATCCTGGTACATTAGTAATCATGCTACTTAAGAGTCCCCCAGTGCAAGATTCAGCTGTAGAAATCAATAAGTTCTTTTTTAATAGTAACTTTACCACTTCAGAGGCTAGAGAAGTCTCACTATCCGAATAGATATAAGCACCAATAACTTTTCTAATCTTCATTTCTAAAAGTTTATTATCTTTCTTTGCAGATGAAATCTTATCACTACTTGATATTAACCTAATATGAATCTCATAATTATGAGGCCTATAGCCTATATATGATTCTTTAGATGCAAAGCGTTCAATTCTATCTGCAACTTCAGATTCTGACAAACCAAAGACTTTCAACATTTTAGAAGAAACAACTTTTGTGGATTTCTTCTGCTCTTTTTTTAAATCTACAAAGAAAGTTCTTTTAACCATTTCTTTAAATTCTCTAGGTACGCCTGGAAAAAAATAATTTTTTGAATCTCCCTCTGTAATTATAAATCCAGGAGCAGTTCCCAAAGAATTTAGAACAATTTCTGCTCCTTTAGGGAAAAAAGCTTGTTTCTGATTTAATTTACTATATCTTCGCTTTCTAACCTTAAATAGATTTCTAATATTGGTTTCTTCTTTTTTATTTAAAATAAGTTGTTTATTAAAGAAAAGAGAAGCCCCCTCTCTTGTTAAGTCATCGCTAGTAGGACCAAGGCCACCTGTAACTAAAACATAGTCGGACCTACTATTTGCAACTCTTAAAGCGTTAGCTATATCTTCTAGTGAATCACCAATGCATTGCTGGTAATTGACCTTGAAACCATAGCTAAAAACTTCTTTAGCAAACCAAAAGAAATTAGTATCTTGAGTTATACCCGAAAGGAGCTCTTCGCCGGTAGTTATTATTTCAATAGTTATATTTTTCATCTAATATCCTTATGATACCTTGAATATAATAATGTAATACGTAAACTCTCTATAAAGAAAATAATTTAATTAGGAGTAAGTATGAAAATTGATAATTGGTTAGAAGGTCATTGGGCATTAGTTCTTGGAGCATCTAGTGGTTTTGGTGCCGAAGTCTCTCAAAAGCTGTCTGAATATGGAGTCAACATCATTGGAGTTCATTTAGATAGGAAGGGAACGATGGCTAACGTAGAGAAAATTATTTCTAGAATTGAATCGAATGGAGCTAAGGCGAAGTTTTTTAATATTAATGCTGCTGATGAAGAAAAAAGAGACAAGGTACTTGATGAAATATCTTCGTTAATTTCGAAGGATGAGAAAAAGATTAAAATACTTCTTCATTCACTAGCTTTCGGATCGTTAAAGCCTTATCTCGATCATGACTCTTCCTCTAATGTAACCCAGAAAAACATGGAAATGACTATCGATGTAATGGCTAACTCAATTGTCTATTGGACTCAGGGAGTTGTAAAAAGATCTCTTTTTAGTCCTAATGCGCGAATTTATGGAATGACAAGCGCTGGCAGTAGAAAAATATGGCCAACTTATGGTCCTGTCTCTGCGGCGAAGTCTGCACTTGAATCTCATATACGACAAATGGCTGTAGAGCTTGCTCCACAAAGAATAACTGCAAACTCTCTTTGTGCTGGTGTAACACTAACCCCTGCTCTTGATAAAATTCCTGGGAATAATGATATTATAGATGAAGCAACAAAAAACAACCCTAGCAACAGACTGACCCTTACTAGCGACATTTCAGGAAGTATAATAGCCCTATCTCATCCAGGTGCTGATTGGATAACCGGAAATGTAATAATGGTTGATGGTGGAGAAGAATTAACTTAATGAATAAAGATTTATATATATTTAATTCTTTAACTAGTAAAAAGGAACTCTTTAAAAGTATTATACCAAATCAAGTTTCTTTATATGTTTGCGGACCAACAGTTTATAGCAGTTCACACATGGGGCATGCTAGGTCAGCTATAGTATTTGATTCTATTGTAAGATTTTTAAAATATATTGGTCTAAAAACTAAGTATGTGAGGAATTTTACAGATATAGACGACAAAATCATTGCTAGGGCTAACGAAGAAGGAAGAAAACCTGAGGAAATTTCTGAGAAATACAAATTAGAATACATACAAGACATGAAGAGTCTTGGCTGTAATGACCCTGATCATCAACCATCTGTGTCTGAGAATATCCCAGAAATAATAAACTTAATTAAGGATATAATAGAGAAAAAATTCGGATACGAAAGCAATGGGGATGTATATTTTAATGTTCAGAAATTTAAAGAATATGGAAAACTTTCAAATCAAAGCATCGATTCTATTCTTTCAAATACAAGACTAGAAATAAATCCTAATAAAAACTATGAACTTGATTTCGCCCTGTGGAAGGAAGCAAAACCAAATGAGCCATATTGGGAAAGTCCTTGGGGGAATGGCAGGCCTGGATGGCATATTGAATGCTCTGCAATGAGTAGAAAGTATCTAGGAGAAAACTTTGACATTCATGGTGGAGGTAGAGATCTAATATTCCCTCATCATGAGAATGAAATAGCACAATCAGAATGTATCTCCGGTAAGAAATTTGCAAATTATTGGATTCATAATGGTCTAATTAACATAAATAAAGAAAAAATGTCTAAATCAATTGGCAATATAGTTAATATAAAAGAAGGGTTAAAGGTTTGGGATAAAAATATCTTTAGAATCCTATTCCTAACTCATCACTATAGGACTCCGGTTGACTTATCAAATAAAAAACTAGCAGAAGTTGGAAAAAGTTTACTAAATTTAAAGAAGAAGCTTGAAATAAATGAATCCTCATCTAGCAATTTTAAAGAGCTTTGGGTTTCTGCGATGCTTGATGACTTTAATACAGCAAAAGCTTTAGGATACTATTTTAAATTTATCAATGATGGAAAACTCTCTAATAAATCGACTGTTGAGCTAGAGGAATTTGAAGAAACGATGGGAATCTCAGGTTGGAGGAATGATATTTCAAATCCTACAGATAAAAACCCTATAAACAAAGAAGAAATAGAGGAATTAATAATAGAAAGAAATAAAGCAAGAAGTGAGAAAGATTGGGTTAAGGCTGACAAACTTAGAGAAAGAGCCGAAGAACTTGGTATCAAATTATTAGATAACGATGAAGGTACTATTTGGGAATAAGACAACCTAATTAGATTAAATCTTAAATATAAATTAAACTCCTATCAGCTCTCGTCCCTTTGCAATTACCGGAGCTTGAGTTTCACCTCTACATCCAAACCAACATGTTGTACAATTGGTCTTTGTAAAGTAATTAGGCTCATAGTCTGTATAATGACAAACTGCGGGCATCTCAGAACACCTCTTAATGTGTCCATCTGGAGTAGCCGTCAAGAAAGAAGAGCCCGCGTTACATGGAGGTCCATAACCATTTCTAAAAAAGATTGGAATCTGACTTAAATAATATTCGCTAGAAACTATAGTATCTCCCCAATGTTTCTTTAATGAAATCAATTCTTTTACAACCTCAGAAACTTTCTTCGTCTCATCAGAAATAAAATGCTCCTCATTGTTTGCCTTCATAACTGAGTAAGAGCTAAATGAGATATTGGCACCCCACTCTTTGGCTCTTTTAGCCATATCAACAATTTGCTCCAAATTATCATCCATAATTATGGTGTTAATAGAGATTGTTCTCTTTAACTCAGTAGATATTTTGGGAATCAGTTGCGAAACATGATTCCACAAACCATTTACACCTCTATTTTCGGAATGTCTGTCCCCTAAGAAATCTAAAGATATTGCGATTTGGTCTATCCCTGCAGCATATAAAGCCTTAGCTTTATCTATATCTAGCATGTCACCTTTTGTTATTATGCCAGTATAAGTAAAATAGGATGCTGCTTTAATTTGACTAATAATATCAACAATATCCTTTCTCATCATAGGTTCACCACCAGTAACCATAACAACTAATGGATTAATCTTTTTAATCAGATCAGTATAATCATCAAGCCTTTCTTCATGCTGTGTCTGCCAATAATCACAAAAGTCACATCTTGCATTACACTTCTTAGTAACTTCTAAGTTTACAAGTTTTGGGGAATTGGTAATCTTAGTTTCTACTAACTTGGTCAAACCTAGCAAAGCAAAATTAAATGACTCGATATAGGATTTGTTCCTATCTAGCATAACTTAGAGATAAATTCCTGTAAAAGCATCAATCATAAAGTGATTGTAATTTATTAATTTTTATAGTCAATTAAGGAAAATCCTTAACTTTTATGGATTATTTAAATAATAATATTTGAATGAGAATCCAGTTGGTTTATGATTTTTATTATGAAGTTAGCTAATTCGAAGCAAATTAAAGAAATCGATAGATTGTCATCACATAAGTATGGAATTTCGAGTCAGATTAGAATGGAAGTGGCTGGGCTTAGATCTTATGAGATAATCAATCAAGAATATGCCCCAAAGAACACTCTCCTAATTATAGGTACAGGCAATAATGGAGGTGACGGCTTAGTCATAGCAAGATACCTTAAACTCAATAACCACAAATGTTCTATATTTATAGTTAATACTTCTAAAATAAAATCTAAGGATTTCATAGATAATCTCTCAATAGCAAAGAAGCTAGGTGTAGAAGTGGTTAAAAATTGGAAGGATATAAAGTTAAAGAGGTATGATCTAATTGTAGATTCAATCTTTGGCGTTGGATTAAGCAGGCCTATAGAAGGTGTTATAAAGAAAATAATTAGCAGACTGAATAAATCTGAAACACCAATATGTTCAATTGATATCCCATCAGGGCTAAATCCAGATAATGGTCAAATTTTTTCAACATGTATAGTCTCAGATTCTACGATTACTTATGACTTTGCTAAGCCTGGACTTCTAACAGACCCAGGAACTAAATTCTCCAGAAAGGTTTTTATAGTAAAGCTACCAACCCCAGATATCCTGGCAAAAGATCTTGATAATCATTTTGTTGAAGAAAGTTACTTTACAAATTTCTTCAAAACCAGAGAGAATTCTTCAAACAAGGGTACTTTTGGTCACGTAATGATAATTGGAGGCTCAAAAAATATGTCAGGAGCAGTAGCTCTATCCGCACTTGCTGCTTATAAATCTGGAAGTGGTCTTGTAACACTTTGTGTACCAAGAAGTATCAGCAACACTTTAAAAAATAAACTCCCTGAAGCTATAATCTTAGATATTCCAAATTCGTTAGATGCTCAAACCATGGATGAAAATAAATTCTTAAGAAGCTTGAAGGATAACATCAGAAAAAAACCATCTTCAGTCGTTATTGGCCCAGGACTTGGTAATCGTAAGGGTTTATTAAAAGTTATTGAGGATTCACTAAGCTTCTTCGACTGTCCTATAATTATTGATGCAGATGGTCTAAATTTAATTTCTAAAAATCTTGATATTATAGGTAAATATAAGAATAGAATTATAATCACCCCTCATCCAGGTGAGATGTCAAAACTATCAAAGAAGTCAACTAGATTCGTTCAAGAAAATAGAATCAAAACTGCTATAAGAATATCTTTAGAAATGAAATGTATATCTATACTAAAAGGATATAGGACAGTAACCTCTAACCCTCTAGGGGAAGTTTATATAAATAGTTCGGGGAATGTGGGTATGGCAACTGGTGGAATGGGAGATGCATTAACTGGAATAATAGCAAGCTTTATTGGACAGGGTTATTCAACTATAGATTCATCAATTCTGGGAGTCTTTGTTCATGGAAAGGCAGGTGATAGAATCGCAAATAAAAATTCAAAACGTGGGATTCTTGCCACCCAAGTAATTAAAGAGCTACCCAAAATAATATCTTCTCTTGAAAAAAATAATACTGTTCCAGAGTTAACGAAAATATATAATGAATAAAAATATTAAAAAATTCGGAATTGAAGATACACAGCTTTTAGCTTCTAAGATATCTAAAAGAATTACCGAAGGTAGTTTAATCCTTCTAAATGGTGAAATGGGATCTGGTAAAACACAATTTGTTCGATTCTTGTGCGACAGTTTAGGAGTTATAAGCAACGTATCTAGTCCAAGTTTCTTGATTTTGAACAAATATGACACTAAGACCAACTTGGAAATATTCCACTTCGACTTCTATAGGATAAAAGATTCTCGAGATTTAGAAGAGATAGGATTTTTTGAAATCCTTGAATCTAACAAAGGTGTTGTGATAGTTGAGTGGGCACATATCTTCAAGGAGCTATTTTCAAATAAAAAAAATATAATAGATATTTATTTTAATTTTATAAAGGATAATATAAATCTTAGGGAGATTGTCGTTAAAGGATAAAAAAAGGTATGGATCTAGTAGTACAAAAGTATGGTGGTACAAGCGTTGGAAGCGTTAAAAAAATTAATTTTATTGCACAGAATATCCGCAAGCTTAGAAAACAAAAAAAATCTGTTGTTGTAGTTGTTTCTGCTATGGCTGGAGAAACAGACAGGCTAGATAAAATAACTAAGAAGATTTCTAAGATTCCTGACGAGAAAGAATATGATCAAGTAATTTCAACCGGTGAAAAAATATCTGCTGGACTCTTAAGCATTGCATTGATAGAAATGAACGTTAAAGCTATTTCTTTAGATCCATCTAAATTCAACTTGCTAACAGACGACTTACATTCAAAGGCGCAAATCTTATCAGTGGGGACTGAAAGAATTAAAAATCTTCTAAAGAAAGGTTTTGTGGTGGTTGTGCCTGGGTTTCAAGGTGTAAATTCAAAAGGTGATGTTACTACACTAGGAAGGGGAGGGTCTGATTTAACTGCTGTTGCTTTAGCCTCTGCATTAAAAGCCACGCACTGTGAATTATTAAAAGATGATGTGGATGGAATCTACACTACAGACCCTAGGCTTTACAAAGGGGCAAAAAAAATAAATTATATCTCTTATCCTGAAATGTTGGAGATGTCGAGTTTAGGATCTAAGGTATTACAGGCAAAGGCTGTAGAGTATGCAAACAATTTGCAAGTTAAATTGTATGTTAAGTCTACTAGTAAAACATCAACTAGAGGAACATGGGTCATGGATGAAAAGAATATACCAATAAAAGAAAAGAGAATTATTACCGGGATTACTCATGATTTAAAACAATCTAAAATTACAGTATCTGGGATAGAGGATATACCTGGTGTTGCTTCCAAAATTTTTAAACCTATTGGGTCTGCAGGAATCGTTGTTGATATGATTGTTCAAAACATAAGTACTAATAAAAAGACTGACTTAACCTTCACCATACCTAAGGATGATTTGAATAAAACAGTTAAAATTTTAAAATCAAATATGACAAAAATTAATTATAAAAAAATTATACAAGACAAGAATATCGCTTTAATCTCAATTGTTGGGGCTGGGATGAAGACTCATACAGGTATTGCTACTCGTATGTTTGATTCTTTATCAAAATCGAAAATTAATATAAGCATGATTAGTACTTCGGAAATAAAAATTTCATGTGTAATTGAACAAACAAAATGCAAGAAAGCAATTCAGTCTCTTCATAAGGAATTCAAGCTAGGATAACTTATGTCTAAAAAGGTTGTAATATATGATGTAACACTAAGAGATGGGACCCAAGGTGAAGGGATTTCTTTTTCTGTTCTAGACAAAATTAAAATAAGCCATGAGATCGATGAACTAGGGGTTGAATACATTGAAGGTGGTTGGCCTGGTTCTAACGAGAGAGATGAAGGTTTCTTTAATCAAGCCAAAGACGAGAAGTATGTTAATTCTAAAATTGTGGCATTTGGTAGCACTAGAAGAGCAAAAAGTTCATGTGATGAAGATTTAAACATTCAGGCTCTATTAAGATCAGCAACATCAGCTGTAACAATAGTCGGAAAGACTTGGGATTTTCATGTATCAGAAGCCCTAAGAATCACAAATGATCAAAATCTGGAGCTTATTTCAGATTCAATAAGTTACCTATCAAAACGAACAGATGAAGTTTTCTTTGATGCAGAACATTTTTTTGATGGATTCAAGGCGAACCCCAAATTTACTTTAGATTGTATTAATTCTGCTGTCGAGAGTGGCGCAAAAGGCGTAGTACTTTGCGATACAAACGGTGGTACAACTCCATGGGAAATTACTAAAATTGTTTCAAAGATAAAAGATACTCATAGTAAAATAGTTCTTGGAATCCATACTCACAATGACTCTGGCCTAGGAGTCGCAAATGCATTAGCTGCAGTTCAAGCAGGAGCCAATCAAGTGCAAGGTACAATAAATGGTTACGGAGAAAGGTGCGGAAACGCTAATTTGTGTACCATTATTGCCAATCTTAAACTTAAAATGGGAATTGACTCTATAAGTGACGAACAACTAGAAAAGCTATATGGAGTTTCAAATTTTATTAGCGAAATGGCGAACATATCCAACGATAATAAGGCTCCATTTATAGGCAGAAGCGCTTTTGCTCATAAAGGTGGTATTCATGTTAGTGCGATAGTAAAAAATAATCTCACATATGAACATGTCTCACCCGAAAAAATAGGAAACTCAAGAAGAATTCTTATCTCGGACTTGGCAGGTAAGAGTAATATTCTATATAAGCTAAAAGAACTAAAAATAGCTGAAGGTGTTAGTGATGAGAATATCACAGAAATCTTATCTAGACTTAAAAAATTAGAAAATGATGGATACGAATTTGAAGGAGTAGATGCTTCTTTTGAATTACTTGTTAAAACAATTTCATCACAATATAGACCTAAAATTGAACTCATAGAAACTGAAATCAATACACGCCAGATTGTTCCTTCAAATGAGTCTTCTGCAAGAGTTGTAATAAGAATTGACAATGAAGTGATTGAGAATACCGCCTCTGGATCAGGTCCTGTCAATGCCTTAGACCTTGCTCTAAGAGGTGCTATGGTGGACAAATATCCTTTCTTAAATGAAGTTGTACTTACGGACTATAGAGTTAGGGTTGTTGGAGGAAACAAGGGGACTGAATCATTGGTTAGAGTAATTATCAAATCAAGTGACAAGTCCAACACATGGTCTACTATTGGTGTTTCATCAGACATTGTGGATGCAAGCTGGAAAGCTCTAATAGATAGTATTGAATTTAAGCTGATGAAGATTTCTTCTTAGACTTCATGTATGAATCCAAAGAAGTTCTAAACTCACTTTGTACTTTTTTACTAGCTTTCTTAATT
>Ga0209362_1002952_pt1 | contig 12173 bp, 9 predicted proteins | sample SaaInlV_165m_DNA_FD_184680 | JGI IMG/M metagenome (GOLD analysis project Ga0209362, IMG submission 184680) | Marine microbial communities from expanding oxygen minimum zones in the Saanich Inlet - Saanich Inlet SI037_S3LV_110m_DNA (SPAdes)... | ecosystem: Environmental > Aquatic > Marine >...
CCTCCTCGGTCAAGCCCTTGGCATGTAGCTTTTGCAGGTTCTTGAGAGTTGATGGAAAGCCTTTCGGTCAGACCATCCTGTTACAAGATGGGTCCCGTTTCTTACGTAATTTGACATTTACCAACATTCCTTTTTCGGGAGTGAAAGTAACAGAGCGGCGGGTAACTCTTCCTTGGTAGTTTGCTGGAAGATCAAGATCCGTTCTTAAAGCGACTTGTGCGAGTAAGATCTTCATTTCGTACATGGCAAAAGCAGCCCCAATGCAGCGACGAATCCCACCCCCAAAAGGAAAGAACTCGTATGAGCCCGGACCATCATTTTGAAAACGTTCAGGTTTGAACATAAGTGGATCGGGATAGATATCTTCTCTACGATGGGTCAGGTAGATACAGGGTACCACGACCACCCCGGCCGGCAAGTCATGTCCACCAATCGTCATCGGTCGCTGCAGTGCGCGCCCCACCGTCGGAATCACAGGGCTCAACCGCAAGGTCTCTTTTACTACGGCTTCAAGATAGTTGAGCTTTGGTAAATGCTGAGCTGAGATATCATCGCCATCGAGAACCGTAGTCAGTTCTTCTCGGATCTTGTTCAACACGCCAGGCGTTTTCAAAATGTGAAAGACGGCCCAAGCCAAAGCACTGGAGGTGGTTTCGCCGCCAGCCACTAAAATAGTCATCATTTCGTCGCGTAACTCATCAAACGTTATAGAGCGACCATCTTCGTGTTTCGTAGATATCAACATTGACAAGATGTCGCTTTGATTGGCGTCGTTGGATGCGCGGCGTTCTTCCACCAACTGAAATAGAATTTTTTCGATTTCGATTAGAGCGCGTGAGAGACGACGCCAAGCTGTTAACGGACCAAGGTCTACTTGCAGCGTCTTGGCTAACAAAAGCGGACTTGAGGCACCATCAAGCACATCTCCCAATAATTTTCGCAATCGCATAAAATGATGGTCTTCGGAGATCCCAAGAACGATTTTCAAAATAATATCCAAAGTGAACCTTTTGGTATAAGCATGAATTCCAACTGTTTGGTCTGTAGGGAGACTGTCGATCATCACATCAGCCGCTTTACGCATTTGCTCGCAATAAGAGTGCATTCTCTCCCCGTGAAAAGGCGGCAATAATAGCTTTCGTTGTTCCATATGCCTCTTGCCGTCCAACAAGAAAAGCGAATGCCGACCAACCAGAGGTTCTAAGATTTCGTTACCTTTCCCTGCATGTAAACCTTCTACCGGTCCTGTGAAGATTTCCTTAATGTCCCGAGGGTTCGAATACAGAACCTCTTCAGGAAATCCTGGAAAACGTATGGTAAAGGTCTCGCCATATTTTCTGGCAGCCCAAGACATGAATTGGGTGGGACGAAAAGCCCAAGCAAAGACCTGTGCTATGGCTGGCAATTTCGGTCCAGGCGGCAGGCTGGAACGATCAAAGGAACGAGCTGTCGGAGTCGTCATCTGGCCAAATCGATTGAGGTGAGGAGTAACTGCAGATTTACGATGTTAAAGAAACTTCAATTCTCAGTATGCTTAGTTAGTCGAAGGTAACCTATGAATAAAAGAATAGATATTATCGATAGTGTAAATATAGCTATATATATCCTGTAAACGGGCACTTGAAAGGAAGAATGAATAGTTTCAAATGTAAACACACTATGAAAAACCCGATATATATATATTGCCAAAAGAGATAGGATGACTGGCTTATATCGAGTCGGGACCTTCGCAGCAAAAAACAATATTGTTCCAAAAGCTAGGGCATAAATGCCTAGAATTCTTAGGATGTAATCCATTTCTTGATTAATATTGAGAATATACCCAAAGACTATTTCACCATAAATTTGAGCGGATTCTTGAGAGTGCAAGATCATCAATCCTCCAATTATATGGAAAACCGAGGAAAAATATAGAGTCGCTTTGAGAAGGATCGGATTTTGAAATTTTGGTACCAATTGTACGAGGAGTTAGAAAGTTAAATACACACCGTCTTTGTAAAGGTCGCAATTCGTACAGATATCATTTTTGCATGCTTTGTTCTGGCTGATTCTTTTTCTAAATTTCTTCATCTTTATCGAGTTAAACAATTTATGGATTGTAGTGCTATTAAGATTACCGACTATATTTCCTTCAGTCCAATCATTGAAGCAATATACGACATCACCATTGGAACGGATATACATCGAAATATTCGGTATAGGACATGAAGGGAAGATGAAGGGACTGATTTTCTTTAGAAATCCTATCATGAGCTTTTGATAAAAAGTTACTCTATACCTCAAACTATGCATTTCCTTCACTGAGTTCAATCGACTATTCAAATCAAATGACAGGACCGCAAATCCCTCACGATTCCAGTACTTCTTGAATGTTTTAAGTTCCATGTGATTTTGTTTCTGCTTTACAAAACGCAAGGTTGTCTTGGATCGCATAGATCTTGATTGCCGTATATGAATCAAGTTGTTTAATGTTACATGGAAATCAAGGCCTCCCATGACTTTCATGTATGTTTTTGATGTAGTGGCATGGATACTAAGTGTAACAATATCAAATACACCGTATATCTCATCAACAATGGATGGTTTAAGTAAATATCCGTTTGATACTAATTCTAATTTTACCTTTGGTGCATTTATTTTTATATACTTTGCTCTATCAACGATTTTTTTATCGACCAAAGGCTCGTTCTGTAGGCTTAGAACAATCAAATCCACCTCATTTCGTCCGCTTATCTCATTGATTAATTGATTGAATAGTTTGTCTTCCATTAGCATTAGACTGTTCTGTGCAGTAGTTGAGCTGTACGGACACATTTTACAGTCAGCATTACAACGATTCACTGTTTGAATCTGAAAAAGTATTGGGAAGTCATAACTTCTTTTATACTTCCTCCATATGGAAATGAATTTCAGGAAGTGAAATATTTGAAAGACCTTTGCATCAAAGATATTCCTCAAAGTCTTTAGGCTATATATAGACTTCATTTCCCGAATATCTTTAGTCATAGTAAATTTATCAGTCCTCGACGTATTTTCTGGCGAAACTTACCCTGAAATTAGGGAGTTCTCCCTGCACTGCTTCTGTACATGATACCGCATTCCCTCCGAGATGAATTGCGTATAAAATAGTCTTCAGGACTCGGTCTGCTTCTTTGGCATTGTGAAGAGAATGGAAAGGAAGAAAAACAAGATGAAGGTCAGGGTTACGACAGTTGTATTTTCGCTGCGATGAGGAGCAATTTCATTGAATAACCAGATGTTGTTGAGGAAGCTTGTCCCGAAAAGGACCAAGGCGGGCAATGAAAACAGGCGATACTTCTGAGGGTTGCTCGACAGCAGAAGCATCATGGCGCCAAATGTAAGCAGGTATGCCGAGGTAAACTTGAGAATCGGCAGTAACTGGGAAGTGACTTCCAAGTTATAGCCCTTCATCGCCTTGACCACGCTGACCACGTTTTCAAGGGGAAGAATCAACCCCAAAGCTCCCAATGTCACATGGTATATGCCGACAACGATGGTAATGATTTTGAATATACGTTCTTTCATATTTTGTTTTTCCTTGTTGATCTTGATTTTTTTCGTGAAGTAAAAAAAATTGCCAAGCCAGCCAGTGCGACCAAGGGCAACAACCGGGTCTGCAGGTGTTGTTGCCCCGGAAAGGTGTTGGAGGTTTCTAACCTGAGTGACGAAGGCTCGATTGTCCGACCTTCCCCTTCCGTCAGAACCATGCGCCGGCCGGCCGGATGGCTCCCGAAATCCTCCACGCTCCCGTCAGGCCAACGAACCTGCAATTGCGCGTTTTCGGATTGTCCCATCCCGAAGACCTGCTCTAGTGAAAACTGCCCGGTATAGGCATGTCCCGCCCCGACGAGGCGGTTTTGCGTATGCTCGTCGATCCGAGCGCTGATGACCGAGCCCACCCCGTCCCGGTTATTCTTCCTGCCCTCTAGCCTGACCGCCAACCAGTTGCCCTCCCGGTTCCAATCGTTCCGGTAATAGTATGCAGGCGCATTGTAATTGTTAACGACCAGATCGACATCACCGTCATGGTCAAAATCGGAAGCCGCAAACCCCCGGGCGTCAGCAGTGCCGTCAAGCCCGAGGGCGGCACCCATTTCCATAAATTGACCGTTGCCCAGGTTACGGAAAAAATGGTTGTGTTCCCGGCCGTTCCAAGAGTTCTCGGCCACGAAGTCGTCGGTATAGATCCAGTTCTCGATTTTGCGCTTCCTCGAATCCAGTCCGATGCGCGCGAAGTCGAGACAGAGGTCGTGCTTGCGCTTTCCGCTGATCCAGCCATTCACGGCATAGAGATCAAGCCAGCCGTCATTGTCCAAGTCGAGAAATCCACTCCCCCAGTACCATCCGTTCAGGCGGGTTCCGGATTGCTCGCTTTGATCGGCAAAGGCCCCGTCACCCTGGTTGCGCAAGAGGTAGTTTCCGGCCAGGGCGCGCTGGCCCACGCGCGCCCAGTCGTCCCCGAGATGGTGGCGGAGGTCGAGAAAGGTACCTTGCAAACTCGCTCGGCGCTCGCTCTGCACGAGGTTCATGACGTAACCCCGAACATTGAGGTCCTGGGAGAACCAGCGCTGGTTGGAACGGATGCTCGAGACATACAGGTCGAGCATGCCATCGTTATCGTAATCGCCCATCGCGGCGCTCATCCCGGCGGAAACTGCAAGGGCGCACGCTTCCTTCGCAACGTCCTCGAAGGTACCGTCCCCACGGTTGCGCAAGAGCGCGTTGCGGCCAAAGTCATTGGCCAGGTAGATGTCCTGGTCCCCGTCTCCATCGTAATCGCCCGCGGCGATGCCAAGGGTCAGCCCGGGATCGTCCGCCCCGGAGGAAGCGCTCGCGTCCAGAAAGGTCAGGTCCCCCTTGCCCAGATAGAGCCGGTTGGGCTCGCCGTTGCGCGTATAGTGAATCATGCGGGGAACTTCCTTTAGTGAGTCAAGAAAGCGCCCGACGTACAGGTCGAGCAGACCGTCTCCATTGGCATCCAGGGCACAAAGGCAACTGGTCAGGTCATCCTCGGCCAGTCCGGAATGCCCGGTGACCTCGACAAAGGCGTTTCCGTCATTGCGATAAAGCCGATTGGGACCGAAAAACACGCCCACGTACAAGTCCGCATCCCCGTCGTTGTCCAAATCAACCAGCAGTGTCGCGGTGGCATGGCGTATCCCGGACAGGCCCCACTCTTCCGTAGCCTTGCGGAAGGTGCCATCCTGTTCGTTCAGGTACAGTTCCAGTTCCCCGCCTCCGCAAAATACAAGGTCGTCCCATCCGTCCGCATTGAGGTCACCCGCGGAGACGCCCCCGATGGCATGACGGCTGGTCTGGAACTTAAGATCGCTTGGTGGCAACAAGCGCGGATCGGGATGCCCGAAATAATCGATGCCGGCCTTCTTTGCGCTTTCCCGGAACAAGGAACCGGGCCCGGCGCTCAAGCGGGCTCCGGAAAGCGTGGCTGAGAGAACAAGGTAGCGCTCCGCGGCCTTTGCGAAGCGCCCCCGAAACATTCCGCGCTCATTAGCCTGTTCCCCAGTGAGTCTGCGACCGTGAACCTCAAAGCGAAAATCCGCTTCCACCACTCCGTCACGATCGATGGATCGAATCTCGTATAACTTGAAAACCCAGGAGTCTACGTTGGAATATTCCTCCCGCCATTCCCCGAACCAGGCAGCCGTGGTTCCCGGCGTTTCCAGGATCGATCCCGCCGTGCCCCATTCGCCCACGAGTAAGCCGTAAGGATCGGCATCGGGCCGAGGGCGTTCACCAAGTTGCCAACCGGTAAAGTCAGGATGCAAGACTTCGGGCCAAGAGGCATTCTCCTCCTCCATGTGATGCCCGAGGTCATGCAGGGTGTCATTGATGGCAATGCCGGCGGCGTTATATTCCCGCTCACCCATTCCCTCGGCCAATTCGGAAGCCGTTGAAGATACGACCACGCCAAGAAAGGCCAGCGAAACGATCCATCGCATTGGGTTTTTGGAAAACGCTTTCATTTTACGCTGAGGGGAAGTTCCTTTCCTCTAAGGGGAGATTCGTTCCCGGGGGGGGCAAATCTTCCGAATGAGACGGTTTCACGAGACCGGTAAAATACACGATGGCGGGAAGCATGACCAAATCGGCCAGTACCGCTGCGCCTGCGGCCAGAGCCAACAAACCGCCAAGTACCCGATTTGGCAGAAAATCGCTTGCCAGGAGCACACCGAAGCACCCGGCCAGGGCCACGGAGGTCCACACCACGCCCGATCCTGCGCACGCCAAGGCGGCGCCCATGGGATCAGGGGACGCCCGATTAGCCCGCATCTCGCTCAGTACGTGAATGGTATCGTCCACCGCCAAGCCGAATACGACCGTGATTGCCAAGGCCGAGGTGTAACGCAATTCGATACCCGCAAACCCCATCACCCCGACCACCACGACCAGGGGGAACAAGTTGGGCAACAGTCCGCCCAGGGCCAGCCTCGAGCTGCGCAGAGCCACGGCAAGCACCAATAGTACAAGGACGAGACCGACCCAGAAGCTGTGAAGGAAATGTTCGACCAGCTGGTGGTTGACCCGTTGCCCGAGGTATCCTTGGCCAGTAAGTACGGGCGGGTTTTCGGTCCCCAGGCGAGCGGCATATTTTTCGCGGATGGTTTCAAACAGGGCCAAGGCATCGGCGGTATCGATATTGGCCATGCGGAGGCTCAGGCGCATGATTTGATCCTGTTCGTCCACCCAGTGATGGACCTGTTCCGGAACAAGCAAGAGGGCGGAGGGCATAAGCATGAGCGCATCCTCGGCCGGTACGTTTTCGAGCAAGGGGTGCAATTGTCTAAGCAGATCGGTAGGCGAGGAGACGGAAAGTATGCCGGGCAACTCGCGCAGGTCGGCAGCAAGGGCTTCCACCTGGCTCATCCGCTCGGGGGCATAGGCGGTGATGGAGGGCCCGGTTGGCGGAGGGACGAGCAGGTCGAGCGGGATGGTGCCACCGAGCCTTTTTTCCAGCAGGTCATTGGCTTGCCTGACGGGATGATCGAATGAGAGATCGGCAAGCAGGGGGGAATTCACACGGACGCGCATCGCGCCGATGGCAAACAGCATGGTCAAGCCCGCGAAGGCGACAAGCAAAGGGACGGAACGGCGGTGCGTCCATTCGCTCAAGGAAAACCAGGGGTCGGATGGAGCCTGACTTTTGGCCGGTTGACGAAACCGGGACAAGGTTGGAGGAGCAAGCAACAGGGTTACGCCCCATGCCGAGAGGGAACCAAGACCCACGGCCAGTCCGAAGTTCGCAACCAACGGGATTCCCGTCAGGGACAACCCGGCGAAGACCAAGGCGGTGGTCAGGCTGGTGATTCCACAGGGCCCGGCCTTTTCCACGAGTGCTTCCCGGGCGGCAACGGAGGGTGCCGCGCCCGCCCCGGCTTTTTTCCGGTGGCAAGCAAGCAAATGTACGGCGTGGGATACCGCCATCAACCCGACTAGGAGGAAGAGTGCGGGGGCGAAGGCGTTCGGTTCCAAGCCGGTGAGGGCCATGAGGCCCCGGGTCCAAAGCACCGCCAAGCCCGCTCCCAGCAATGGTCCAAGCACGCCAACCCAGCTCCGAAAGATCATTGCCAGGAGCACCACAGCAACCGCTAGCGCCCAAGGTAGCAACCGGCGGGTTTCCGATGCGACGTGCTCGGCTAGGTAAACCCGGTGAACTGGGTAACCGGCCAACTGGGCTTGAAAGAGCCCGCTTGATTCCACGGCAATCTTTTCCCGTTCCAAACCACGAACGAGGCGCGATCGATCGGAGGAACTCAGGTTTTTTTCGCGCACGGTCAATGCCACCACCGACAGTCGCCGATCAGCTGAAAGGATGGAATTGACGAAAGGTGGCTTGGTGAGCTTGGCCATGGCCCCCTCCAGTCTCTCGGGCGACTCGGGCTCGAATGCCCGCTCCAGACGTACCTCCCCATCGGCCATTCGCAAGGGCACCTGTACATTGCTTGGGGATACCACCCGCTCGGTCTCGGGCCAAGCTTCCAGCCTGTTGGTCAAGGAATCGATGGCGCTCATTTCAGCCGGGCCAATGGGCTTGGAAGATTCCAGTAACACCAAGGCTGTCCGGTCGTCCCGGCCAAAGCTTTCACGGTAATCTTGATAGGCGTTCCATTCTGGTGTGTCTCGGGGAAAAAAATCCTCCATTTCATAATGCGATCCCAAGTCCCGCCCCGCCCATGTCAGCAGGATGGTCACACCGATCAATGCAAGCAGAGACCAATCCGGTTTGCTCGCAAGCACGCTGAATAGGTTACCTGATTTCGCCGATCCGCTCGCCGAATTCTTGCAACCGGAAGTATCTTCAGATTCGGGCTGCTTCAAAATAAAACACCTGATTGTCGAGGGTGGGTCGGGGATCGTCCCCGAAGGATACGAGAAAATGCCGGCCGGCAAAGTTCATCGTGCGGAAACCCGCCAATGCATCCCGCAAGGGATCGTGCCTGTCCAGACCCAGAGCCGCATGATGGTAGCCCTGCTCTGCAAACCCGGATTGCGCATCCCTGATCAAGGAGGCGAGTATATCCGGGTCGTTGTCTCGGCAAACTGCGCAGTGCAGATAGAGGGTACGTTGCAAGGCGCCCGGAGCGGGTAGCTCGATCCCACCGCGCAACCGGCTGAAGGCATTGAGCCAAGGCCTTAACCACCTCAGCCCGCCCCCATAGCCCCGGACGAGGATTTTCTTGTAGTCGCCTTGATCCCATGCCCCCAGTAACCCAACCAATTCATCCCCCGCCCAAGCCAGGAAAAAATTTTCCAGTTTCGCATTGCGATAATAAGCGCTCCTGCCCAACTCGTCGAAACGATAGACGGGGAAAAACTGCTTGCGCGGGGCCTCGCGATTAAAAAAATCCTGTATTAAGGGGATGTCCCGGGGCGTGCCCCGACGCACGTGCAATCGCGGGGATGGACAAGGGGAGTGGCGCAAGCCGATAAGAAAATAATCGTATTCCCCGCAAGGGAAATACCCGGGCAACCCACAGCGGCGACTGGTCAGGAGATCGAGTGCTTTTTCGTTTTCGCTCAGCACAAGCGTCTGGGCAAATTCACCGTTTTTCAATACCTCATTCCGCAGGAACTGGAAACCTCTCGCCAGTTTGCTTCCCCCACGGTGACCCGATACGATGCGCAAGTCGCTCAGGTACCGTATTGTCTGGGGTTGTCCGTTGACAAATACCCGTCGCCGACCCACAGCAAAGACAGCATCTAATCCGGGTTCTTCTTCCTTCCGCAGGACGAATACCTCGGGTTTCTCGCTTTGTACCGCCGTGCCATGGAAAAAATCCGGTCGACGATCCTGGTTTAACCAAATGGCACCCTCCATCGGCGTATCGGCGAAGACCTCGCAAAGGTCGGGGTTGTCCGCAGGTTCGGCTCGCTTGAGTGGTAGCGGAGCGATCATCGTTCCGGTAACAGGTCGTCCACTTCCCCCGGCTGAAAAAGCACTGGTAGTTTTACCTCGCTGTCACGCAAGTCCTGGCGAGCGGCCCATTTTCGGCCGAGATTCGCGGTGAAGCCATCGGGCAAGCGATGCAGAACCAGTGGGGACAACTGGCCCAAACGGCATGCCTGGGCGTAATAGGGATTGGCCGACAGGGCCACCTCCGTACGCGTGGCCAGCTCGTCACCCTCGGTTTGCGTACCTGTACTCTCCACGCACAAGAGGTAACCGGAAGGCTTGGTTCGGGGTACCAGAAACCCCCGGGTCCCTGCCAAGGCCTTGATCACTTGTGGTTCACTGAGCTTTTCGCCAACTAGGTCAACCGAGCGTCCGGTTCGCCCGACAAAGTGCAAGCGGGGAGCGCGATCCAAGTGACCGGTTACCTCCACCAAGTCACCTGTAATATACCGATAGAGCCCCCCTCCGGTGGTAAGGACAACCTCGTATCGTGATCCGGTCGCAAGTTCGTGAGCGAGACGGACTTCCTCTGTTTCCTGATCGAGAAACTCGTAGAAATGAGAGCGGATGGCAAGGACAGGCGAGCCTCCGGGATAAGGCACGCTGGTTACCCCCTCGGTAGCCATGAGCCCCTTGCCCTGGATTTTTACGCCCGATCCCAATCGCTCGCCCACCTCGTCCATCCACTGGCCGGACTGGGCATCCGTCCAGCAGCTCAGGAGTGCCAACCCGGGCCATAGGCCACTCCAGGTAAAATCATGACCGAGGCGTTCCCGAATGCAACGATCCAGGTTCAGGAAAAAGGTCGGGCTCCAAACGGAAACGAAGGACAAGTCGAGACAAGCGAGCAACCGGTCGAGGGTATGCCCGTAAAAGACATCGGCCGTTTCCGTTTGAACGGCTTGGTCCATTACCAGCCAGTCGCTCAAGGCACGGGCACCCCGGGGCGGGAAGTATGCGGTATCTTCCAAGTGTCCTACCGGAACGCCGGCTAGCGGCGGATGAGGCTTCATCAACGGGGGAGATATGGCCCAGTATGCAGGTCCGGAAAAAGCGGCTGGTGATTCCAGGCTCAAGCCACCCATCCATGCCGCAACTGCCCGGGAAATCTCCGATCGCAAGGCAGTCGTGAACGGGATGAGCTTGGCTGCCCCGGTCGTTCCGGATGTTTGCTCGAAAAATCGCACGGTTTTCTTGGTCAGTTGACCGTCCTCGGGCGAACCCATGCGATCGAGCCAAGGCTGGACGTTGGTTGCATGGTCGCCCACGGGCACCCGGTCGGCAAAATCCGTCGGCGTACGGATTCCGGAAAACTCATGAGCCTGTCCAAAGGCAGTTCCGGAATTTGCCCGGACAATGGCTTTCAGACGGTCTGACTGGGCCCGTTCCGGTTTCGTGCAAGCTGATCGGAAACGCTCGTGCTCGGGCATCTGCAATTGCAGCCAAGTCTCGGCATTTGAGTTCAAGCCAAGCAAAATCCCTCCCTCCAAGCCAATGGTCGTTGCATGCCTGCCTCCATCATCGCCCTCGTTCTTCGACGAAGGTTTTCCGGTGACAACTCGGTCACGCAGACCAATTCGTCACCTTCGGCAAACCCCGGGTTGCGCTCCATGAAGAAATCAACCTGCGGATGCCCGGCCCGGTTTCGGGTATCCTCCGCCAAGGCTTCGTTTACTTGGCCATGACGTTCGGAAAAATGAATGACTCCTCGGCCGGGTTTCCAACTTTCCGGGAACAGGCGTTCGGAACAGAACGTAGCCAGGGACGAGCCGGGGATGAATTCCCGGGCTTGTTCAACTGCCGGAAAGTATCGCTTGAAGAACAAGGGTAGATACATGTAGGTCCGGTGCCCCTTGGAGAGCAAGTACCAGAAAAGGGGTTTGCCCCGGCTGGAGAGAATGGACCCCGCGGTATCGAAGAACCCCCGGACCAGTGACTGTCCGCCCCAGTACTCGGGATGAATGACGGTATCCCCGGAATAAAGTATGTCGAACCCACTCTCCTCCAGCCCGCATGGATTGAGAGCGAGAGTGCTGAACCCTTGGATGTTTCCCGTCGGGTCGGGCAAAACTAGGATCCAGTCCTTTCTTGCCAAATCCTCCCTGAAACGATCGGAGGAAACGTGATCGTAACAGGTCTCCATCAGCTCATGCATTCGCGAGATCATCCCCTCGGAAAGATCCTTCTGGGAAACCAGTTCGTAAGGCAATGGATCCGAGCCGGTTTTCATGACACCACTACTCCCCTACCCAAGAGTACGCCCAGCAGAGAAACCAGAAACAAGGAAAATTGCGGAAGAAAAAGCCAGGCCGTACGATGATTGACATCCCTATGTTCCGGGCTTCCGGAAACGAAGTAAACCGCCTCTTCCGGACCTGCGGTCGAATTCCTGAACCAGCGGACGAAGATGATCTCCGTTATGAGGGTGGTGATGGTGATGGTCAGCAGGAAAAAGGCCCAGGTGGGCTCTCCGAGCCTAGCCAGCCAAGCCAGCCCGCCCAGGGCGAGGGCCAGGTGGAAGGCATCGTGGAACAAGCCGTAGCGGACCTTCCATCTGCGAGTCACCAGGCAAAGGTACAATTCCACGACCCCGCGCAACGACATGCTCACGGCCAAGATCAAACAGATCATCCGGGCCTCGGTATTCCCGGATGCCAAAAGAGGAGCCACTACCCAAAGCGAGACCGCGAAGACGAACCACTGGGCCTTGACTAGGGAGATGGGTCCACCCACCCGCCCT
>Ga0209362_1002955_pt1 | contig 12168 bp, 15 predicted proteins | sample SaaInlV_165m_DNA_FD_184680 | JGI IMG/M metagenome (GOLD analysis project Ga0209362, IMG submission 184680) | Marine microbial communities from expanding oxygen minimum zones in the Saanich Inlet - Saanich Inlet SI037_S3LV_110m_DNA (SPAdes)... | ecosystem: Environmental > Aquatic > Marine >...
GGGCCAATGGGGTATGGTCGGGGGGAAGGCTTCCCTTGATTGTTTTTAGTCCTTCTTTTTTTGCCGCAGCAAAGAGGGTATGGGCTACTACCTGACAGGCCTCCTCATCCCCGGGCATAAAACAAACTTCGCATACTTTGAGATCTGAACCGTTGTTGTCATAGTTAAGATAGCCGACGAGTTCGCCGTTGCGCTCAATACCCTTTTGCGGGAATAACTTGCGGTAGCGAGAAGGTCCGGATCGCCAATAGCCGGAATTGCGAATCTCGGTGCCTGTTTGATTGGCGTTGGCTGCGTCGTAGAGGGCCATCACGGCAGGTAGGTCTGCGGTGTCGTCGAGGATGCGCGCGCTGTCGCTGAAAGCTGTTGTGGGCTCGCCTACCGGGAAGGAGAAGGTCGGGAGGCGAAGGGGTATCCAACCTAGTTTGGCGTAGAATGGCGTACCGATAATCGTAAAGAGCATGCCCAGATCATAGCCGGCCTGTTGCATGTATAGTTCGGCATCGCGTATCAGGGCTTGTGCATAGCCGCGTCCACGAAAATCTGGATGGGTCAGCACGCTACCGATGCCACCGACGCGCAATGTGGCTCCCCGAACTCGAATCTGCCGGTCCCAAATGCGTAGATGGGCGACGATGCGCCCTTGCTCGATCAAGATGCGCGATTGCTCGAATTGGTAGGTAGGCTCTTCGTGGAAATAGGCCCAGTAGCGGGTCGAGGCCGCGGGTTCATCTGGGCGAAAGACCAGGCATTGTAGGTCGACGATCTCAACGAGTTCGGCTTTTTTAGCGCTGCGAATTTCCATGGTCTACTCCGAGATAAAATAAGAGGGCTACCAAGCGGTCCAACCGCCGTCGACTGGTATTATAGTTCCGTTTACATAGCCGCTGGCCTGTGAGGCGAGGAAGAGTAAGGCCGTCGCCAACTCTTCGGGTTGGCCAAAGCGGTCTTGGGGCGTAAAACTGCGCAATCGAGTGCTCATTGTTTCGTCTTCGAGGGCGGTTTCGGTCAACTCGGTCGGAAAATAACTGGGGGCGATAGCGTTGGCGGTGATACCGTGTCGTGCCCATTCGACCGCTTGTGTTCGCGTCAGGCCCACAAGGGCGTGTTTGCTGACCGTATAGGCGCCGAGGCCGTTGACCACGGAGGCGCCGAGGCCGTAGATTGAGGCGATATTGACGATGCGGCCGGCGGCGGATTGACACAGTTGCGGGAAGAGGGCCTTGGCCAGCAGCCATTGTGCTTTGAGGTTGAGATCCATGACCGCAGTGAAATCTTCCTCCGACATGGTCTCGAGGCGAACGCGGTTCGCGGTGCCGGCGTTGGCAACTAGGATATCGCAACCACCAAGTTGATTTTGCGATTCTTCGGCCAATGAGGCGATGGCCGAAGAATCGCTTAGGTCGGCGCTGAATGTATGTACCGCCCCCTCGCAGTCTTGTAGTTCAGCGGCTAATGTTTCGAGGCGTTCTGCGCGGCGCGCAACGATAAGGACATCGGCTCCGGCCGAAGCTAGGACCCCGGCCATGGCGGCGCCTAGGCCACTGGAGGCACCGGTGACGACCGCTTTGCGGCCTTGACACCCGAAGAGGGAATGCAAATAATCTTTGCTCTGCATTTGTTAGCCTTTTTATTCATTTAGGTCTATTGGCGAGGGCTATGGATTTTTTGACTGCGGAAGTCATGGCATATGGTTTTTCTATTTGCCAATACGCAGTTGACGGAACAGGGATATTATAGTGTCGTAGGCCATCGCGTCAACCGATTCTGTGATGGGATTCCGGTGCCTCTTGCTCGCGGATTGACCGATATGGGGCTTCGCTTAATATTTTTTTTGCGGGAATTGCACGTAACCCTCGCAGTCACCGTATTTCTTTATTATAATTAATAAAGGCCTCGGCGCGTGTCGTCGGTAGGCGGCTACTGGGGAGAAGCCGTTTGCCCTTCGCGTCGGGGCCGTTTTGTATTGTAAAATTGTCCGAGATCAGCTCAGTGCACGTGCTTTTGTTACGACCGCTTTCGTAGATCTTTTGTATCGTTGTGGCTGAATACCGTGGCGAACATCGATCGAACCCTTACTAAGGTAGAAATCGACATTGGCCGAGTCTATCCCTATACGGGACGGGTTTGGTCTATTTTTGTGGCCGCTTTGTATCGTTTGTGGCAGGTCTTTTTGATTCAAAGAGCAAATTGTGCAGGATTAAAACAGAAACGGCCTTAGAAGCAAGCTCTCGCTTATTCTAAGGCCTTATTTCTATTATACATGGGGAAGGGTGGAGCTGGTCGGGATCGAACCGAGGACCTCAGGCTTGCAAAGTCCACGCCGATAGCACAAAAAAGTCAGTTATGTATTGCTGTTAGCGTCTTGGTAATATAGCCCAAGGCCATTTCAACCTTGTGGCTCCGCTCTTGTATGTTGTGGGGATTGTTTCAATTCACCCTAACTGTAATTATTGCCCAATAGATTCACTTTTGTTTACGTTCATCTGTCCAAGAGCAACTTTAAATTACTTGAACATTCCCTAATGCGCATTCAGTAGAAGGCTCTTCGTAATCAAGTAAGCGGCTACGATCATTTCGACATCCTCGACCGAGTCTCGCAGACCTGCGTCTGATGCGCCTTTTAAAACCTTTGGCAGGAGGTTATTCTTGAGCAAATATCGCTCTATCTCAGTAGTGATTAACAAGTGTTTTTCTTTCCGCTGGTGGATGGCGCTATTGTTTTTACCATTCGGCGCAATCGCTTCGGCAGAGAACGAAACACACCCGGTAAATGGGGAATGGACCCTACAATCCGAATCGTTTGGCGGCTCGGAGCAGCATTACATATTGACATTTTACCCCGATGGTATCTTTCACTTGTTAATCACGGAAACGAGTTCACTTGTTTCTGAAGAATATGAAGATGAGGAAGATTCTGAGGATTGGCCGAATTGGGACGAATTTATTGCTGAAGTTGACAGCAATGACAATGGAGTTTTAGACGAGGAGGACTTTGAAGCGGCTCGAGAGCGAGGCGACGAAGATCTCCCCCCATCGTGGGACGACGTGTTGCAGGAATTTAGTGATGCGGATGGCAATGAGGTCATTGACCAAGAAGAATACGAGCAAGTATACGAGTCATACCAAAATGAGGAGGGGGAATGGGTAGAATGGATGACGGATATTTTTGGTGAAACGATGGTCACGACGACGACGATAAAAGGAATGTGGGAAGCGTCAGAAGATGAGGTCATACTTACACGCGAAGAAGCTATTTACGAATTTAATGATTTTTCATTGACGGAATACTACGCCCTTGTACTTGATTTTGATTACAAAATGATGGTTCGCCAAGCCGAAAAATATAACCAAGAAGCGATGGGCGAGGAAGAATTCTACCTCATGATTCTATCTAATTTAGGGTGGGATAGTGAGGGCAATCGGATAGATGTGCCGGAGTCAGCATCCTTAGAGGAACTTAAAGCGTTAGCTGTCGACCAAGCTGTTGTGATGTTTCTAATGTTAGTTGACAAGCCCGCGGAGTTTGGAATGGAACTAAAGACCTTTGTTTTCAATCTCGACATAGACCAAATGAGCTTGATGCACAGTGAACGTGAAAGGCTAGTGTTCACCCGTTCTGAGGCGAGCAGCGTGATTAAGGCATTTTCCTGGGGTGAGATTAAAGCATTGCCTCGCTAACTTTGTACAAACGGTTGCATCCCCAATACCTAAACCCTGGATACTTACTCAATCTAAGGAAAGCACGGGGCGTGCAGATTGCTGAAAAAAGACACATAGGAAAGAGGCTTTGTTGCATGAATCGTCTAAAGCTGTTCATCTCTTAGTTCGGTTCGGATTTCAAGTTTCGATTTTATAGGATTGCGGCATCCCCAAGTGGGTCATTCGATTGAGTATGGCACATCCTATTTTGACTTCGACTTTTTGCCGTTCCCATTCCCGTGCTTGTAGCTGGCGACCGATGATGCGTTTAAAACGCGCCATCGCCGTCTCGGCTAACGACCGTCGATGATAGCCACTTTGTTGCTTCCACTTTTTTCGTCCGCTTTTCTTCATCTGTTGGACGCGTTGATTGCGTGCCTCGATATGCCGGTAGCGCCGTTTGCTTTTCTTTATCTGTGCATGATTACACGGTGGAATGATGGCTTCGATCGGTGCGGGTTACCCTTTGGGTGGATAGGCCAAAAGTCGATGAACATGCCATCGATCTGGACTTTGCTCACTTTGATGGACACTAACTGATCCGTGGGAAGTCCAGTTTCGCCTTTCGCAAGGACATGCACAGCAGTTAACACCGTGCCCCTGGCTACGGCGCATTCGCGCCTAGGCCAAACCGCTGCGCGGTTCAGGGGCACGAGAACCGTTACAGGAACATGGAAATGGAGAATGCTGATGGAAATACCTCTTCGACTTGATGATATCAGTCCGGAATGGTTGACGGAAGTGCTCCAATCGATTGGACTACTATAGAGACAGATGTCATCACTATTCAAACGACGCCATTGGATGGAGGTATAGTCAGTCAAGTTGCACGCATTGAACTAGCCTACGATGCGGTGGAATCAGATGTGCCGAAGAGTCTAATCGCCAAACTCGGCCCTAATGGATCCATGTATTATGAGTAATTTGGCCGACGTGAAATTTCAGTTCTACAGACTGTTGGCCGACGACATTTCTATGCCAACTCCTAGTTGCTACTACGCCGATGTTAATGCTTCCGAAAAGAAGGTTGTAATATTACTGGAAGATGTTAGCCCATCTGTAGCGACTGATTGGAAAACGGGGTGCACGTTGAATCAGGCACAAGAGGCTATCACTGAATTAGCGACTTTTCATGCTCGTTGGTGGGGCCGACCAGGACTTGAGGATATGGGCTGGCCATGGCGACGGGACATGGCCACTTGGCGCAAGGATTCCCACAGAGATGGAATGCGCTTGATGAAGAAAGCAAGAGCATACTTCCTGCACACATCATTGCCTTCGGAGAAAAACTGGCAAACGGAGATTCTGAAATCTTCTTTAGTCGATGGTCAGCTACACCGCACACGTTAACTCACGGCGATTACCATTTCAGAAATACGCTATTTGCCTCACCCGAGGGCTCTCTATTGGCTGTCGTTGACTGGTCAAATCTTGGCGTGAGCCCTGGGTCCACTGGCCTTTCTTACTTTGATGACTCATAGCCTGGCATCTGCGGTTCGCAATGAACACGAGAGGGACCTAGTACACCTTTACTATGAAACGCTACGTAACTGCGGAGTATCTCAATACGACTTTGACACTTGTTGGGATGAATATCGTTTGTGGGCACTGGATATAGGTATGCTATGGGCAACTATTCCCGCCGAAGGTCGTGCCTATATTGGGATCTGGGACACCCTTACTATCATGGACCTTAATCCAGAGGAACTGGTATTGTAGTTGCGCCGACTACCTACTTACTGATTTTATTTAAATTCCACGTCCTGTAACACATCGACTTACGCTGCGCGGCATACGCGGGGTCGTAAATCGTGAAACCGTTACACGAAAAATAATAATTCCACATTGTCTGGAGGGATAATAAGAAAGGAGATCTTATGCAATACGCGATCATCGGTTGCGGTACGATTGGGCGCGCACACGCACGTGCCACGAGCGGGGACCAACGTATTCAGCAACACTATTTCGTCGACCTCGATCTGGGCAGAGCTCAAGCACTCGCCGACGAGTTCGGTGGATTGGCGGTGAACCATATAGACGCACTGCCAGATAACCTGGATGGGGCGAGTGTCACCACGGCTCCAGGTGTGCACTACGCCATCACTCGGGCACTCCTCGAACGTTCTGTTGCCGTGTTTTGTGAGAAACCCCTGGCCATGGTTGAGGCAGAAGCGGCGGAACTGGTATGGACAGCACGGCGCCGCAACATCCCGCTGATGGTCGGCTTCAAGATGCGCTACGATCCGATCTTTCGTCGTGCCAGTGAGATGATCGGGCGCGCCGGAAATCTGCTCGCTGTCTCCACCACGAAAGTGCAGCCGATCAGTGGCAATGCAGAGAAGCGTCAGTGGTTGGAGCGGGTTGGTGCGATGTACGAGCTGAGCGTGCATGAGCTCGACCTGGTGACGGCAATCACAGGATTGCAGCCGCAGCGGGTACTGCACGCAAGCCTGTCGTTTCGGAAGGGATGGGAGCGTGAGGACGGCTTCTGTATGACCGTTGATTGGGGCGCAGGTGTGGTCGGCTCGCACGTTGCCAACTTTTCGGAAGGGATCGGATTCAAGTTTCGGGACACCGTTCTAACATTCATTGGCGACCAAGGCTACGTCCGGGTGGAGCGCCCGGATCGCATCGTTGTCCATACCGACGAAGTCGAAGTTATCGAGGTCAACGAGACGGTCGATGCCTTCAAGGCCGAGCTGGCCGATTTTGTCTCGCTGGTTGTCGACGGGCACCAACCACGGCTACTTTCAGCCGATGGCAGCGAGGGGTTCGTTACGACCAGTCTAGTTGAAGCGGCATTTCGCGCCGGCGGTGGAGGGTCGCATTCAGGTGCGAAGTCACGGCGGTCAACAACTATGGAGATCAGCGGTGAAGCGCTGCTTACCCTCGACCAATTCTCGACCTCCAACGGAGCTGGAAAATGAAAATGGCTGGACACACCATGGGAACGCCAGACCTGGATCTTCGCGGCGCAATGCGACTATTCAGTAAGATCGGATACCAAGGCATAGAGATTCGCTGCGCCAAGGACGGTCAACTGGACACCACCACAGCTGATGATGCCTTCCTGAAGCTTGTCCGAGAGTGGCGAAAGGAGACCGGTATAGAGATCACCTGCTTGACCTCCTATTTCAAGGACTTCGTCACGGAACGCCGGGAAGCGGAGCTCGCCGGTCTGAAGCAAGTCGTGGAGATCGCGGCGAAGCTCGAGGTTCCCATGATCCGGGTTTACGGCGGGCTTGATCCTGTGCCAGAAGGCTATACGCTCGAGCAGGACTGGCAGCGTACCGCTTCGGGAATTCGCGAGATAGGGATACTGGCAAAAAAACATTCGATCGAGATCTGTGTCGAGACTCACAACGGGTCACTGACATTGTCCGCGGCGGACACCGTCAAGATGGTCGAAATGGTCGAGATGGACAACGTCGGCATACTGTTTGACTACGCATGGATCTACTGGGCGAAAATGGAAAGTCCCGCCGAAGCCGTGAAACTGTGTGCACCCTATCTCCGCTACGTGCACTACAAGGACTGGCTGATCGATTGGGACAAAGGCGACACCGAGCAGCGACAGGCTCGTCTGATGGGTGAAGGCTCCGTACCGTGGCCGGAGGTCTTCGCGGCGTTGCGTGAGGTGGGCTACGATGGGTGGATTACCGACGAGTACGAGAAGTACTGGCACCCCGCGTTGCCCGAACCGGCGGACGGGATGGCGCGGAACCTTGCATACGTTCAGTCGCTGCTCGATTGAGTAGATCCGTTTCCTGGATTCCGATTTAGGGCTCCAGAAAATGCCAAAAATACCGATGATGGGTCCAAGGCAACAAAGGTACCTAAAGTACCATAGGTTTTTGTACCCGACATGGGTACCCTGCGGTTTTGCCTTTCATGAGTATTTCCCCATTTCGTATTAAGAAATACTCACCCCTAACTTGGGTCAACGATCGAAGGTCATCCCAACAGTATATGAAATTTATAGAATATCACTTTTTGAAGATACCAATCAGAAGCACCCATGAAATTTATTATCCTGATGGCAAGTTAGTTGACCACTACCCAAATAAATCTCAACTATAATAGAATGAAAAAACTAATTGTATTAAGTTTTTGTTCTTGGCTTATTTCCATGTTCTACTAACAAAAATAAACCAATTGATAAGCCCCAACCTATCGCAAATGAGGTTAAAATGAATAAGGACGGACACAATGAAATAAAAGGAAAGTTTAAAGCAAACTTACCGGCTGAGTTTAATTACCTTCTTACCATGCCCAAAGAATACGAAGAAAGCGGTGAACCTTCTCCACTGATTGTTTATATGCATGGTGGGGGCGAAAGGGGTGAAAATTACCAATTGCTAAAACGCCATGGTCCGCCCATGATGGTAAAAAATGGGGAAGATTTTCCTTTTGCGGTACTAAGTCCGCAATGTCCCAGTGGCCACCGTTGGACACATCTGCTTATTCAGGTAAAAGAATTGATTGATAAGGTAGTGGCAAACTATAATATCGATAAAGACAGAATATACCTTACGGGTGTTAGTTTGGGCGGATATGGCACGTGGAATTTAGCCATGACCTATCCCGGGGCTTTTGCTGCTATTGCTCCAATTGCCTGTAACGGGGGCATGATAGATGAGGCTTCGAGGTTAGCAGATATGCCAGTTTGGTCTTTTCAAGGTGAAAGAGATGGTTTCGAACTTCACCAAGAAATGATTGATAAAGTAAAAAGAACTAGTAGAACAGATGTAAGATATACAAAGTACCCGGAGACCGGTCATGAGGGAACTTGGGTAAAAGCATATAAAACACCCGAACTATATGAGTGGTTTTTATCGCACAAAAGAAAGCCTAGATTAGACATTGAGGCTATTGCCAATGAGTCAAATGAAAAGTGTGACTTTACTGGCAAATGGGAGGTTCAAATTTTGAGATCAGAAAAAGGCGATAGTAAATCAGAAATAAATATTGTTGAAAAAAATAATAAAATCTTTGTCCATTTTATGGAGATGGAGATGCCCGCAAAACAAGAAAATTGTAAACTGAGTTTTAATCTGGCGATTCCACCAGAATTGTACGATAAAACAGATGTATTCTTTACCATTCATAATGGTAAACTATATGGGATTATGCCGACACCAGAAGGAAATATGGACGTTGTAGGATTGAAAATTGAATAATCATAACCGTCAAGCAGTTCAGAACCGCTAAACGGATATACTCGTCGAAACCGGCCGCCGTCCCGTCGTCGTTTTGTGTCGGACCGCCGCTGCCGCCGGGGGTAGTCCAGTCCTGGTTATGGGAATAATAAAACCCGAAACCCAGTTCCGCCTCGCGACAGGCCGCTGACAGCTCCCGCATCGGGTCACGGGCAAAGGGCGTGGCGTCGACGATGTTAAACGGATCGGCCTTGGAATGAAACATGGCAAAGCCTTCGTAGTGCTTGCTGGTAATGATGATATATCTCATCCCGGCGTCTTTTGCCAACTGTACGATTGAGCGGGCGTCGAATTCGTTCGGGGCAAATTCTTTGGCGATGTCTTTGTATTCCTCGACCGGGATACCCGCCATGCGGCCGTTGAGGATCCATTCGCCGATGCCGTAATAGGTTTTTCCTTGCCCTTTGCCGCCCAAATGGGAAAACAGGCCTCAATGGATGAACATGGCATAATTGCCCTCGTCGAAGAGTTTGCCGCGGCCGGCTTTGAGGGCGTCTAGCGCCACCGAAGACTCGCCCCAGATCTGATCCATGCCGCTGGCTTTTTTCCCGTTCATATGTTTTCCCATCTGAAAAAGGACAACGTTTTTTTGTACTCATCGCCACCGCCGACAAGACCTGTTACTCGGTATCGGAACCCAGCGGCCGAGAGCAGCGGCGAGTCGGCGCCAACGTCTGCGGCGGACTCTTCGTTCACGCGGTGCCTTTTTTTGCAGCCAGTTGGGCCTTGCGCTCGACAAAGGCCTGCGGCGGCGGGGTCAGGAGAACCCGTTTGCGTTCGTCCGCCCTTTGCCAACCATCGGCGTCGGACGGGTCAAAAAAAACTCGTCCGAAAGGTGAAAATAACAGCTTATCCGGCCCGGAATAGGCCTCGCCACTCGGGGTGTACTTGTAGAAAAGGGTGGTGCGCGCATTGGGCACCGTCCACGGCAAGGTGACGTGGCATAGGGCCTCGGTAAAAATGATGGCGGCACCGGCGGGGGCCGGTACGCGTGTGACCATGGGATGCACCCCCTTGGACAAGTCGCGCCAGCCTGCCGGCACCGGATAATGCGCCTTGTGAGAGCCGGCCAGGCAGCCGAAGCCGCCGCCGTTGCACACGGTGTCTTCCAGCTCGAAGGCCACCGTGACCAGGCCGTTGCTGAAGGCGCCGGTTGCGGCGTCGCGTTCGAAGTATTGCGTCACCAGCTCGCGCGGGCGCTCGGGGTGCAGCAGACGGTCGTTGCTGCCGTGGATGGTGCCGCCAGCAAGGTCTTTGTTGAACTTGCCGTGCGTGTGTACGTTGATGTGGTCGATGCGGTAGGCCGGTAGCCCGTCCGGCTGCGCCCCGCCGTAGATTTCATCGAGCAGCGGTGCAAGAGGGGGCAGGTCCAGCAGGTCGACAAATTCCTGCGACCAGAAGCCACTCCGATCAAAACCGCCCCGGTCTGAGTGTTGCGAGTGCAGATCCGGTCCCTTTTCGTCGATGGTGGTCTTGAGGGCTGCGACCTGTGCGGGACTGAGGGCGTCCTCGATGACGAGGAAGCCCCAAGTGTCAAAGGCAAAGCGTTGTTCTTCATTCATGGGCCCAAGCTCCGTTTGGGGTATCTAAAGTGTATAGGAATTATAAAAGCCGTTTTAGTGCGTTGGGGCAAGCCATTGGGGGGCGGTTCGGCGGGTCTCTCCCCCGAAAGCTGTACCCGTTGGATTGCGAGTAAAAACGCGCTATTTTGAGGTCGGAAGGAGTCCGATCATGAAAGGAAAACGCTTCACTGAAGAGCAAATCGCCTTTGCCTTGCGGCCAGTAGAAAGCGGCGTGCCGGTGGTCGAGATCTGCCGTAAAATGGAGGTCAGCGAAGCCACGTTTTACCGATGGAAGAAGAAGTTTTCTGGTATGGGCGTCGCCGAATTGCGCCGCCTAAAACAGTTAGAAGAAGAAAACCGCAAGCTCAAACAATGAGTGGCCGATCTGTCGCTGGACAAGCACATGCTCCAGGATGTACTGAAAAAAATGGTAAAACCAGCGATACAACGACCGATGGTCCAGTATCTTACCTCAAGCTATGGCCTGAGTGTCCGAGGTGCAGGTCGGGTCCTTCCTCTAGCCCGATCGACCTATAAATATCAAAGTAGGGCGCCACAGCATACGGCATTACGTCAACGCATCCGCGATCTGGCGCTGAGTCGAGTTGGCTGGGGCTATCGCCGATTGACCACGGTGCTACAACGCGAGGGCTGGTCGGTGGGTCGGAAGTTAGTCTATCGGCTCTATCGGGAGGAAAATCTCCTCCTACGCCCGAAAAAACGGCGGCGGCGCGTCAGCCATCAAGCTCGGGTGTTACAGTCCACGCCGCATCAGCTCAATGAGCAGTGGAGTATGGATTTTATGAGCGATGCGCTCGTGGATGGTCGTCGATTCCGAGCCTTAACGATAGTCGATGACTTTAGCCGTGAAAGTGTATATATCGGAGTTGGCTCTCATTTTCGAGGTATTCAAGTGGCACAGACCTTGGCCAGCGTGGCTCGGCAGCGATCTGTACCGAAGAAAATTAGAGTCGATAATGGCCCCGAATTTACCTCGGTCGTGTTGGACCAATGGGCGTATTGGAACGAAGTCCAATGGGTTTTTTCGAGACCGGCTACCCCGACGGATAACGCGCACATCGAATCGTTTAATGCTCGCTTACGGCAGGAATGCCTCAATGCCCATTGGTTTGAATCGATCGAGGAAGCACGAAGTAAAATCAGGACGTGGCAGTTTCAATATAACGAGGAACATCCTCACAGTGCGTTAGGTTATTTAACGCCGAACGCTTTTGCAAAAACACATGTGAATACGCCTCAAAAATAGAGCCCAACTCTCACGCTGAATGGTACCAAAATGGGGAGCAGCCTACGGCAAGAAATAGTCTCACCACACTTGGAGCAAATATGGGAGGTCATACCAAGGCCTCTCAGATCCTTCCTAGTATCTGGCTAACTAAGACCAGCGACCATGTCTTATCGGGCAGAAACTGCCTAATACTTGGGTCGCTTTTGGCATGCACGGTAATGTCTAAGAATGGACTCTGTGAACCTATGAGGCTTATCCAGTTGTGTCGTTGGACTTCTTTGAATCTGAATCTCTGCTTGAAGCAACAGGGATTTCTGTGGCACGAGGTGGGAGTTATGTCTGAGCAGGTAACGGGATTAGGTCGGGGTCGAGGAACTATGAAGGACAAGGAGCAAAGGTTAATACGATTGGGATTCGACTCGTATTAAAAGCCAGC
>Ga0209362_1002967_pt1 | contig 12132 bp, 12 predicted proteins | sample SaaInlV_165m_DNA_FD_184680 | JGI IMG/M metagenome (GOLD analysis project Ga0209362, IMG submission 184680) | Marine microbial communities from expanding oxygen minimum zones in the Saanich Inlet - Saanich Inlet SI037_S3LV_110m_DNA (SPAdes)... | ecosystem: Environmental > Aquatic > Marine >...
ACTATCTCATACACTCGCTCTTTGAGCGTATACCCTACGCTCATTCTCGCCGACCGTCCCTAGTCGGCTCCGAGGACTGCAGCCGCTAGGGGCATACCCTCAAAGAGCGCTCCGATACTGCTGCACGTACTGTTAAGAAACGATAATCATTATTACGAGTAAGACTATAGCTAGCCTCCGGCACGTATTCGATCCGGTTGGGCCATTCCGCCGGGGATTATAACTCCAGTCATTCGCCGTCTTTTGCAGGGTCAGATGCCCTATTTTCCAGGAAACCTGGGTAGTGGTACGGTGATCAAGGATACCGTGACGTCCGCGGCGCGGGGATAAGAATCTACATTACACGTAAGCTTGAAGCACTGCAAGCGGGTGGTCTAATAGACATAACACGACGACCGAAAGTCTGGCCGGTGGTCAGGTTATTGGGTAAACCAACTATGCGTCACACCTTTAGTAATCGTAGACGTTAGCGGGACATTGGGTTTGTTCGGTGATTGGCAGCCCCACTCACAGTATGGGAGACCATGACGGTGCCCAGCCAGGGGATCTATTACAGTTTGTTAAGGACCCAAGTTTCTGATCCAAGCGTGAAGGCCCTTGGTGCGAAATTGTCCCGCGGATCCAAACGACAGTTGAAAGGTGCATCGAAGGTCACTTGGGTGCTTACTGTCCAAGGAACATCCGAAGGCCATGGGGTCGGTGCTTTCGATAGAAAAGTTCACATACCCTCCGGATCCAGTAACCGCGAATTTAGAGCCGTCGGGTCCTTTGATGATGAGTTCGATGGGATAGGATCCGGACCGGTTCGTGTAAGGGTCTTTGACGGTCTGAAGGGCTATCTTAAAGGCCTCGATTTGCTTTGAGTCGGTGACTCGAAACTCGAGGCCGGTTTTCATTCCCGTTCCTGCTTTAACCACCACTGCAGTAATGGGAAGGTTGGCCTGGGCTTTGAGGGCGGCGATCTTTCTGTCTTGGTGAACCATTGAGGTGACGATAAGGGTCACCATCAGCGCTCCTACGGCAAAGAACGCAACCTTCGCAACGTATTGTGGATTGCTAGAGATAATCAGAAGTAATCCCAATAATCTTTCCACCACCTACACTCCTCTACGGGCATTCTCGTTTGCAAAAAACGAACTCGGTTACGGAAACCGGTTTGTCTGAAATATAATAGTAATCTTTTTTCACTTTTTTAGTGATCTTATCGATCTCTGCCACATTTTTTTCTGAAAGGATTTTAAATTTAAAGTCCACTACGACCTGCCAGGCAATATCATGACCTAGGGGGCATTCTCCAACCCCGGCACGTGCCCGTGGTCGTTCCAGTATTGCAATTGGCGAATGCCTTCGTCGGTTATAATCAGTTTAGAGACGGCGGTGTTTTCGTGTAGGGCGCGTATCTCTATATCGCCTGATGCGTTGAAGAAGCTTTTGAATAATTGGCTGTAGATACCCCAGTGCGCGAAGACGACAAAAGACTCGTGTTCGGATGTGGTAATTTGTTCGATAAGCAGCTCTGCGCGGACCCGGGTGTCGAGCAGGTGGTTATCGCTTTGGTCGAGTTCGGCGATGTCGGCCAGGGCAGTGAAATCGAGTTCGGCATAGATGTCTTCGCGGCCCCAGTTTGACTCCATGGCGCATTTGTTGAACATGACCTTTTTGCCGCGTATTTGAGAAAGTTGGTAGGTATGGCAGGCGCGGGTCAGGGGGCTGACGAAAATAACATCGGGATGCAGGTCTTTTACGCGGGGGACTAGGGCGCGGGCTTGTTCTTCGCCAAGCGGGCTCAGGGGGGGGTTGAGGCCTGAGACGGTACTGTCGATTTGGGACATGCTTTGGCCGTGGCGGATTAACCAGATGTGTTTCATATGCTGTATTACAGCGGTCCTTTCTTCGGTTATATGGCGCGCGGATGATACAATCACAGTAATCACGATTGCGCGGTGGCTGTATATTATAACAAAGATCTGCGGGGCGGGCCTTGAACTTTTTGCTTTTGCGCGCGAGCACTGTGCCGGTGCAATCCCTTATCAAGCCCATAGGGGTTATTCTGACGCGCTATATCCTGACCCGCTGTCTATGGGTTGCCTGTCGCGGCGGTAGCGACGGCCCCATCGCCAATGAAGGCGAAATAGCAGACTAGACGCCCGAGGTTGACTTGCAGATCGAACCGGGAGTTGTGATGGAAGTTAGCGGCAGTGAGGGCCGTTATAGTTTCTCGGTGACGGTTTCGAGCCGAGAGACCGGTTGCGGGCGATTCGCCGATTGGTGGGAAGTCCTCAACGAAAATGGCGAGCGGCCCTATCGCCGTGTGTGATTGCACTGCCATGGCAGCGAACAACCTTTTAGGCGTATGGTCAATCGCCGTATCGCCCGACGGCACCGCTTGAGTGTTGGGTGATGCTCGTTGGTGCCGGGTTTGCGGCACCGGTTTTATCCGCCTTGCTTCTTGCTTCCTAATTGCGAAACGAGCATGCCCACCAGCATCAGCCCGCACCCCACTAACCCGCGAAAAGGCATCTTTTCGTCCAGCAAGAGCCATCCGCCGAACGCGGCGAAGACCGTTTCCAGGCTGAGGATGATCGCCGCGTGGCTGGCGGGCGCCTGGCGTTGGGCGACTACTTGTAAGGTATAGGCCACGCCCACCGAAAGTACCCCTCCGTAAAAAATTGGCAGGGCCGCGTCCAATAGTGGTTGCAGAGCGATCGGCTCAGTAAAAAAGGCCAAAGTGGTGCTCAGCAGCGAGCAGGTCAGAAATTGCAGGAAGGCCAGCGCCGCCCAATCAATCCGACGCGCGAGGCGGCCGATAATCAATACATGGCCGGCCCAAAAGAGCGCGCTGACCAGCACTAGGCCATCGCCGTAGGCGATGGAAAAAGGTGGCTTGACGCTGAGCAGATAGAGGCCCAACGTTGCGGTTAAGGCCCCGATCCAAGTATTGCGGCCACTGTGCCGTCTGAGCAAAAGCCCGATTATCGGGACTAAGATTACATAGAGCCCGGTGATAAAGCCTGCCTTGCCCGCCGTGGTGTAGACCAGACCGACCTGTTGCAGGGAGGAGCCGGCAAAGAGCAAAAGCCCGGCGAGCAGGCTGCTAGGTGCGGCACGCCACAGGTGGGTTGTGAGTGATCCGGAGGCGTTTCTCAGTACAAAGGGGATCAGCGGCAGGCAGCCGAGGGCAAAGCGCGCGGCATTGAAAGAATAGGGGCCGACGTACTCCATACCGACGCGCTGGGCGACAAAGGCAAAACCCCAGATCAGGGCGGTGAGCAGCAGCAGCAGGTCGGCGCGGAGCTTGGTGGAGTGCACGGTCTTGCTCAGAGCAGCGCGGGGCCAGCTTGTTGCCGGGCCATAGCGCAAACGATTAGGTTGACGCCGAATTGCAGGCTCGGCTCGCGGTTTTGCGCCTGGGGGGCGCTCCAGTAGTAGGTGAAGTTCATATCGCTGAAAATTACGGTGCCCCGGCCGCGTTTTTCGAGCATTTCTAAATCGGTTATGGTACTGGCCCGACTGGCGCCGGGCGGCGGACCGTCGGGAAGGGCGAAGAAGCTCGAATAGAGCGCGTGGTCACGCGGCCGGATGTCTTCGGCGTTTCTGTAGAGCAGGGAGGCGACGACATAGGTTTCGTTGCGTGTTGCTCGTACGGGTTCGGCGAGGTCGGGTCGGGTTTCTTCTTCGGCAAATAGTGGCGCGATGTAGAGGATCCAGATCCAAAATATCATAGTATTCCGACAGGTTTGGAATGATAAAATACCGGCCGTGGCGGCTCTCTTCGCTGGATAATGTTTGGGTTAAGAAGTGGGTATGGGGTGTGGGAGCCAAGAACGCTTTCTAAGATTGTCTCCGGGATCGGGATAAAGAGTAGCAAACGGATCTGTAAAATACAAATGGCCCTATATTAGGGCCCGGGATATTATGCGCAACGAATCTATCATATTTATAGCGATATTCGCGTTGGCCGCTGTGCTGCGCTTGGGCGACCTGGGCCAGGGCGAGAGCGACTTCGTGCCTTCGGGTGCGTCGGGGGTTGAGGCCTATTATCATTTCCACCCCGACGAAGAAACGCTGGTGCGGGCGGCGCTGCGATTAGAGAGTCTTTTTGACCCGCCGCTGACCGCCTACGGGACCTTGCCGATGCTTTTGGGGCGCGGGGTGTTGGAAGTAGTTGGGCTGTTCTACGATGGGCCGCTCGAAGTCGGTGGTGAAAGTCGTGCGTTGGTTTTGCAGACGGTGCGGTTCTTCTCGGCGCTATGCTCGTTGGCGACGGTGATATTGGTCTTTGGCATCGGTCGCCGATTTTGGGGTATTGGGGTTGGCGCCTTGGCCGCGTTGTTTGTCGGCTTGGCACCCATCGCACTACAGCAGGCGCATTTTTTCACGGTAGACAGCCTGTTCACGCTATTGTCCTTAGCGGTGCTGGGCCTTGGGTTGCAGGCGGTGGCCACCGAGCGACGCGGGTTATTGGTGGCGGCGGGTGCGTTGGTGGGCCTAGCAGGGGCAACCCGGTTAAACGGTTTGCTGTTGGGTGCGATGGTGGCGTTGGCTTTTCTCTTGGGGCGCGACCTCGATTGGCGCGGTGCCTTGGCGCGGTTCAAGCGGCCCGATTTGTGGCTTGCTGGTTTGGCGGCGCTAGTGACCTTGCTCTTGTTGCAACCTTATTTGGCGACCCAGCCGGGGATTTTGCAACGCACGGATTTATCAAACGATTTTGGCTATTCTCTGCAAGTGGCGCGTGGCGAAGTGCTACGGCCCTGGTCGATGGTCGATGTGCATACCGTGCCCTTTATACACTATTGGACCGATTTGTGGCCGCAGGCGGTAGGCTGGCCGCTGACTATTTTTTTTGCTGGTGGTTTTGCCTATGCGCTGTGGCGTCGCGAATGGGCTGGGCTGGTGCTGGCCTGTTGGTGCGCGAGCTACTTTCTCACCATCGGCGGCTTGCATACCAAGCATGTGCGTTACCTCCTGCCGATGTTGCCCGGGCTGAGTTTGTTGGCGGCGGTGTTGGGGGTCGAGCTGTATCGGCGTTGGTCGTGGAAGGGCGGGTTGCTTGCTGGCGGCGTTGCCTTGTACACGGTGGTCTACGGCCTTGCTTTCGCTGGCATTTATCGCGTCGAAGACAGCCGTATTCAGGCGGCGCGCTGGATTTTCGCCGAGGTGCCAAGCGGGCAGAATATCGGTGTGGAGACCGGCGGGTTTTCGGTGCAGGGCTTGATCGACGGCCAGCGCTACGGCAAGCACTTTATCGATTCGAGCCGGTTGTTTAGTACGCGCGGTTATCTGACGTGCGCGGCGGCGGTCGATTATTTGCACGGGCAATTGTCCGACGTGCACTATGTGGCGATCACCGATGTAAACCGCTATCGCCAATACACGGCAGTGCCGGTACTCTTTCCGGTGCTGCACGATTTTTATAGGAAACTTGTTGCCGGAGAGTTGGGCTTCGCACCGTCCGCGCGTTTTAAGGTTTACCCGACATTTTGGGGCTTGCGTTTTGGTGACGACTCAGCCGAACCGTCCTTTTATGGCTATGACCACCCTGCGGTGCATTTCTTTGAGCGCACCGGTGGGTTTGATGTGGCCTGGGAGGAATGGAGGGCAGCGTTGCTGGAAGATCCGCGCTGTGCGGATGGGGCATTGGGCGGTCTAGCATCCGTGTTGCAACGCGAGGATTTAGATCGTGCAAGAGTGCTCATGCAGGAGATTGAAACAGATTATCCGGATATGCGGCTGGCGGCGTTGGTCGCGGCAGGCCTGTACGGCAAGCTCGGCGAAAAAGAAAAAGAACAGTTGGCGTTGGCTCGTTATGTCTGGGGGTATGAGGACGAGTCGCACGCGGCACAATTGCTGCCTTGGGCGGCCGGGGCGAGTTTGGTCGATTTGGGTTTGTTGGAATTGGCGCGTGCGGCCTTGGTCGATGGGGCGAATAAGCGGTCTTTTATGCGGCCCAGGGATCGAAAGATCTTAGCCAAGTCCTATACGTTAATTGCTCGCGGACTCGTTGACCAAGGGGAGCGAGCCTTGGGGGCGGAGGTGTATGAGATGGCCGCGTTGATCGAACCGCATTACGCCACGTACAATCTGTTGGCGAGGCTGGCCTATGAGAATGAGCAGTGGGCGAAGGCGCTGAGTTGGTGGGAGACTTCGCTGAAGTTGAACACCGGCCAGGTACATACCTTGCGCTTGGCCGGGCAAATGGCCTACAATCTCGAACACTACAGCAAAGCGCTGCATCTGTTGATGCGGGCGGTGGAATTGGATCCCAAGCTCAGCGCGGAGCAGAAGGCGCAGGACTACGCGGCGCTGGCGGTGGAGGCGGAGAAGGTGGGGGAGGTGGCGCGGGCGGCGCAATTGAGAGGGCGGGCGGTAGAATGAGATTACGACGCAAATACGTTGTGTGAATAGGCTGATCGACATCCTGTGAAAATGCTAAGATTATCGCCGAGGATGTCTTTGTGGCGCTCTATCTTTTCACGGGTACAGCCTGTGCGTTAAACGAATTCTCCCGCGTCCATAGCCGCCAAGTCACCGGCCACAGCACCGCGAGATATACGAGCCAGCCGATAAAAAGTGCTGATGCCAGACCGAGCAATTCTTGCACGAGGAAGACCGTCGCCAGCATCGCGCACATACCGCCGACGAAGACCGGCGCTTGTCGGCAGACGCCCCACAACGCTTTGCGCGCTTCGTATAGACCCGCTACGCCGACCAGCGGGAAAAAAGTCGCAAAACCCTGCAGCGATTCTTTCAGCACTAACAACAAGGCGACGATGGCGATGACGGCGGGTAGTTTGAGATAGATCGGCAGCGGGGTGCGATGATCGGGCTCGCGACGCGGCGGTTGTAAGAAAAAGAGCAAGGTGGCGATGGCGCCGATGCCGCCTATTGCGAACCAGAAGGAGATCGGCGTGATCGGTATGGCGTATAAGAGCAATTTGCTAGTGCCGATGTAGAGCAGCAAGCCGAGGGCGATAGACGGTATAATTGGCAAGCGTTTGTGTATTAATCGAATACTGTGATAGTAGATCAGCAGAACCGGCAGGGCCAGAACGTGCGTGGTGTTGATGAGGCTGCCTTGGCTGAGGGCGATGGTGGTGAAGGGGAAGGGCAGGCTCAGCGCCAGGGCTTTCCAGCGCGGGCGGGGCAGATAGGCGATGGATGCGACCTGGAGTGTGACGACCCCTAATAGCGCGAGGTCCCATAGGCCCATGTTAACGCCCGATAGGCAAGGGGCGGCCGGCGTATTTTTGTGTTAGCGCGAAGACGATGAGGTTGGAACCGAATTGTAGGCTGCGGTCGCGGCCGTCGGCGTCGAGATCGCCCCAGAAATGGCTGATATTGAGATCGCTGAAAATGACGGCCAACCGGCCCCTTAGCTCTATACCCTCCAAGGAGAAGACATTGCCCTGGCGCGCGCCGCTCAAAGGTGGGCCGTCGGGAAAATCGAAATAGGCCGAATAGAGCGGGTGAGTCTTGGGCAGCTTGCGCCAGCGGGCTCCCTCTCTACCTAAGACCAATGGGTCCTTGATCAGCGCCTTGAATTGGCGGTCGAAGGGCGTGCCTATTATGCCGGCTCTCAGTTGCGGGTCCGATTCGAGTGGCAGAATGTCTTCGGCGAAAAGCAGACCGCCCTTTTTCAGATATTCGGCGAGATTTTTCTTCTCCATACCGTTCATTCGCATCACGCCGTCATAACCAGTCATATAGAGCATTAGCGCATCCATGATGCGCCGGTTGTCCAGAGACTCTTCGCGCCAGTTTAGCTTGACTTCGAGTTTGGCGGCGATCTTGGTAAATTGCACCAGCTCGTGGGCGGCCAACGAAAGGTAGTCGCGCTCTTTGCGCGCGTCGTTGTAGTCGACCTGGATGACGGTAAAGGAAGCGTCTGATGTGGGCGGTGGGGTCGAGCGTTGGCGCGTGGGCTCGGGGATCGATAGGGTCGGCCGGTCTTCTTGCGCGAGGGCTGGGGCGCATAGGAGCGCGATGAGCAGTAGTGTGCGTATTAGCTGTTGGCCAATCATCATTTTGCGGCATCCTCGTGGTGTGGTCGGCGCGGTTGACCGTGGTGGCACCGAGGTCCTGGGGTTCGGGGGGCTGCCTTTGGACAAAGTGAAGGTGGCCTATAGGCTTGCGAGAGGCCGGGTAAGCGGCGTGGCAGAGGCCACCTTGACGGGCAGCGGGAGGGGTATAGTTCAACGGTAAAGCCTGTGGGAGGCTTTGCCCTAAGGCAGCGCCTCGAAACTCCGGCTGGAAAATCCCAGTGTTATATATGCTCAAGAAAGGGTGTGGGGTAGGCTGCGTCAAGGTGAATTAAGGGTTTTGGGGGCGTGGCGATGTCAAACTTTATTTGGCGGGAAACCCTCCTAGTGCGCAGGTGTTAGAGAATATGGAGAACTAATTTGGCTTAGGGTTTCTCAACGGGGTGTCGCGGTGTTTTTAGCGCATTTTATTTGATAAATTTGAAGAAAGTATTTGGTCATTAAGTGCGGATTATTATTGGCGGCGTTTGTCGTTGGTTGTTCCGGTGAGGATCCGGTTTCGACGGGTGTTACGGACTCTGCTCTGGCTGGCGGCGGCAAATAATTGTGGACCAGAAAAATGCGGGAGCGGCCGCGCTTGCAATTTGATGTGCCATTGCAAGTGGGCGGGCTGCAGATTCCCTGGCTCGAAGTGCAGGACTCGCGTTGTGCGGAAGGGGCGATCGTCGCGGCGACCTATGCTGACGATGGTGCGGTGGTGGATGCAGATCTCAATGATCGCTACGACACGGTCGACGAGTTTTTTGCGTTATTGGAAGAGGCCGTCGTCAGCGGTGCGGTGCAGATCGATGTCGACTTCGACCCGGTTTGGGGGTATCCGGTCAGCCTTTATATCGGCCAGGATTGGCGCATCGCTGACGAGGAGCCGTGAATCGCGGCGTCGGGTGTGGTATTAGTCCTTAGAGACGTTGGCGGAATTCCATCGACTAGTCGGTGTTTTGCCGGAGCCCTTGCTTGATCTCTAGGCAAAGAGAAATCCCCTGCCAGCTTCGTGCCAGCGGGGAATTTTTGTGTTTCAGTTGGCGTCTAACCTTTAGTCTACATGGCCTGCGCGAAACGACGCTAGGTGGTGGCCGAGTACGGCCGGGGTCTGTTCCGGTCGACAGAATGCGCTGCTTGTAAGGGGATGTGCTAGCGGCGGGTCCTATGCCAATTACTCTACGTTATCCAAGGCCCCGTTGCCGAGGTGGCTGGTATCGCCCATGGTCTCGACACGCCAGCGCTTGCCTACGTGGAAGACGAGGTTGTAGCTGGTATTGGGGACGGAGAAATAGCGCGGCGCAGCGATCGGCAGTCCGAGCACATGCTTGAAAATCACGGTCAGAACGCCGCCGTGCGTAACGACGGCGATCTGCTCCCCGTTGTGGCGCGCGCCGAGCGCATCCAGGGCGGTAACGACCCGGTCGTGGAATTGGCGGTTGCTCTCGCCTTTGGGAATGGTGTAGTCGGTGTCTCCGGAAGTATGGGCGGCGTATTCTTCCGGGAAGCGCTCGGAGATAGTGGTTTTGTCTTCGCCCTGGAAGATGCCGTAGTTGCGCTCGCCTAGGGCCGGCTCGGGTATAGTCGTCAGCCCGAGGGCCTCGACAGTGGGGGCGGCGGTGGCGTGCGTGCGCGGTAGATCGCTGGTGTAGAGGGCACTAATGGGCGAGTGCTGGCGCATGCGTTGGGCCAAGGCCTTGGCCTGGGCCAGGCCCTCGGCGGTCAGTGGGCTGTCCATCTGTCCCTGGTAGAGGCCCTTGGCGTTCCACTCGGTCTCGCCGTGGCGGATGAGGATAATACGCGTCATCCGTTGAGCTTGTTGGCGACTTGGATCAACGCCTGCATAAAACCCACGCAATGTGCGCGGCCTCGGTGGCCCCAGGGTGAGTCCTCGACGACATGCGGTACGTGGTCGGTGATCATAAAGCCGTCGAAACCAACTTCTTTGAGGACCTGCACGACCTTGAAGGTGTCGACCTGACCGCAGTCGATAAAGGTTTCGTAGAAGTCGTCTACCGGGCCGATGACATCGCGAAAGTGAATGTAGATGATCTTGCCCTGGCTGCCGAAGTGACGGACGGCGCGGATGACATTGTCGTGGCCGCCCATCTCCGACCAGCAGCCCATGCAGAAGTCGAGGCCGTGGTGGGGGCTGTCGAAGGTGTCCATATTGCGTTTAAAATCGTCGAAGGAGCTACAGATCCGGGCGATGCCGCCGAGCGTGGTGCCGGTGGGCGGGTCGTCTGGGTGCAGCGCCAATCGCACATTGGCCTCTTCGGCCACTGGCAGGATGCGTTCGAGGTACCAACTGTAGTTGTCCCACATCTCCTCGTGCGTGAAGACGCGGCCGTGTGTCAATTCTTTGGGATCGTGTTCGGCCAGGGTGAAGCGAGTACCGCGCGCGCCGCCGCGCAAGGTCGCCGGTTCGGGCGTGCGCCAGACGCTATTGGGGATCCAGTGGTAGCCGAGGATCGGGATGCCGGCCTTGCCCATATTGCGCACGGTGTTGATCATGTGTTGCAGCTGCTCTTCGCGGCCTTCTTGCCCGAGCATTATTTTGTCATAGAAGGTGGTCGGCACGTTTTCTAAGGCCATCAACCGTAGCTCGGCAGCGTCGGCGCGCGCTTTGTACCCGGCCAGGTCCTCGTATTCCCACTGCTTGTCACCGGGCAGCTTAGGGGTGTTCATCAGGAAATCGTCACAGCCCATTTGTTTGATAAAAATGAGTTTTTCGTCGGTGAGCTCGTTGAACTGGCCCAGGCCCACGCGCATTTGCAGTGACATAATTAGTCTCCGGGATCGGGTAGTGCTTCTCGAACAGGATGGGGAAATCTGCCGAATCGGCGTGCGCGCGTCAAGCGCGGCGACCGAGGCCTGAAGCGGTGCGGACGTGGACTTCGAGGCCGGTGGCCGAATCGTTGACCAGGTCGTCGTCAAAGGTGATCGCGCCCGGTTCAAAAAGCAGCACGATGGTCGAGCCGCCGAACTGGAAAAAGCCTTTTTCCACGCCGCGTTCGCAAGGGCCTGGTGCATAGGTCTGTACGATGCTGGCGACATTGAGGGCGCCGACTTCGATATAGGCGATCTTGCCGAAAGTAGAGGTTTGCAATTCGCAGACGTTGCGACGGTTATAGCAAAATATATTGGGTTCGCGGGCGAGGGCGAGCGGGTTGACCGAATGGAAATCGCCTTCGATCATCCGCGTTTCCCCGGCCTGGCCGTCGGCGGGAAAATGGAAGCGGTGGTAATCGTAGGGCGCTAAGCGCACGACTAGCGCCGCGCCGTTTCGGTAGGGGATCGGGTCAATTGCCCAGGCCAATAGCGCATCGGCGGTGAGCGTGCCGCTTTTGACCGGTAATTTGGCCCCCGGTTCCAGTTGCGGATAGACCAGGACCTTGCCGTCGGCCGGACTCAGCAGGCGCTCGGGGTCGGGGTCGCAGGGACGGGTGTCGGGTTTGAGCCGGCGGATGAAAAAATCATTGAAGGAGGTATATTCGTCTAATGGATGTTCTAATTCTTCGAGGTTGATGCGATAGCGTTCGGTGAAGGGGCGGATTTGTCGGCGGGTCCAGCTGCTTTGTTGCCACCAGCCGCAAAGGCGGGAGCACAGAGGGCGGTTGAGGGCGGCGCGAAAAAAGAGCGAGCCGGCGGTAGTACCGTAGAGCCAGCGCAGCAGGGATTCGCCCGGGACGCGTTCCGCGACGATATCGCCGGTTTGGCGGTCGCGGTAGCGGACTTGGCGGTGGGTGGAGGCGGCGGCGGTCGCTTCGGGGGAATGGAGGTCGGTCATGGAGGGAAAAAAGGGGTGTCGTGGAAAATGCGCAAGGTTGATTTTTGTCATATGCTAGTGTGGTGCATACGGGCGGGTCGAGGCTTTTCCCTTGCCCAGCCCTCAGGTAGATCTGTAATAACGAAATAATCAATAGAGAAAGGAGAGTGGCGCAGTCCTGGTATTGGGCGATGATTTTTGCGCCGCGTATTTATATGGTAGAAGTGGATCAACAGGGAATTGGAATGGTGGATAAGGAGGGGGTCAAGGAGTATTTGTTGGGGTTGCAGGATCGGATTTGTGCGAGCTTGGTAGCGGAAGACGGGGGAAATTTTCGCGAGGATG
>Ga0209362_1002972_pt1 | contig 12128 bp, 9 predicted proteins | sample SaaInlV_165m_DNA_FD_184680 | JGI IMG/M metagenome (GOLD analysis project Ga0209362, IMG submission 184680) | Marine microbial communities from expanding oxygen minimum zones in the Saanich Inlet - Saanich Inlet SI037_S3LV_110m_DNA (SPAdes)... | ecosystem: Environmental > Aquatic > Marine >...
GCAAATAAATTTAATATTCCGATAATATCATTTATAGACACGCCAGGAGCATATCCAGGTGTTGGAGCAGAGGAAAGAGGTCAAGCCGAGGCTATTGCTAAATCAATTGAATGTTGTATGGAACTTAGCGTTCCAACCTTAGCAATTATCATTGGTGAAGGAGGTTCTGGAGGTGCAATAGCTTTGGCATCATCTAATAAAGTAATTATGCTAGAAAATGCAATTTATTCAGTAATTTCTCCAGAAGGATGTGCAACTATTTTATGGAGAGATCCAAAAAAAATGCTTGATGCTGCAAAAGCAATGAAACTTTCAGCAAAAGATTTATTAGAATTAAAAGTTATTGATGAAGTAATTCCTGAGCCTCTAGGAGGTGCTCATAGAGACAGAGATCAAATGTTAGAAGGTCTAAGAGACTGTGTATCAAAAAATTTAAATTATTTTAAAGATCTATCATCTGAAGAAATAATGAATGAAAGAAAAAACAAATTTTTAAAAATTGGAAGAAATAAAGGATTTATCAGTAACTCTGAAGATTTAAGCACTTTGACAGTCAAAAGTAATAATCTTGATAAAATTTTAAAATCAAAAAGATTTTTAATAGGTTCTGCAATTGTGGGCTTAGTTTTATTGTTTGTTGCTTTCAGTCTATTTTAGTATTTATAAAGCACCACAGCAATGTTTAAATTTTTTTCCAGATCCACATGAGCAAGGTTCGTTTCTGCCAATTTTTTTCCCACTTTTAATTTGATCTACCATTGATTTTTTGTTTTCTTCTTGTTGTTCAGTAACAACTTTTAAATTTATTAATATAGTTACAAAATCTAATTTTAATTTTTCTAACAGATTAGAAAATAGATCAAAAGCTTCTTTTTTATACTCAATTAAAGGATCTCGCTGCCCATAAGATCTGAGTCCAATTACCTGTCTTAACTGTTCTAAATATTGAATGTGTGATTTCCAATTTAGATCTATTGACTGTAAAAAAATTCTTTTTTCGATTTCTTTTGCGTAATCTTCACCTAAAAGTTTAATTCTTTCTTTTCTTGAATCTGAAAATTTATTTATAATTTTTTCTTTTATTTCCTCATCTTTTGCAGAAATTAATTCTTTTAATTCTAACTCATCAAAACTTTTACCAACAATCTGTTTCAGACGATTGCTAAACTCATTACTTTTAGGATTTGATAAATTTTGAATTTTTAATTTAATGATGTCTTGAATTATTTCTTTCAAAAATTCATCAGAGTAGTCAAATATGTTTAGGCTATTCATTGCATTTTTTCTTTGAGAAAATATGACATGTCTTTGATCGTTCAAAACATTGTCAAATTTAATTAAAGTTTTTCTAATATCAAAGTTTCTAGCTTCTACTTTTTGCTGAGCTCTTTCTAGTGCTTTGTTTATCCATGGGTGATCAATGCTTTCTCCATCTCTAAGTCCTAATTTTTCTAACATTTTATTCATAGACTCTGATCCAAAAATTCTCATTAAGTCATCTTCAAGACTTACATAGAATATAGAGCTTCCTTCATCACCTTGTCTTCCAGCTCTTCCTCTTGCTTGATTGTCTACTCTTCGTGACTCCATTCTTTCAGTTCCAACAACAAATAACCCACCTAAAGACTTTATTTTGTTTTTATCTGTTTTAAGTTGATCCTCTTGGATAGAACCTTTTTTACCACCAAGTTGAATATCTACGCCTCTTCCAGAAATACTTGTTGTTATAATTACTGATTTTTCTTTACCTGCATTAGCTATTATATCTGCTTCATTTTCATGATTTTTGGCATTTAAAACAACATGTTTTATATTTTTTTTCTTTAGTAAAGTTGAATAGATTTCCGACTTGTTAATGCTTGATGTAAAAATTAAAATTGGTTGGCCTTCCTTGTGACGATCAATAATTTTTTCAATAATCGCGTTATTTTTTTCATTTTCTGTTCTAAAAATTTGATCATTATGATCTTTTCTAATCATTTCATTATTAGTTGGAATAATCACAACCTCTAAGTTATAAATTTCAAAAAATTCTTCTGACTCAGTTGCGGCAGTACCGGTACATCCTGATATTTTTTTATAGAGTTTAAAATAATTTTGATATGTTATTGAGGCTAGAGTTTGATTTTCTGCTTGAATATTGATTCGCTCTTTTGCTTCTAATGCTTGATGCAAACCATCACCAAATCTTCTGCCTTCAAGTATCCTACCTGTCAGTTCATCTATAATTTTTAAACTTTCTTCTCTAACAATATAATCTTTACCTTTTTCAAATAAATGATTGGCTCGAAGCGCTTGGTTGACATGATGGACTAAATGTAAATTTTCTGGATCATAAAAGTTATTATTTTTTAAAATACCCGCATCAGAAAAAATTTTTTCTACATTATTAATTCCATCATTTGTTAAAAGAATACTTTTTTCTTTTTCATCTATTTCATAATCTTTATTATTTAAATGCTTTATAAGTTTATCGACTGCAAGATACTGAGCTGTTTTATCATCAGCTGAACCTGATATTACTAATGGTGTTCTGGCTTCATCAATTAGACATGAGTCTATTTCATCAACTATAGAAAATGAATGTTCTCTTTGAACCATTTCATTTTCTGAAAATTTCATATTATCTCTCAGGTAATCAAATCCTAACTCACTATTTGTGGCATATGTGATGTCACAATTATAATTCTTCTTTCGTTCATTATCATCTTGGCCGTTATTGATATAACCTGATGATAAACCTAAAAAATTATAAATCTGACCCATTTCTATCGAGTCTCTTTTTGCAAGGTAATCATTTACAGTTACAATATGAACACCTTTTTCAACAAGAGCATTTAAATAGGCAGCAAGAGAAATTGTAAGAGTTTTTCCTTCCCCAGTTTTCATTTCTGCAATCTTACCCTCGTGAAGGACAACCCCACCGATTATTTGAACATCAAAGTGTCTTTCATTACGTGTTCTTTTTGAAGCCTCTCTTACTAATGCAAACGCTTCAGGCAAAAGTTCATTTAAGGTTTTCCCTTGTTTAATTTGTTCTTTATAATCTTGAGTTTTCTTCGGAAAATCCAAGTCATCAAGTTTTTTAAATTCATCTTCAAGTGAATTTATTTTTTCTACAATTTTACCAATTCTATCAAGCTCTTTTTGATTGCTAGATTTAATAAATTTTGTAATTAGATTTAGTGGATTAAACATGAGTATTTGATTTATTCTTTACTTATATTGTTTAATATATGTATTAAATAATTATTTTAAATACTATGGGAATTAATTTATCAAACTTTTTATCTTCAAAATCAAAAAATGCTAGAATGATTGATTTTCAAGACCTAGATCATGTTGATGGTTTATCAATTTCTGTTGTAAGTGCAAATTTATACAATGATAACAGAGATGACCTGTCTATGTTCTATTTTAGAGATGGAGCAAATTATGCTTCTGTATATACGCAGTCAAAAATAGTGTCTGAAAATATTAAATGGAATTTAAATCAAAATAGTAAAAAGATATATTCTCTTTTAGTTAATACTCGAAATGCCAATGCTTTTACTGGAAAACAAGGTTATGAAAGCCTCAAGAAATTATCTGGAATTATTTCATCTGGATTAACTAAAAAACAAGAGCAAGATGAAGATATCCCTAAAAAAATTTCTTCAAAAGATATCATGTTTGGTTGCACAGGAACTATTGGTGAGCCATTTCCTTATGAAAAAGTTTTTCATCAAATCCCAAATTTAATTAATAAAATAAGATACACGCAAAATAAATTCATATGGATGAAAGCTGCACTTGGTATTATGACAACAGATACTAAGCCAAAGTTAGCAATGGAAGAATGTACAATTGCAAATAAAAAAATTAAAATTTATGGAATAGCAAAAGGCTCAGGAATGATTTACCCTAATATGGCAACTACACTAGCTTATATTTTTACAGATGCAAGATTATCAAATGATATTCTAAATAAGCTACTTAAAAAAAATATTTCGACAACTTTTAACGCTATAACTTGTGATGGGGATACAAGCACTAATGATATGGCAACTATTTTTGCAACTGGTAATGCAGATAATGCTCAAATTAAAAATTTAAATGATAAAAAAATACAAAATTTTGATAAGGCTTTAAACAAGGTTTTATTAAATTTAGCTAAAAGAGTAGTTTCAGATGGAGAAGGATCTTCAAAATTTGTAACTGTTAATGTTAAAAAATGTAAATCAGAGATAGAGGCTAAGCAAATAGCCCTTTCAATTGCTAACTCACCCTTAGTTAAGACTGCTATTGCAGGTGAGGATCCCAATTGGGGAAGAATTATAATGGCAATTGGTAAAGCTGGACCAAAAATAAATTTGAAAAAATTATTTATTAAATTTGGAAATTTTAAAATCGTACAAGATGGAAAATTACATCAAAGTTACGATGAAACAAAAACCGCCGAATATATGAAAAATGAAAATATTGATCTTGATATTGAAATTTTCACAGGAACAAAAAGTTTTACTGTTTATACAATGGATTTTACAAAAAAATACATCAATATTAATGCAGATTATAGAAGTTAGGAGTGTTGAAAATTTTATAAAAATTATTAATTAAATTGTATGATTAAATATAAATTAGCATGTAACAATTGTGAGACAGCCTTTGACAGTTGGTTTGCCTCCTCTAAAGAATTTGAAAAATTAAAAAAAAAGAAACTTTTAGTTTGTCATGTTTGTAATTCCACAAAAGTAGATAAAACTCTTATGGCCCCAAGTGTAATGAATAACAAAACAGATTTAAAAAATGATTTTCAAATAAATAAATATGAAAATATAAAAAAAACTATCAAAAGTTATCAAAAATTTATTAAAGAAAATTTTAAGTTTGTTGGTGAAAATTTTTCTTATGAAGCACGATCTATACATTATAACTCAAAAAAGAAATCTAAAGGGATTTATGGAAATGCATCTAAGAAAGATCTTCTAGAGCTGAAGGAAGAGGGCATTGAAGCTCAAATGATACCTTGGGTAGAAGATAAGGATAATTAGACTTTTATAAATTTTGCAATATAGTTAATTGAAGTATCTGAAGATACACTCCATTCATCTTTAATTATATTAAAATTCATTCCATCCAACTTTTCTAACTTCAAATTATTTTTACCCAAAATTTTTTTTAGATCTTCAGGTCTTACAAATTTTTCCCAATCATGAGTTCCTATTGGAAGCCATCTTAACACATATTCGGCTCCAATAATTGCAAACACATATGATTTTAATGTTTTATTAAGAGTAGCAACAAACATAAGACCATTTTTTTTAAGAAGTTTTGAGCAAGAATTTATAAAAAAATTAATATCCTCAACATGTTCAATTATTTCCATATTTAAAATGACATCAAATTTTTTCTTAATTTTTAATTTTTCTGGAGATGAGCATAAATAGTTAATCTTAAGTTTATTTTTTTTTGCATGTAATTTGGCAATATTAATATTTTTATTTGATGCATCAATTCCAGTTACATTTGCACCCAATCTTGTCATCGGCTCAGAAAGAAGTCCTCCTCCGCATCCTATATCCAATATATTGATTTTATCTAAAGGTTTTTTTTTAACTTTTAATTTAAAATTACTAATAATATTTTCTTTAATGTATTTAATTCTTATTGGGTTAAATTTATGAAGTGGTTTAAATTTTCCACTGGGGTCCCACCATTCAACCGCCATTTTTGAAAATTTCTCAATTTCTTTTTTATTTACACTGTTCATAATCGATAATTAGTTGACATAACAACTAAGATGTATTTTATCAATTGTTTATTAAATTATAATAAATAAATTAGATCAATGAAAACTGTTGTTTTAAAGTTTGGTGGAACTTCTGTAGGAAGTATCGATAGAATTAAAAAAGTATGTAAAATTATTGCTTCCTATAAAAAAAAGAAAAATAAAGTTGTAGTAATTTCCTCTGCTATGAGTGGTGTTACCAACGAACTTGTGAATAAATCTAAATTAATTAGTAAAAATTTTGATAAAGCAGAATATGACACTTTATTATCTACAGGCGAACAAGTTTCTTGTGCCCTAATAGCTGGAAGACTAAATCATATTGGCTTTAAATCTAGATCATGGTTATCTTGGCAGATACCAATTATAACTGAGGGTCCTTACTCAGCTGCAAGAATTAATAGAGTGATTTCAATAGAACTACAAAACTATCTCAAAACCGGAGGTATCCCTGTTATCACAGGCTTTCAAGGAATTAACAATAAGTTCAGATTAACAACTATTGGCAGAAGTGGCTCAGATGCAACAGCCATAATGTTAGCTAAATTTATTAAAGCAGATGAGTGTATTATTTATACTGATGTAGATGGAGTTTATACTACTGATCCCAGACAATATAAAAATGCAAAAAAAATTAAAAAGATATTTTACGATGAAATGTTGGAAATGGCATCCCTAGGTTCAAAAGTTATGCAGCCAACTTCAGTACAGGATGCAAAATTAAGTAAAATAGATATACAAGTTAAATCTTCATTTGTTTCAAAACCCGGAACTTTAATTACAAATTCATCCAAAGCTTTTAGCAATCAAATCATAACTGGAATTTCATCAACAAAAAACGATGCAAAAATTACAATTGAGGGAGTTAAAGATAGACCAGGGGTTGCAGCATCTATTTTTAAACCTTTGTCTCAAAATTTAATAAATGTAGATATGGTTGTTCAGAATATTTCTCTTAACGGCAGAGAAACAGATCTTACATTTACAATCAAGTCTGATGATTTAAAAAAAGCTGAGAAATTCATAAAACAAAATAAAAAAATATCTTACAAAAAATTATCTTTTGATAAAAATGTGTCTAAAGTTTCAATCATTGGTGTTGGAATGATAACAACTCCTGGAATAACTTATCGAATGTTTCAAGCTTTAGCTTCAAAAAAGATAAATATTTTAGTAATCTCAACATCTGAAATAAAAATTTCAGTTTTAGTTGCTTCTAATCAAATTAAAAAAGCTATAGCTGTATTACATAAAGAATTTAAATTAGACTAAATTTTATGAGCCTCAGGCCCTTCAGAAATATTAATCGAAAAAAAACCAGAGTAATAAATGTTGGAGATGTAAAAATTGGTGGGGATAATCCAATTTCAGTTCAGTCGATGACAAATACTTTGACAACTGATGTTAAAGCTACAATCAATCAAATAAATGCAATTCATAATGAGGGTGCAGACATTGTAAGAGTTTCATGTCCAGATGAAGACTCCACAAAGGCATTGAAAGAAATTACTAACAGTGTAAAATTACCAGTTATTGCTGATATTCATTTTCATTACAAACGTGCAATTGAGGCTGCTGAAAATGGTGCAAAATGTTTAAGAATAAACCCAGGTAACATAGGTGATAAGCAAAAAATTCATGATGTTTTAAGTGCTGCAAAAAATAACGACTGCTCAATAAGGATTGGTGTTAATGCAGGATCTCTTGAAAAAGATATTCTTGAAAAATACAAGGAACCTTGTCCAGAAGCGTTAGTAGAGAGTGCTTTAAGAAATATTAAAGTTTTAGAAGATCAAAATTTTTTTAATTTCAAAGTAAGTGTGAAGTCATCAGATGTTTTTTTATCAATTGCTGCCTATCGACAACTTTCGAAAGTAATGGATTATCCCTTACATCTAGGAATTACAGAAGCTGGAAGTTTTGTATCAGGTAGTGTTAAATCATCTATTGGGCTTGGAACGCTCCTTTTAGATGGAATAGGAGATACTATTAGAATTTCACTTTCTGATGACCCAGTAAAAGAAATTAAAATTGGCAATGAGATTTTAAAGTCATTAGGACTAAGAAATAGAGGAGTAAAAATTATATCTTGTCCTTCATGTGCAAGACAAGCATTTCAAGTGATTGATACTGTTAAGGTTTTAGAGGAAAAATTATCACATATTAAAACACCAGTAACACTGTCTATAATTGGATGTGTAGTTAATGGACCCGGTGAAGCAGCAATGACAGATGTGGGCATTACAGGTGGCGGCAAAGGTAACAATATGCTTTATCTTTCTGGTGTTCAGAGTAAAAAAGTATTAACAAATGAAATAATTGACAAAGTTGTCACTGAAGTTGAAAAAAAAGCTTCAGAGTTAGAAAAAAAAAACAATGATACCAGCAAAAACAATTGAAGAACTTATATTAAAACATTCAACTTTAGAAAAAGATTTATCTTCTGGTGAAATTGATAAAAAGCTATTTGCAGAAAAATCAAAAGAGTACTCTGATGTTAACGAAATTATAGAAAATGCTAAAAAATATTTATCGTATGAAGATGATAAAAAAGACCTAGAAAAAATTTTAAAAGATAGTTCTGCAGATAAAGAATTAAAAGATATGGCCGAAATAGAATTATCTGATTTAAAGACTGAATTTGAAATAAATGAAAAAAAATTAAAATTATTTTTACTTCCAAAGGATGAAGCTGATAAAAAAAATGCAATCATAGAAATTAGAGCAGGAACAGGAGGACTAGAGGCAAGCTTATTTGCTTCAGATCTTTTTAAGATGTATGAAAAAGTAAGTCATAAAAAAAAATGGACATTAGAATTAATATCAATCTCAAGAAGTGATGCTGGAGGTTTAAAAGAAGTTATAGCATCTATAAAAGGAATTAACATTTATTCAACTTTGAAATATGAAAGTGGTGTTCATAGAGTTCAAAGAGTGCCTGACACCGAAACTCAAGGAAGAGTTCATACTTCAGCCGCAACTGTTGCGGTATTACCTGAAGCAGAGGAAGTTGATTTAAAAATAAATGAGTCTGATCTTAGAATAGATGTTTTTAGAGCAGGTGGACCAGGAGGACAATCAGTCAATACAACTGATAGTGCAGTTAGAATCACTCATATTCCAACAGGACTTTCTGTTTCTCAACAAGATGAAAAATCTCAACATAAAAATAAAGCTAAAGGTATGAAAATTTTAAGGTCAAGATTATATGAATTAGAAAGAACAAGAATTGATCAAGAAAGATCACAAGATAGAAAAACAAAAATAGGCACAGGTGACAGATCAGAAAGAATTAGAACTTATAATTTTCCCCAAGGAAGAGTCACAGACCATAGAATTAATTTAACACTTCATAGATTAGAAGAATTTTTAGAGGGCGAAGCTTTTGATGAGATGATTGAGTCGTTAACATTACAAGCACAAGAAGATAGTTTAAGTAGTTTAAATTAGATGAATATTCAGTCAGCAATTGTAGAAGGAGCAAATATTTTAAAAGATAGATCCATCCTATCAGCTCATCTTGATTCTGAAATTTTAATGGCAAAAGCTTTAGGTGCAAATCGTGAATATATTATTTTGAATAATGATAAGGTTTTAAAAGAAAAAAATTTAAAATATTTTAAAAAATTAGTACAAGAACGAGCTTCTAGAAAACCAATAGCATATCTATTAAATAAAAAATTTTTTTGGAACAGTGAATTTTATGTAAATAAAAATTCTCTTATTCCAAGACCTGATACAGAAATTGTCATAGAGCAGGTTTTAAAATTAACTAAAAATAAAAATAAACTCAGCGTACTTGATATTGGAGTTGGATCAGGATGTATTCTCTTGACTATTTTAAAAGAAAGAAAAAACTTTTATGGCACTGGAATAGATATTAGTAAAAACTCGCTTAATATCTGTAAAAAAAATGCCAAAAACCTACTATTAGAGGGAAGAATAAAATTTTATAAATCAGATGTTGACAAATTTAATCAAGGCAAATATGATTTAATTGTTTCTAATCCCCCTTATATTAAAAGATGTGATTTAAAATATTTGGAGAGCGATGTAATTAGGTTTGAGCCTAAATTGTCTTTAGATGGTGGATTAGACGGTTTGTCAGTTATTAGAAAAGTAATAAGCAAATCATCTGTACTGATAAAAAAAAATGGCAAATTTATTTTAGAGATTGGATTTGATCAAAAAAATAAAGTAATTAAATTATTAAACAAAAAAGGTTTTTATATTAATAGTACTTTAAAAGACCTTGCAATGAATGACCGTTGCATTGTTAGTACTAAAATATAACTTATTAAATTTATGGTAACATTTAGAAACAATAATAACGTGAGACGAAATAACTTTAGAAGAAATGATAGAAATTTTAAAAGCAATGGAGATAGACCTAAATTTGGATCAAATTATTCAAATAATGATAATTTTAAAAGAAAAACTCCTGGTAGAAATAATCACAATGCCCCAAAACTAATTGAAAAATACAATGATTTAGCAAGAGAGGCTTCTTCAAATGGAGATAAAATATTATCAGAAAATTATCTTCAGCATGCTGACCACTTTACAAGAATTTTAAATGAGCAAGAAAATTACAAAAAAATGAAATTTGATGAAAATAAATCTACCGAAAATGCCTCTGAAACACAGGAATTATCTGATAAACTTGTTGAAATTAATACCGATGAAAAGAAAATTGTAGCAGAGATTAAACCGATTTCTAAAAAAGAAACTGAAGCAAATTAGTTCAAGCCAATAATTTTTTCTGATTTCAAAACGTTTAGTTTAATTTTATTGGTTTCAAATAATTCTCTATTTTTTCCTTTTAAAATTTTGCCAGAAGGAAGTTTTAATTTTTGAGAGTTAACTTTTTTTCCATTAACAACAACTTCATAATGAAGGTGAGGTCCTGTTGATTTTCCAGTTGAACCGACATAACCAATAGTTTGACCTTGTTTAACCCTTACACCTTTTTTAATTCCTCGTGCAAATTTAGACATGTGAGCATAAATAGTCTCATATGTTGAGTTATGCCTAATTTTAACACAATTTCCTCCACCTCCACACCAACCTGCTTTCTTTACTATACCATTTCCAGATGCCATAATTGGTGTTCCTTTAGGAGCTGCAAAATCAGTTCCTCTATGCATTTTATTAAATCCATCAATAGGATGTTTTCTCATTCCATAAGATGAGGATAGCCTTGCTCCATTAATAGGTGTTTTCATTAACGCCTTTTGTACACTTTTTCCATTTTTATCATAATGGCCCTCAACATTTTCTTTATCAAAATAATACAACGAATTATCTTGACCACTCAATATCAGATTAGCAAAGAGAATTTCTCCTGTTTCAATTACTTTATTATTCTTATCAATGAATACTTCATACATAATTTGAAATTTATCTTCTTTTCTTATATCTCTTTGAAAATCAACTTGAAAACCATAAATTCTTGCAAATTCAATTATTATATTTGGTGGAATATTTTGATCTGTAGCACCTTTGTATAAACTTTGAAGTATTATATTTTCTTTATAAATAATTTTTTTATCTAATTTAATAGTTAATGTTTTTTCATTAAATTTTGAATCTTCGCTATTCTTTGATAAATAAATTTTTTCTGTATTTGAAATTTGAAAAATAAATTCTTTTATTTTATTATTAGTTTGGTCTAGAATAATTTGAATTTTTTGATTAGTATTTAATTTATTAATATTAATTTTTTTTAAAAGATTTTCTTTAATAATATTAATTTCTTCTTTATTGATTGAATAACTATTAAGTATTTTGTCAAAAGTTTCACCAGATTTAATTTTATGATTATATTTTTTGTATCTAGGCTCTAAGTTATTAATAATTTCATTAAGAGTTTTTTTTAGATAAATATTATTAATAAAATTATTATATTTTTTACTGCTTAAATTCTTTTGATGGTTCGATAACGTTGCGATTATTATCGTAAAAATTATTAGAAAAATTAATCCTAATATCTTTAGGTTTTTAAAAAAAGATTTAGTAAATTTTTTTAGCATATAATAATGTTTTGATTAGAATTATTAGTTTAGCAGTGTCAAAAAATCAAAAAAAACCCAATAAAATCATCAATTTTTAGTATTTTTTTTATTCTTAAATGCTTGATTTCCTTTTATTTTAGCCTATAAGCATCAAACTTTCTCACGAAAATTATTGTTAAAGCAATAGATTTGTGTGGATTATTGGGCTTTTTAGACCCAATTAGCTATTTAAAAAGTAAAAATTTAAGAAGAGAAGTGTGGACGGTTAAGGTTACCAAAATTTGTCGTACACACTTCAACATTATATAAATTTTATTCTTAGAATTTATATAGAAGCTAGTGTG
>Ga0209362_1002995_pt1 | contig 12072 bp, 14 predicted proteins | sample SaaInlV_165m_DNA_FD_184680 | JGI IMG/M metagenome (GOLD analysis project Ga0209362, IMG submission 184680) | Marine microbial communities from expanding oxygen minimum zones in the Saanich Inlet - Saanich Inlet SI037_S3LV_110m_DNA (SPAdes)... | ecosystem: Environmental > Aquatic > Marine >...
AACCTAGATGGTCTTTTGCCGGTATTGGAGCAGATGCTGCAACAAATTATCCTCCTCCTATTCCAGAGGAGGAAGGTCCTGAAAATGCTGTACGAGTTTTAAATTATGGTCCAGATAATAAAACTATTTGGGTTTGGAGAAGAGGTAATATTGTGACTGCGGAACGTAGAAGACCAGAACCTAGTTTAGTTGAACCTAGATGGTCTTTTGCTGGTATTGGAGCAGATGTTGCAAAAAATTATCCCCCTCCTATTCCAGATGAGGAAGGTCCTGAAAATGCTGTACAAGTTGTAAATTATGGTCCAGATAATAAAACTATTTGGGTTTGGAGAAGAGGTAATATTGTGACTGCAGAACGTAAAAAACCAGAATCTAGTTTAGTTGAACGTAGAAGATTAAAACGTGGTGGCTCTAGAAAAAATAAAAGAAGCACACAAAGAAGATAGATTTTTTAATAAAAAACATTAAAGTTAATCTTTAATCAAAACATTACAAATGATTGTTTATAATGTTTTACAATAAATTTACTCTACATCAGTAGTAGAAGTATAATTTGTTTTCAATTGAGTATACAAGTATCCATAGATATTTTTGGCTGGAGAAGAAGCAATAGTACCCATTTCCGATGAGGTCAAATCTTTTGTTACTGAAACTTCACTTAAGCGTGTTTTATTTGCATTCTTTGCAGCTTGATCTTTATAAATTAATGCTTGACCTGATATCCTGTATACGGTATCTCCAGAATCATTGGTTGTTTTATAACAATGAACTGTTTTTGGCATTCCATCACTTGAAGAAAAGCAAGCATATGTACTTGTAAGAGCCACACCACTATCAAAAGTAATACTATCTACTATTGTAATTCCCATATATATTATACTTAATTTAAAAAATCTTTATGTCAAAAATTTAAAAAATCTTTATGTCAAAAATTTAAAAAATCTTTATGTCAAAATTTAAAAGATTTTTATGTCAAGACTTTAAAATATTTTTACAAATAAGTAAAAATAATAATAAAATTATTATGATAATAGTACCAGCAATATTGTTAGTGATTTTAATTGTGTTTTCTTGAAATAATGTTGAATTGTACATACTTAATTGATAACTATTATCAAAAAACATTTTTTTTGTAATTTCAATTCCAAAATAAAATAGTAATCCTAAAACAAATAATTGTACTATTATTATTAAATATTTAATACAATTTGGTTCAAAGCTATTTCTTTGTTCACTTATATTGTTTGCATTATTGTTTCTTTCCATTACTCTTACTGGTGATTGTGGATTTGGATTTAATGCATCCAACTCACTAAACATATCATTAATTATAAAATTTGGATATCTTCTTCTACACATTGAACAATTTCTATATGAATAGCCTTCTTCTTGCATACCCCAATTTGCAATTAGATGACTAAGAAGACAATCATAATGTACATATAAATTACAGTATCCACATGGATTTTCTATAAGATTGTGACCATCATGACAAATATAGCAGATTTGTGGTGAATTTACTTCGCTTGGAGATCTTACTTCTGGTGTAAAAGATTCAATATCATTTACATGATTATCAGATGGAATTGATAATCTTGGAATCTCTTGATTTCTAGAAGAAATCATATAAACCTAAACTTATTTACAATATATTGTTTAAGCATTTTTTACAACTTTAATTATAAATTTATCAAATTTTCAATAAACACATTCAAACATATAAAATCCTTCATCTACATAATAATCTGGATAATATTGTTCTATGCACTGAGTCAGTTCTTTATTCATTAATTCTATTAAATTTTTATCCTTTATTTTTTTTCTTACATTTTTATCTTTAAAAACCCATTCATTATATGCTGCCGTAGTTTCACTTATTAAATATTCATTATATATTTTTCCACGAAGGCATTGCAATTCACTGTAGTATGCGTCATCTATTTCTATTATTTTATCATTATTGATACATTTTATATATTTGTCAATAAATTCTTCCATATTTGAATTATATATTTTTTCATTAGTTTCATCTTTGTCTTTTGATTCTTCTTTCATAAAAAGTTTAGGAAAAAACTTTTTTTTCAATTTATTACCATGTTTTAATTTGTTTTTCCAACATCGTATGCACCCTTTACCACACCCTTTTTTGTAATTTATATCAGGCATTTTATATAATAATAATTATATTATATTTTTAAGCATCTTTTATAACCTTATCTTTACCATGTTTGTTTCTTAAGCCATCACCCTTACTAAATATGGTGGAATCGACAACTTTATTAATTCTACTTACATCAGGAATTGGAAGTATTGGATGACATTCCCAAAGGAATCTCTTTCCCATATAATCAAGTTGATAATCAGTTGGAAACAAATCTATTATAAGTGATTCATTATCAATCATATTTTCTGCCAAATTACTTGGAATAAGATGAGAACTTTCTGGAGGTAATACTGACATCAATTGAGTAAATGGCTTCACTGGTTTCCCTTCAACAACTATCTTTGAAAAATTAAGTTTGTCATATGTTTTTACAAAATCACTGGATAGTGGGGCTTGATGGTACTGATAACACCAATTCCAATCAGAACAACCTTTCTTATAATATTTTAAAGTCCATGCAAGACCATCAAAATAATTTTGACTTATTACTTTAATTGATTTTTTAAAATCATTTTCAGGTGGAGATATTTTAAAATAATTATAATAAAATCTATCTCTGTATCCAGGTTGCCCTAATCTTATTTTATCAATATATTTATCATTAACAATTTGCATACTATCAAGTAATGCTTTTGGATCACTTAGATCCACGCTTATTTTTTTAACATAGTTATTATTATATATTTTAAGCAAATCTTCTTCCTCTCTTTCAGATATCTTTTCAAGAAATCTTTGAAATGGAATTTTATTTATATACTCATTTGATGTAAGATATTCTCTATGAGTTTTGAAAAGATTACAATATAAATCTAGTAAAATATCAAGGCCTTTTTTATTTATTTTGAGTGATGGTAAGGACGGAAGAAAATCATTACCTAACAAGAAACACATCATTACAAAATCATCTATACAGTTTTCAATACTAAATACATCATCACCAATTAATCTCCTGAATTCTTCATTAAATGCATTTCTTAAAATACCAATATTAAGATATTGAAAGGGGTAATCACTATTTGGTGTCTTATAAAATTGTTGAGTTTCTCTCAGAAGATATGCATTAGATGAATTTAATGTAAGGGCTAACATAATCAGGTCAGCATCTAATCCATAGATACAATTTATTTCATTCTGTAAGTTGTTTTCTCTAATATAGTTCATTACTTTATGTTCACCCTCTCCTGGAACACTGCTATCTGATAGAATTATTTTCTTTGCACTTATTTTTTCTGAATTATTTTTAAAGAAAGAACTTATTCTCTTATTAAGTTCATACATAAATGATGTTCCAGGTGTAATTGCATTATGATCCCAACTGTCTGGCAGTACAGGATGGTTGTTATCTTCCAGAATCTTATTTTTCATCTGTTTCTCTTTTATTGCCTTGAATCTTCTCATTCTCTGTTGAACCATTTTAGCAACAGGGGCAACACCATCAATTGCAATATAAACAGTATCAGTTGGTTTTACAACATCAATTAGTTTAAGCAAATAATCACATACTCTCTTCATCATTTCTTCCTCATTTTTTGGAGGATTTTCTGAAGGATGACAACATGGATGTATAGCACAGTTTGCATCTATATATAGATTTTGTACATACATCCCTGGTTCAAAGAATATAGTTTTTGGGTAATTATCAGTTAACCACTTGAAAAATTTCGGTACTCCCATTGATTATTAATTTAGTTATATTTCCTTATATATGATAAATCAATTTTAAATTATTATTTATCTTTATCCATCTGGCTTAATTCAACATACTCTCCTAAGTCTTTATCTTTCACACGAGCATTGCTCAATCTTCTTTTCAATGTGCTTAAAAGTGATTCATCATTTCTCTCTACTTTTTCACAAGCAACTGTACTAAGTGAAGTTTGTGAATTATTATGATTTATACTTTTCTTATGTTCTTTTTCACAGTCTGTGTCAAGTTGAATCAATAAATCAATTACATCTTCTATGCTCATCTCTCCCATTAAATCAATAATCAATTCCTTGTCAATGTTTGGGAACATTTCAAATATTGCATCACATGGGTTGGATTCGGTTGATGGTTGTTGATACTCAACTTCATTATATTCATTAATATCACTGAATTCTGGATATATATTGTGACTCATAATATATTACTTAAATAAATAATATTTTAATATATTTCTTACTAATTAATAAATTAATTATCATCCACTAACAAATCTTTTACAATATTATTGTGAATTCTTATTTTCTCATTCCACACATAGGTACGTTCCCAATATCCAGCCAAATAACCAAACATTAAAGGTGTGAATATTTTAAGTGTTTTATCTAACATATAGATACTAATGTAGAGTATTTTTTTTTAAATTATTTAATAAAATCTAAATTTTTAAATAATTTAAAAAAAATTTTATATTACTAATAATGAATATTAATTTTGCAGATATTTGTTGTGGATTAGCATGGGGGGATGAAGCTAAAGGAAAAATAGTATCAGAATTAAGTAAAACAAAGATATATGATTTTGTATGTAGATGGGCTGGGGGGAACAATGCTGGACATACTGTATATGTAAATGATAAAAAATACAAAACACATTTAATACCATGTGGCATTTTTTATGGAATTAAATCAGTAATAGGTCCTGACTGTGTAATAAATATTGACTCATTTTTTAAGGAAATAGAATATTTAAATGACAATGGTTTTGATACCAATCTTATAAAAATATCACCAAAAGCACATATTATAACAGAAAATCATATAAATGATGATAAAAAAAATTATAAATTACAATTGGGAACAACTGCAAGTGGGATTGCACCATGTTATAGAGATAAATATGCTAGAATAGGTAAAAGAGTATTGGATTATAAAGATATATTGGAAAGTTATATTTGGGATGAAGAATTATATGGAAATATATTATGTGAAGGTGCACAGGGATTTTGGTTAGATATAAATTATGGAAATTACCCATATATTACCTCTAGTAATACACTTCCTTATAGTGCATGTAGTTTAGGTATACCACCACAATTAATACGAAATATTTATGGAGCTGCAAAAATATATGATACTCGAGTAGGATTAGATCCAGATTTTTCTGAAGAATTATTTAATGATAAAGATTTATCAAAAATTGCAATAAATGGTGATGAGTATGGTGTTAAAACAGGTAGAAAAAGAAAAGTGAACTGGTTAAATGTTGATAAATTAATAAAAGCTATAAATATATCTGGTGTAACACATTTGATAATATCAAAAATAGATATATTAGAAAATACAAATATGTTTAAATTTTATTATAATAATGAATTAGCTGTTTTTGATAATATAATTAGTTTAAAAAATAAATTAACAGAAATAATTAATAATAATTGTATACTATTAAAAAATATGCAATTTTCAGATAATCCAAAATATATTTAATTTTTTTCAAATTAAAAAATCTAAATTTTTAAATAAAAAATCCCATATACTTATGGACTCTAAACCATATCCAATAGAAATTAATCAAAAAGATGATTACACTAGGATAAGATGTAAAATAAGTATATTTTCTCAAAAAAATAATATTCAATTTGAATTATTTAGTAGGACTGAAAAGATAGATTTAATAAAATATGGAAAAATATTGAATATAGATTTAGAAAAAAATAAGTATCTTTATAAATATGTTTTAAGAGCAATGATTTCCAATCTTCCTGTTGGATGGTCAGAGGATTTAAATAAAAATGGAGTAATTTATTTTACTGATCCACTTGGAAATGAATATTCAAGACATCCAATGGATTCATTTTATAAATTATTAATTAATAAAGAAAGAAAAAATAAAGTTGTTAAAAACTGTACAGTAATGTAGTTTAACATGCGACTCCTTTTAACAAATCTTCATCACTTACTTCAGTTTGAATCTCTTTATTTAATTTAGTAGTAGTTAAAATATCTATTACTGAATTGCTATCATAAATTGTACTATTTTTTTTCTGAATGAGACTTTTAATGCCGTCTTTTTCAGCTTCTAAAATGGCTATCTCACATCTTTGAGACTTATTTTCTTCCAATAAATGTTTCATAGTATCAAGAGCTAGTCTTAGATTATGTGCCAACTGTTCTCTTATACTTTTCATATCTTCAATATCTTTAGCATGTTCCTCCATTAAGTTGATTACTTTTTTATTATTAGTTTCCATTATATCATCACACAAATCAATTAATTTCAGATGTTTTTCATTAGATTCATCTACTTTATTCTTGTATGAATGAACTTGTAAATCATAATCAATGATACTTTCTTCAAGTTCTGTAATATAATCATTTGATGTCATAACAATCTTGGAGTCTTGTTCTATATACTTTCTGCAAAGAGGACATTTTGCAATTCTCATTATTGTAGTAATTAATTGTGAATTAAATAACTTAAATATACACTTACTATGATATGAATTACTACAGCAAGTAAATGTTTCTTTACAATCACAATTTACATGAATTGAATTAGTACATTCATTAAATTCTTGCTGGCAAATTGCACAAATAGCATCAGTCATGCCTCAAATATGCTAAGAAAAAAAATTTATTTTTTTGAAAGTAATTTAAGTAATGTTGGTTTGCTATTATTTCTAATACTTGTAATATCGTCAAATGAAAGTATCGAATATTTTTCAAGATTTTTGTAAACATCTTCACTATAATATTTTTTGTTTTTACATATTCCATACATCAACCAGATATTTAGTATAATTCTCATTGAATCACATACATTTTTGTTGTGAATAATTGAATGGTTAAAATAATTATTTGTTATTAAGTCATTGTATAAATCATCGGTATAATTTATTGCTAAGTATGTGTACTTATCTAAATTCTTATTATTTGTTTTAACCATTCTTACATAGTATGTATTACAATTTGAATTAATATCATTTTGTAAATCACATATATCATCAATTATCTGTGTTAAGAAGCCAAACTTCATCATAAATTTATGTTGTTCATAATTTAATTCTTTTTTACTATCAATCTCTGCAATTTTCACTACTGTAATCACTGTTTGTATTCCTTTTTGTGCCATTATTTTCATTAAATCAACATCTGTGAAATTTCCATGATTGACCGATTCAGATTCCATTGATATTTTTTCAACCATAAACATATCATATATAGTACTGTACACTTTGTGGTTATCTTCATTTCTTGGAAATTCATTTTCTACAATTTTGATAGCTTTGTCGAATTTTGATGAAAATAGATCATATGGTTTATTTTCTTGTAATATTCGACCTTGAACATATTTTGCAAAAGCTTTCTTATCAATAGGTCTAATATTTGGATCATCAAAATAATAATCAATAATTAGATATGATAAATTCAGAAAAAGTGAATAATCAGAGGATTTAATTGGATATGAAAATAATGCTCTCATGAGTACATCTTGCCAAAGCCATGCAATACTCATAAATATTTTTCTTGGGTCAGATACTAAAACATTATCTGGTGAATCAAAATTTTTAACCTTAGTAATATGTACATTACTTAATTGAATTAAGTTAATTAAATATTTTTTGTAAAATAAAAAAGATTTCCAAATACTATTATTATTAATAAGGTCCTCTTTTATTTCTTCTAAGTAAATTTGTAATGTTTCCAAACTATTCACTTTAAATTTTGCTGGTTTAAATGGACAGAAATTATATTCTTGTTCATTTTTTGAATATATAGGAACATTACTATTAATTCTATCAGTATTTATATTATTATAAAAAATAATAGTTTCATTTAAAATAGTATTTGTTAACATCTAGAAAATAGATTTATTATTTTCTAGATGAATTATCGCACTATCAAATATCATCAATATCCGCAATATCATCAAATTCATCATCTGCTGAAGAATCAGATGACGGAAAATCCATATTTCTCTGAATACCAACATTTACTCTCTTTTTGTTATGAATATTATCATCATCTCCTGAACCATCATAAAAATCAAATTCATCATCTTCAATAACAATATTTCCATTTTCATTCAAATTAAATGATGTATTATGTTTTGATAAATCAAATGGTATTACATTTGATTTTTTTAAATACTGTGAATGTTCATTAGAAAATTTATGAATTATATCTCCTCTATCACCACTTAATTCATCACGTAATGCAACTATTACAATGTCACCTATACTCATCCAAGCTCTTTTTTTCAATTTACCTCTAATAGTACACATTTTATTTATAACTATTTTTTCTTCATTTTTATTAATAATTTTTGTTGTCAAACAGTCTACTAACAAACGGCTATTACCTAAAATTTTAGTAATCATTCCATATTCTTGTTCACCATTTGGTTTAATAACCAATTTCTCATCTACTTCATGTTTAGACGATTTTTTTCTACTTTTTTTACCACCAGTCTTATTTTTTGGCATTCTTTATTTATTATAAAATAAATTTATTTAGATTTCAATTTTAATAATATTTTTAAATTTTAAATATGTAATATTTTTATTGAAGATGATATTTTTTGTTTATTTATCTATATTAGTGTTATCATGTATACTTTATATATATTACATAAAGAAGGGTAAAAATATACTACCATTACCACCAATACTTACATTAGCTCCTACTCTGCCCAAACCAAATAATTTAATATCAGTAGTTAATTTAACAATTTCAACATCAGATGATTTTTATGTGTCCAATAGTGGACATAAGATAACATATGATTTAATACAAACGATTAAATTGAGTAATCCAGAACTAATTAAAAATAAAACATTTTCTGAATTAGATATGATTATTCAATCAAATATATCAGAACAACATAAAAATATATTAAATGTGATAATTGATATGCTTAAAAAAGTAGCATCAATATTTGGTGTAAGTCCCAGTATTATTAAAGTTAATGATATTTCAGGAGGTAGTATAAGATTAAATTTAGAATTTTTAAGTGATTTGGTTAATCCTATGGAAGCAATAGAGTCAGTTGAAAAAATTTTAATAAATAAAAATGATCTTGGTAATAAAACTAATATAATTTCAAATGGTTTTAATCCAAATTCAATTAATTTAATTTCAAAAAAAACTATTATTTATACAGAAAAAAACATATCTATCCCCCCCTCCCATAATAAATCATCAAATGTAAATCTTGTAACAAATAAAAATTGGTCTCCACCACTATGGTGGGAAATTAATATGGAAAAATTAAAAAAATTTAACTGATTTAAAAATTTACTTCATTATTAAATTAAATATGGGTAAAGCAATTGGTATCGATCTAGGGACTACATTTTCATGTGTATCTGTTTGGGAAGGAGATAGATTTGAAGTTATTGCAAATGATATGGGAAATAGAACAACGCCGTCAATGGTTGCATTCAATGATAGTGAAAGAATTATAGGTGATTCAGCTAAAAATCAAATATCTGCAAATCCAACCAATACAGTATTTGATGCAAAAAGATTAATTGGAAGAAAATTTACAGATGAGGCAGTGCAAAGTGACCTAAAGCATTTTCCTTTTAAAGTAAGAGCTGATGGTAATAACAATCCAGTAATTGAGGTATCATGTATGGGTGAAAATAAATCTTTCACTCCTGAAGAGATTTCATCAATGATTCTTACAAAAATGAAAGAAGTTGCCGAAGCATATTTGGGTACTCCTGTTACAGAAGCAGTAATAACTGTACCAGCATACTTCAACGACAGTCAAAGACAATCAACCAAAGATGCAGCAACAATTGCTGGTTTGAAATGTTTAAGAATTATTAATGAACCTACAGCAGCAGCACTTGCATATGGTTTAGATAAAAAGGGAGAACAAACTGTTTTGATTTTTGATATGGGTGGAGGTACTTTTGATGTATCTATTTTAAACATTGAAGATGGAGTATTTGAAGTTAAATCAACTGCAGGTGATACTCATTTAGGTGGTGAAGATTTGGATAATAGAATGGTTCAATTATTAGTTCAAGATTTTAAAAGAAGATATGGAAACGATATTTCTGGAAATCCACGTTCAATTAGAAGACTTAGAACTGCATGTGAATTAGCAAAAAGGACTCTATCAACAGCAACCCAATCTACAATTGATATTGATTCATTGTATGATGGACAAGATTACTTCTATAATTTTAGCAGAGCCAAGTTTGAAGAGATATCTAATGATATATTTAATAGGGTACTTAGACCAGTTGATCAAGTGATAAAAGATGCAAATATCTCAAAGGGTCAAGTCTCTGAAATTGTATTAGTTGGTGGATCTACAAGAATTCCAAAAATTCAGCAATTATTGAAAAATTATTTTAATGGAAAAGAACTAAATAAGAGTGTAAATCCTGATGAAGTTGTTGCAGCAGGTGCTGCTATTCAAGCACATATTCTATCTGGAGACAATACTGGTGATAAAACACAAGATTTATTGTTACTTGATGTTGCACCATTATCCTTGGGAATTGAAACAGCAGGTGGTGTAATGACACGTCTCATTGATAGAAATAGTACAATTCCTGTATCAAAATCACAAACATTTTCTACATATGCTGATAATCAAACATCAGTACTAATTCAAGTTTTTGAAGGAGAAAGACAATTTACAAAGGATAATAATTCTCTTGGAAACTTTGAATTATCAGGTATTCCTCCTTCTCCAAGAGGAGTTCCTCAAATTGAAGTTAAATTTGATATTGATGCAAATGGTATATTGAATGTTACTGCATCAGATAAAAGTACTGGAAAAAAGAATAATATTACAATTACAAATGATTGTGGAAAATTAAGTAAAGATGATATTGAAAGAATGGTAAATGAAGCAAAACAATTTGAAGAACAAGATAAACAAAAAAGAGAAGCAGTTGATGCTAGAAATGAATTCGAAAATTATATATATGGAATTAAGAATTCTGTTTCTTCAGCAACAGGTGGAACACTTACTGAAGATGATAAAAGTACTGTAGTTGAACGAGCAAGTAAAGAAATTGCATGGTTAGATGCAAACTTAAATCCTTCAAAAGAAGAATGTGATAATAGAAGAAAAGAAGTTGAAGAATTCTTCAAGCCAATTATAACAAAAATGTATAGTAGTAATCAAGAACAACAACCTGGCCCTCCTCCAGCTCAAGACAATGAAGGACCACATGTTGAAGAAGTTGATTAAAATAACACAGTTTCAATCCAATCACTGAATCCTATATTTTTTCCATTATCATCATATATATTTTTATAAGAATCAACTAAATATTTACCATCTTTAGTTAATACTAACGGATTAGGTAATCCTAAAATATCTTTAATATAATTTGTAGATTTAGAACTTTTATGATTATAAATTATTCTTCTTATTATTTGATAAGAATAATAATCAACTAACTTATTCAATTTATGATCAACAAAAACAGTAAGTGCTTCAGTTGACATATCTAAAAATAATATTTAATACATTTTTAAATAAAAAATAATATTTAATACATTTTAAATAAAAATATTAAATAATCCAGATATTTAGAAATAGATTTATTATAATTTACAATAAAAGGAAAAAAAGAAATTTTATTTTTATGCTAATATTTTTATTGGGTCACATATTTTTGCAAGGCAATCTTTTCTAAAATAAAATGCATGACTTTTTGGTGCTTCGCCTCCAGCTCCTTTTGTTCTGATTTGAATTAATTTTCCAATTTTTCCTTTTGTAATTTTATTTTCATTATAATATTTTTGAATATCTATGTAATCAGATAAAATCTCGTCTTGCAATGAATTCGAATGGTCAAATAAATAACAATCTATAAATATAATATCATCATCATGGCGAATATATGGAATGAAACAAATTCTTTTAATTTTCTTATTTAATCGTGAATTTTCAAAACTTGTTGTTTGTAAATCAGATGTTTTTATCATAGTAATTGCAACTGTCT
>Ga0209362_1002997_pt1 | contig 12062 bp, 18 predicted proteins | sample SaaInlV_165m_DNA_FD_184680 | JGI IMG/M metagenome (GOLD analysis project Ga0209362, IMG submission 184680) | Marine microbial communities from expanding oxygen minimum zones in the Saanich Inlet - Saanich Inlet SI037_S3LV_110m_DNA (SPAdes)... | ecosystem: Environmental > Aquatic > Marine >...
GGAAGAAGAAGCACTTGAAGAAGCTAAAGCAGTAGAAGCAGCAATATTGCAAAGACTAAACGAAGAAGCTGCTGCTGCTGCTGCTACTGCTGCCGCAGCAGTAGCATGTCAAGAAGGAGCTTGTGCTAATATGCGTGGGCAATTATTAGCTACAATACCACAAATGTCTATTAGTCTTGATCAAATACCTTTAACTGTAGGTGTAGTAAGAGCAAATGAAACATTTGCAAGATTTGCTAATGAAGCAGCATTTGTTGCAGCTAGAGATAATCAGAATGCTTTGTATGCATATGAATTATTTATTGGTCAAATAAAACAATACATAAATGAAAGGTTATTTGATACACGGTTCCTTGAACAAGTTGCACCAAGAGGAGCGGAATTACAAGAAAGAATTTATAATTATCTTGCAGCCAGAGGAATTACTACTCATCCAATCCAAACTGATGATTTTAAGACTAATCATTTAAGATTGTATCTTGCAACAATGATAGTAGTTTACAATGGAAGTGTTGAAGAAGCATTTACTGCATGGAGAGCACAAACTGATATTAACTTTCCACCTTCACAGGGTGGAGGAAGAAAAAATAAACGTTCAAAAAATAAGAAAAGAAACCAAAAACGTTCAAAGAAAAGAAGTAAAAAATCAAAAAAGTAAAGTTTTTTTAAATATTTAAAATAAATTCTATAAAGTTGTTTAATGGAACAAAATAGAATTAAATTAATTTGCTCACTTGAAAAAAAAATATCAGATTTTATTTTTAAAGATAATGGTTCAAGCTGTCATTTTGATTACAATATAAGTGCTGGAAAAAAAATTAATTTAACTGTTTATACAATGAACCCAAAACAAGATAATGAATTGTTCATTATGTTTAAAACATTTGTATTTGATTCCAAAGAAGAATGTTTAAATCAAGTTTTGGAATATTTACATTCAATAAAAAATCAAAAAAATGATGAAAATTTTAGAAACTGTTTGTTAACATATGAAGTAGTTTGGGGGAAAATAGGAAACACTAAAAAATATACTTCATGGGTAAATGGAAAAAATTTAATGGAAATTTGTTATAAATTTTTTGAGGGGAAAGAACCAAAAGATTATATAATTAGAAAAATGGAGTTAATGCCAGAATCATAATTTTTAAAATATTAAAATTATTAACATGAAAAAGAAGAGGCATAAGAAATTAATGATAGATGAGGAAATCAATCAATAGACTTTTCTGGACTTGAAGGAACTATTAGGATAGGATATAAAATCTTTTTTGGTATATTTGGTATATTTGTTATATTTATTTATTGATGGAAGAAATTTACATCAAAAAAGTTAAATTCATAAAAACGGAAGTTCCAGAGAATCCAAAAGATAAATACGACAGTTTGTATTTTAACTATACTGGCGATGAATTTGAATTGTTAACAAATTATGCAAATGGTGGTACATACAATGATAAGAATGCGGATGAATTGCTGGTATTATTCAGCAATAGTTTGTACATCAAAAATGTGAGCTACGAAAAAGTGGATGTAAAAGATATTACATATGAAACACTAATCAAAAAATATCCATCACCACATAGTGAAAGTGAAGATGAAATATTTCATGGTTATGAAAAAACGGTTGGAATGTGTAAAAAAGATGATTTTGGAAATTTTGTTTACATAAAAAATTCATATTGTGATGAGAAAAATAAAACATTCATCATATTCGATGTCCAACCATTTGAAGCAGATGAAACTTTCTTGGATTATATCTAATTCTTTGGCAATATAAAATTATTACTAAATATTTATAAAATATTTAATAATATTATGAGTTTATCCTCATTTTGTAATAAGCTTTTTAAAAATGATAATCCGGAAGATTTAGATATTAAAATGCGATTCAGGTTCAAAAATAAAAATATGGAAGATAAAGACTTATTTGAAATACTATTAGTTATTTTTATGTATGGATTAATGATGAAATATTCAAAAAATGATGATGAAATTAATTTGGAAGAAATATCATTAGAACAATTTAATGATATTAGTAAATACTTAAATGCACTTGGAATAATGCCGAAGTTATCAATTATTGAAATAGATAAACCAATCAATATTACAAATAATCCGCAAAAACTAAATGAGTTTTATTACAAACATAAATCAATAAAAAATAAAAAAGTGTATTTACTTCAATTTGATTTTTATTATAAAAACACAAAATGTAATAAAGCTTTCAGATTCTAAATAATAAATGATGACAGCTATTGGATTACGCTCAGAAATTTATGAAAGAACCGCTCCAATGTTTGGATATATTACATGCTTATTTTCAATACTAAATTCAATAATATATACATTTGTTGGAGCTAGCAACCAGCTTGTACTAGGATACATGCAAAGTATTTTTTTGATTATATTAGAAGACAAATATGTTCTTCCAAGAGTCTTTGGTAGATTAAAAGACTTTCATTCAGAAATGGAAAATACATCAATGTGTTTTTTGATAAAAACAATATATTATGGAAATACAGGATTCATATTAATGATATCTTCAATGTACTATTCTAGTTATTGGTGGATAACAACAACTGGGGTATTGATGACAGTTACTAATATTTTATACTTTGCAACATATTTAAATAAGAAAAGAAGTGAACATTTGAATAATAATGAGAGTTATACAGATGGTACTAAATTTGTATCAAACCAAACATAAATTTTATATTAAAATGAAATAATTAAATTAAAACTAAAGTCAAAGCAAACCAAAAATTGATTTTAGAAAATTTAAAATAATAAACAATGGTTCAAACAAAAGGATATACAATGAAAGGATTTGACTTTGATAAAGAGCATACTGAATTGTCTTTCATTGTAGTAAATGATGATAATAGTGAAAATATGATTAAAATTAATTATCCAGACGAATATACTTGAAATTTTACAGAACTTTGTAAAAAATATGGTAAGGTGTCTCCTTACCATAATATTGATGAAAATGGGGAATTTGGTTTGTATCAACATCAATCATTTCGTCCATTCTTTATGCTTCCTCCAAATCTTAGGAAAGCAGAGCAATGGGAGTTTGATGAATATTGTTTTAATAATCCAGATGATAGGTATATAAATTATCCGAGTTATGTTGATATGAATGCATTGGTTTATAAGTCATGGCTAGATAGTGTTAACACTACAGTTGTTGCTTCAAACACTGCAACATAACTTACAATAACTTGTTGGATCAGTATTAATTATTTTTATAGTGGGTGTATGAGTGTATTGTGAACCTCTATCACTTATTTTAATTTTTTCTACTTTTTTATTTTTAATTACTGCAGTAGCTTTTGCACCTTTTCCCCCTCCCCCTTTAATTATTACTTTTGGTGGATAAACTGAGTTAAAACCATTGGATGAGTTAACAACATCAATTTGCTTTACTTTACCATCCTTAATAGATGAGACTGCTTTACATGTAGGTGGTTTTTTACTACAAAGTTCACCATTTATATTTCTAATTACAGCACCAGTATTTATTGGTAAATCAATAGGGCATGATTTGTTAGCTTTACCAACTGATACAAATTCACATTTCATACTTTTAATTTTGTCTTTAGAATCATCTTTTTTAGAAATATTTTTTTTGTTATCTTCAAAATTTTCATTTACAATAGATTCTTTATTATAGTTTAAACAGTAACAGCACATTACCAAAATTGCTAATAATATTAAAATTATCTTCATATCTGTTAATTAAATAGAAAAAAAGGTAAATAAGTTAAATACTAAAACAAATTAAATTAATCTTCATCATCAGTTTCGTCACCTTCATCATCAGTTTCTTCTTCCTCACTGCCAGATTCACTGCCACTGAAGTTTTCTTCTTCACTTTCATCTTCTTCTTCATCTTCATCGTCTGAATCTACAGAGAAGTTTTCTTTGGATAATCCAAACATTTTTGTGATTGAACCTAAGTTCTCTTTTAATATATTATGTAGTAAATATGAAATAACAACAATTAGAAGTGAATTTCTTATATCTTTTGTAAGTAAAAATGATACTACAAATACCAACCCAACAAACACAAGTTTCTCATTATTTGTTTTTGGTTGGAATTTCATCATCAAAACAGCAATTATTAATGAGATAGATACTTTAAGAAGTTCCATTTAAATTATTGGAACATTTTTTTTCAAACAATGAATCACGTTGATTAAAGCATAAATTTGCTTACAACATAATATAATACTCCAATTAATAAAGCTTTCAATACAACTCCTTTAATAGATGATGCACCATTTTCACCAATGAAAGAACCCAAGTATTTGTTAAGTAGCTCATCTACAAAACTTAAGTTTAATATTACATATAGGGCTGAGACAGATAATGGTTCTTTAATCATATCAACAACACCATTAAAACTGTTTGGCAGTGCTTGTGCTCCTGGAGCTTGTATTCCATTTATTCCCATGTTAGAAAATCCTTCATTCATCTGATGACCAGCCCCTCCACCATGTTGTTGTTGTAAATCATGTAATATATCATTTACTTCTTCTTCGCCAGCACCCTCCATCATTTGTTGCTGTGCGTGCTGTGCCATCATAGCTTGTTGGTGTTGTGCCATAGCTGCTTGTTGCTGTGGTGTGAATTGTTCTTGTCCTTGTTGTTGTCCTTGTTGTTGTGCCATAGCTTGTTGTTGTGCCATAGCTTGTTGTTGTGCCATAGCTTGTTGCTGAGCCATAGCTTGTTGTTGTTGGGGTGTCATTTGCATCCCTCCACCTAATTGAGAAACAGAAGTACCAGTACCACTCATTTTATAATGAACTTCTATTTTCAAAATAAAAAATAAACTTACTCTAATAAAATTTTAGGAGTACAAATTGTTATTTCTGTATTAAACTTATAACATTTTTTTTTGTATTGATAAATATATTTTTTCATTTTATTGCTAGATGCCCCTTTATATTTAATGTTTAATTTTTTGAATAATATTCCAAGTAAAATTCCAATTAATAAACCATATATAATAGAATGGTTCATTTAATAAAATAATATATAATATATAAATTATTTGTTATTTTCACTTTTTTTTTCTTCTTCTATTTCCTTAATAACATCATTTATACATTCAGATTCTTTTGATTGAAATTCAAAACATGACTTATTGTGATGGTGTACCATCCCAGATACTACTTCTTGTCTAGGAGCTTTAATTGTAATGCAACTACGTCCCTTACATGTCTTGAAGAATAAACATGCAATTCCAATACCCCATATTATTGAAATTAATATTTTTCCTTGTTGACTTCTCATTCTTTCTACAATTAAACTTTTTCCCATATCCTTGATATATATTAAGTTTTATTTTTTTGAATTTTCTTTTTTTGATTTACATTTTACCTCCTTAGAAGTATATTTATAACAAACACCTTTATTATCCATATAAACAACTTTTCCAGCATTTTCAGGTGTTGGATATTTTATTATTATTTTTGGTTGAGGCATTATTGAATATGCAACTAAGAATCCAACAAATAATGAAATGAAGAAGGCAGTAGGATTAATATAATCAAGCATATTTAAATTATATTAATATTATAATATTTCTTATACAATCTGTGGATTGTGTAATATTAAATATAATTTATTATTCAATAGTGCAACTGGATTACTTATAACGGGTTTATTATCAATCTCATTACCTGTTAATTCTTTTTGTGTCTGAGAATATAATGAAGAAATTCTATGCCACTCATCTTTATTTTCTTTAAAGTAGCTAGATTTTCTTTGCATGTAAAGAGTTGTTAAAATTTGGTGAATGTTATCAGCTCTATTCAGTACATTTGTATTATGTGATAATATTTTGTGCAATGCATTATATATATGTTCAAGTTTCTTATCTAAATTAATTGATTTGGTAGAATCTGGATTTTCCAAGAATTCTCTGTTTAGTTCCTTCCTTAAATTTTTCAAGTATGAATTTAATTCAATATATTTTGATATTTTCAATGTTTTTTGGCTTCCTTTATGATTTAATGTTATTAGAATACTTCCATCAATGAATTTCACTTCTTTTTTACCTTCACTTGAAAGTATATCTAGATATTGATTATCATCCCATAATCTACAAACATCAGGGGTACACTGCTCATACTCTTGAATGTGAATAGGCTCCAGTTCTGGTGAAAAAGTAGATTTCTTTAATTCATCAAATGTTCCAAGTAATCCATTTTCGAGTGAAGATTGTTTGGTATCAAATCCAACATTCAATAATGCATGAAATTTATTTGAAGCCCTAATAATTGTTTTTTCTGGAAAATTTTTTAATTTGATTTTTTGAAGATATTCTTCTTGTTCCTCTCTTTCTTTTTGTATTTGTCTCACAGTTTTCTTTTTTGGAGCAACCCTCTTCTTAATTTTTTCTGCTTCTGCAGCAGTATGCCATCTACTATCAATTGTTTTATATTTAGTAAATGGTTTACTATGAATACTATAATGTTTTGGAGGACTATCAGTAGGTGTTTTTGGGCTAAATTCACCTTCTTCTTTTGGTAGTGGTAGAACTACTAATTCTTGGGCTTCTCTATTTTCTAGAAGTTTTCTATCATATTTACATAGGCCATCTCTGTATTCCATTCTATCCATAGGATCATCTAAAGCACTTATTTCAGCATAAGCTTTTTCAACATCAAAATATTTTTGACATAATGGGTCAAATGAAGTGGTTGGGGGTTTAGGTACAAATTCTGGTACTTTAGGATCAAGTTGTGAAGCTTGCACTTGTGTTGATAGAGTCCATGATGGAGGGGGTGGTGGAGGCTGTACTCCTGATGAGAATGAGGGTTGTGGTGTTTCAGATGTTTGATCTTTTTTTTTTGATTCGTCGAAGAATTGTGTTTGAGTAAGTGTTGCAGGTGGTGGTGGAGGAAGTACTCCCAATGGTGTTTTAAATGTTGTTCTAGGAGGTGCTTGAGTGACTAATTGTGTTGAGCTGGTCATTTCTGATGTTAATGGAGGGGGGGGTGGTTTAATTCCAAATGGAGTTTTTAATCTTATTTCTTGAGGAGTTGATTCAGTTAATAAAGGTGCAGGTGTTCTTAAAGCTACTGAAGCTGGTATTGATAGTAATTTTGCTTGAGATATTGGCTCTTGAGGTCTTACTGTAGTTTCACTCATTCTTGGTAATGCTTGAGGGGTATTTTGTTGAGGAGGTTTTATAGAGCTAGATAGTCCAGTAAATGTTTGAACACCGGAAGATTGTGTGGTTGATGGTCTTACTACTTTAACTGTTCTTACTGTTTTTTTTGATTTTTCCATTAAAATACCTTAATACTACATTAGATAATTTTGATGATAACCCATATTATTATTATGATTTACCTTTTGTTTTTTATTATAACGGTCATACAGTAAAAATATAGCAATTAAAAGAATAACCAAAAATATTAAGTTTATGATTATGCTTAAATTTATATCAGCATGATAACCATATTTAGACTGTATTTCAATAATAGATTTTGTCTCAACTAATCTTGGTTGATATGGAAATTGATGTTGCATTTAAAGTGTATTGGATAAAAAAGTAAAAAAATGTACAATTAATATATAAGGTTTATTTAACATGAAAGACTTTACATTATGGTTATTCTCATTTTTTACCCCATTCTTGGCTGAGTCTTTAGTAAATATAATTAAAGTAAGTAGTCCAGAAATAGTTGCTGGTGAAAATCCAGCAATCAGTCCAATTATATTATTTATATTAGTATATTTTTTGATAACATTTGGTTCATTTACACTTACACTTGTAAGAGACAATATGATAAAATGTAAAAAGCCTGGGTGGGGGGTAGTTATTAAAAGGAATTTGATTACATCATTCTTCCTGACCTTAATCTTTTCTCTAATAATAAATATTCCTCTTAAGAAAGGAATTACGGGATTGGCGAGTAATGCTCTAGAAAGTCAAGCAGGGGGTGCAGCTACGTTTGCTGAGTTAGAAGTTGAAAGGATAGTAGGATCAATGATGCCTTTCATCAATGGAATAATAATGACACCATTTGTTATTTCATCAATCATGGTTGGAAATGCAATGACAAGGGCAACTGTATGCAAGAATGAGTTGGAGTATCCCAAATTACCAGTACATTTGAGTACACTGCCTCATTACAGGAGCTTGTCAACATTGCCAGATGATAATGTCAATTTAAAACAAAAAGTTGTTCCAAGAGAAGAGACTACAAGAAACAATGTATATAGAGTATGTTGGAGTGATTTAGTAAAGAAGAAAGAGCCAAATAGACATTTTTCTCATGATGAATGTAGAGGATGGGATTGCAAAGTAGCAGGTGATACATGTGGGGGGACTCCAGAAAAACCATTATTTACATGTGTAGATCAACCAAATCCAGGATTATGTTCAGATCCACCATGTTGGTTTGGAAATGATGGAAACAGGCTTAAATTTGATAATGATTTAGAAGAAGACCCTAAGATAGCAACATTAAAAAAGAAGAAAAAAGGAAGTTCAACAAAAAATGATAAATATTGTATGATGGTGGATGGGAATATACAATATCAAAATTATAATACATCACAAAAAAATTCACCAAATGAATGCTGTAAAGAATGTAAAAAAGATGCAATATGTTCAGGATTTACATATGATACAACTACAAAATTATGTAATTTAAAAAATAAAAATGCACCTGATTCAAATGGAAGAGAATTTATAATTACTCCAGATCCTACAAAAAGATTTAAGAGTAATATTATGAGTGATGATGATAAGAATTCTACTGCAGAAATGCAACTATCAAAATGTCCTGATGATTGGGAATATGTAGGAGATGGAAGGTGTCAAGCCAATGATTCAAACCGTGGAGTATGTGATGAAGTAATGGGTTTTGATAATTTTTCAGATATGCAAAAGAGAGATTGGGCAAAGAAATGTTCTGTTAAATGGGCAAATATGATACCAGTCAAGACACAGAAAAGTAAAAATAATACAGTAAATGGTGTGGATTCAACACAAGACCAAGTAGCTGCTGTAATATATTCAAAAGATGAATTCAAAGGAAATAAAATGGAGATTCCTATAGGAGGGGGTCATTGTCCAGATTTAGATGAACAAGATCCAGATATTCTATGGAATTTTACTAAAGAAGGGCGAGTTTGTGAAGGTCCAAATGGTACTACATTTGGTGGAAATGAATTTTCTTCAATAAAATTGCATCCAGATTATCAATTGACGGCATGGAGAAATGAATCATTTAAAAAAGGAGCAATGCCACCAATTACAATCAGAGATAAATCAGCAGATTTACAATATGATGCAGGACCAACAAGCTCATATGTAGTATGTAAAAGAGCAGAAACTGATAAAAAAGGAAATTGTAAGCCACCAAAATATTAATTTCCCAAAATATTAATTTAAACAATATCACTAGTTAAAAGTGTTTGTGTTTGATTTTTATTTTTTTTCTTATTATAACAAAATTCTTTCCAATAACATTCCCCCCCCTTCTACAATGATATATCATGATTAAGAATAATATAATTCCTAATGCAAGTGATACCCATGGAAGTATATGTGTTAGAAAATAAGTCCAATTTTGATTAAATGAGCTGTCTGTCATTGTATTATTATTGAATTTAATAATAAATCAATTTTATTTTGTATTTAAATATACATTCAATAGTTTATTTAAATGAAATGGAAAGAAATTATTAATTTAGAAAATGACGAGATTATTAATAAATTATTAGAAAATGTTAACCCCTCATGGTTAGATTTTTTTAATAATAATCAAATGAAAGAACTATTTAATAGTGTAATAAATGAAATAAGATGTGAAGTAGAATTATTTGATGAACATTTGGAGATTTTTCCTTATCCAAACTTAGTTTTTAATGCAATAAAAGATTTATCTCCAAAAGATATAAAAGTGATCATCTTAGGTCAAGATCCATATCATCAACCAAACCAAGCAATGGGACTTTCATTTTCTGTACCAGAAAATATTAAAATACCACCATCACTTGTTAATATTTATAAAGAGTTGTCAACTGACATTGATGGTTGGGATTCTCCAAAACATGGTGATCTGACAAAATGGATGGATGAGAAGGTGTTGCTCTTGAACTCATCACTTACTGTCTTGCAGTCTAAACCTATGAGGCATATGAAGCATTGGAAACCAATAACTGATAAGATAATTGAGTTCATATCTGAGATGCCACAGACCAAAGTATTTATGTTGTGGGGAAATTCATCTAAAGTAAAAAAGAATTATATTAAAAATAATAATAAGAATCATATTTTAGAAGCTAATCATCCATCACCACTAAGTGCGAATAGAGGTGGTTGGTTTGGTTGCAAACACTTTTCAAGGTGCAATGAGATTTTGACAGAAAATAAAGTAAAACCAATTAATTGGATTTTAAATTAATAATTAATTGGAATTTAGTTTAATTAAATATTAAAAAGTATCCATTTATTGACATTATTTGGTAAAACAAAAAGTATATTTTCATCATAATGAAACCATTCTCCAGTTTCAATAATGTTATTGTAATAATTATTAATAAGTTGATGTTTATCTATATTTTTAATGTTTATCATTGTTTCAATATCAAATTTAAAAATTTTATATGTTAAATATTTTTCTAAATAAATTATTAAATTATTATTTCTAAATAAAATTTTTTCACAATATTTATTTTCAAAACTAGGATTTTTTTTAATTCTATTAAATAAAAAAAATAATGGTTTTAAATATTCTTTATCCCACATTGCCGCATGGCATAAAAAATCTCCACCTGTCCATGTTCTATAACAATATGTAACAAAACTATTAAATAAATGTTGATTATGAATGACTTGTACATTATTTTGTACTGTCTCATCGGAATAGTATATTTCATTAAAAGGAGTTTGCTCACAATCCGGTGCATACTTACTATGGTCAACTGATAGCCATCTATTAATGAAATTAATTGTCCAATCATTTTTTTTAAAAAACATATTACCAGCACATAGGCATTTATTCTGAAAAATATGTTCATGTAAATCACCTCCTGATGGGGCTTTTATTCTATTTTTAACAGCATCACTATCACTTTCAAAAGCATGTACAAAAGCTGTCTCACTACTTATGTATATTTTTTTAGAAGGAGAAAATCTATTCTGAATCATTTCTATTATATCAAAGTTATCATTCATAAATATTACATCAGCATCAGACATGAAAACATAATCATAATCGGCATTTATCAATATATCACGCACATATGCTAATTTAGACCATGATATTCCAGTATTTATCAAATCAGGATGTTTTTCTTTTTTAAGTATAAAAGTACAGTTTGAATATTTTTTACAATATTCTTCTTTTGATTTAAGTCCATAATAAACTGAATCAGTATATTCTTCACCAACAGAAAGTGTTAAAATAGCAATCTTCAATGTATTATTATACATTTTTATAATTATTTTAATTTATTTTTAAATTATAGTTTAAATATTATGGTAAAAGTATTTGTTTATGGAGAATTGATGAAAGATAGAAAAGTCCATTATAAACTTGGTGAAAAACCAAGATTAATATGTAAAGCAAAAACACAGAAAAAATTTATATATGAAAGAAAAAGGTTGCATGAAATATGTCCATGTATAACAAAAAAAGAAAAAGAAAAAGGTTGTAATCTTAAAGGAGAATTGTATGATGTAAACTCTTTCATATTACAAGATTTAGATAAGCTTGAGATAGGTAGTACAAATGGGGCTTATAAAAGGGTAAAGATTAAGTACAACAGCGATGATGGAATTAGTGGTTATGCATTTATATATCAGACTATTAAGAAGTAATTAACTCTTTTCCTAAATACTTGTAAATAACTGCTGATATTTTTTTACCTAGCTTACGTGGCTTTCCTGAAGTTGCAATCATTAGGTTGCAGAGAATGTCTTCACTTGAAGATTCCAACTCTTTGCATAGTGTTATCATGGATGGATATTTCCAAGAGATGCTTTCAGCAATAGTTTTTGATATTCCAGGAATTTGAGATAATTGCAT
>Ga0209362_1002999_pt1 | contig 12058 bp, 12 predicted proteins | sample SaaInlV_165m_DNA_FD_184680 | JGI IMG/M metagenome (GOLD analysis project Ga0209362, IMG submission 184680) | Marine microbial communities from expanding oxygen minimum zones in the Saanich Inlet - Saanich Inlet SI037_S3LV_110m_DNA (SPAdes)... | ecosystem: Environmental > Aquatic > Marine >...
CGACTGATGGCCGGGTGCTGGTCGTCAGTCATGTGAAAGAATTACTTCTTCAGCAGCAAGCGGCGTTGCAGGAGATTTGCCCTGACGTCGAAGTCGGGCTTTACTCGGCCGGGCTGAACAGCCGCGACACAACTCAGCCGGTGATTGTGGCCGGAGTCCAGAGCATCTACCAGCGAGCCACTGAGCTGGGATCGTTCAGCACTGTGATCGTCGATGAAGCTCATCTGATACCGCTGGCCGGTGAGGGAATGTATCGGCAATTATTGCAAGAATTATCGGTCATCAATCCTCTGGTCAGAGTGATCGGGCTGACTGCCACGCCGTACCGCTTGAAGGATGGATTGATCTGCCAGCCGCAGCATTTCCTCAATGAGATTTGTTATGAGGTCGGCGTCAACGAGCTGATCGATCGCGGCTTCCTGAGTGAACTCAGGTCGAAAGCCGGCACAGAAAAGCCGGACCTGTCAGCGGTGCATGTTCGCGGCGGTGAGTACAAGCTCGACGAGATGGAAGAGGCGTTCAACGACGATGATCTTCTGGTCGGTCGAGCGTGTGCTGAGATCGTTAACCTGACGGCTGATCGTAAAAGCGTTTTGATCTTCTGCTCTGGTGTACAGCACGCCATGAACGTGGCATTCAACATCAAGAACTTCGCGGCGAAGGAGTGCGGGTTTATCTGCGGTGAAACCGACTCCGAAGAACGAGCCGCAACGATTGAGAAGTTCAAGAGCGGTGAGCTGAAGTATCTATCGAATGTCAACGTGCTGACGACGGGCTTTGACGCTCCGAATGTGGATTGCGTGGTACTACTGCGGGCGACGCTTTCACCTGGTCTTTATGTGCAGATGTGCGGCCGTGGCTTCCGGCTGTTTCGCAACCGGTGGAACAATAAAACCGACTGCCTGATTCTGGACTACGGCGACAACATCAAGCGACACGGTGCCATCGACGCGATCGTCAACACTGAACGAAAAGAAGGTGACGGTGAGGCACCGATCAAAGAGTGTCCGAACTGCAACGAGCTGATCGCGAGCGGTTGCAAAGAATGTCCCGAATGCGGTCACGCATTCCCGCCGCCGAAGGGCGAGGCACGCCATAAATCGAAAGCCAGTGACAAAAAGATTCTAAGTAAACAAGAGCCGGCGTATGACGACGAGACGTTTGAGGTGCTCGACGTCTTCTACAACGTACACACAAAACGCGGAGCGGATGAGGATGCACCGAAGACGTTGCGAGTGACTTACAGCGTGCGGCTTGGGCTTGAGGTGAGCGAGTGGATTTGCGTCGAGCATACCGGTTGGGTTCGCGGCAAGGCGGCTGACTGGTGGGAACAGCGGACGGATTTGACGATGCCGCACACAGCCGCGGAAGCCGTCGAGATCGCCGACGCCGGGCATCTTCAAAAGCCATTCACGATCACAGTGCGAACAAAGGCTGATGAGCGATGGCCGTCAGTTATCTCAGCGGCGATGAGTGAGCCGCTAACGGTCGACGTAAACGATAGCGACGAGGTGCCGTTTTGACGATGACTTTCGGTTCATTATTTGCGGGCATTGGCGGGCTGGATCTCGGCTTAGAGCGGGCCGGTATGCAATGCAGATGGCAGGTAGAAATCAACCCATACGCTCAGCGAGTTTTGACTAAACATTGGCCTGAAGTTCGGAGACATGATGACATCAAAACGTGGCCTGAAAGCGATACGGAATCAGTGGATCTCATCTGCGGCGGATTCCCTTGTCAGGATATCAGTTTTGCTGGCAAAGGGGCCGGGCTCAGCGGTGAGCGAAGCGGATTATTCTACGAGCTCATTCGAGTCGTTCGCGAGATGGGACCGAGATACGTCCTGCTGGAAAACGTATCAGCTTTGCTTGTACGGGGGATCGATGACGTACTCGGAACGCTGGCCTCGATCGGGTTCGATGCAGAGTGGCATTGCATACCGGCTGCCGCCGTTGGTGCCCCGCATATCAGGGACAGGGTTTTCATCTTGGCCTACGCCCAAAGCCAGCCGGGACGGAACATCACCAGCGACTTTAGAAATGGTCAGGAACGGCACAGCCGAGATGAGTCTAGATCGGATTGTGAAGATGCCGGAACGCTGGCCGACACCAAGAGCATTCGAGGGCGGAGCTTACCGGGACGAAAGCGGAAAGAAAAAGGCGAGCGGCTTAAAGGCTGTGATCGAGTGTCGTGGTGGCAGGCTGAACCCTCAGTGGGTCGAGTGGCTGATGGGGTTCCCGCTCGGGTGGACAGACTTAGAGGACTCGGGAACGCAGTAGTACCGCAAGTGGCGGAGTTTATTGGCAACGCAATCGTTGAGCATGAGCGAAGGCATTTTTCATGACATGGTCACAAACATTCAGCGGGCACAAGTTCGACATTCTCAATCCTGATCGCGACGCGATCGTCATTGAAGACATTGCTCATTCGCTCGCTCTAATCAATCGATTCAACGGGCACACTAAGTGGCCGTACAGCGTAGCTCAGCACTCGGTGCTGGTCAGTCAACTGGTGCCGGAGCAATACGCATTGCATGGCCTGATGCACGATGCCGCTGAGGCGTATCTCGGCGACATTCCGAAGCCGTGGAAATCATACGTGAGCATTCGCGGCGTCGACATCGGCGACATTGAAGCAGACATCGACGACGCGATTCATGATCGGTTCGGATTGCTTGGTGGTACGCCTGAAGAAGTATGGGCGGCGGACTTCGCCGCGTTATGTGGCGAGCGATCTGCACTGATGCCGAGCGATCACAATTGGGGACCGGTCGATGAGTGGAGCGATGAATTCGATCCGCCGGTCATCGAGCGGATGTCATGGCAATGGGCCGAGCAGTCTTTTATTCGTAGATTCAGGGAACTCACAGCGTGAATGATTATCAGCAATTTATCGACAGTAAGGCACTGCTCGATCGTCCGAATGGATTCGCAGTTGACGGCAATTTAAACAGTCATTTAATGGACTGGCAGGCGACGGTCAGCGAATGGTCGATACGCCGTGGCAGAGCCGCACTCTTTTGTGATTGCGGAATGGGAAAGACGTTCATGCAATTGGTGTGGGCGGAAGCGGTCGCCGCTCATACTGATCAGCCAGTGGTGTTGCATTGCCCGGTTGGTGTGCGTCAGCAAACCATCCGCGAAGCTGAGAAGTTCGGGATTCAAATACCAGTCAGAGCTTGTGACGATGATGATGAGATTCCCGACTCCGCATTCATTGCCGTCACAAATTACGAGAAGCTGCATCGAATCAATCCTGAACGATTCGCAGGAGTTGTGCTGGACGAGTCTTCCATTCTGAAATCATTCGCCGGTAAGACAAAGCAACGCCTCGTTGCCGCGTATCGTGAGACACCGTACCGGTTAGCCTGCACAGCAACGCCGGCACCTAATGACCACACTGAGCTCGGGAATCATTCCGAATTCCTCGGTGTGATGCCGTCCAGCGAGATGCTATCTCGTTGGTTCCTGAATGACACAATGAAGGCCGGCGGGTATCGGCTGAAAGGCCACGCTGCCGCGGACTTCTGGAACTGGCTCGCGACGTGGGCTGTGTGCATGTCAAAGCCATCAGACATTAATCCCGCATTCAGCGATGATGGGTACGTCCTGCCCGAAATGCGGCGATTCAATCACTTGATTGATATCCCAGACACACCAGTAAACGGGCAACTGTTCGGCACGACGATCCTGAATGCTACGACGTTGCACACGGCCAAGCGTGAGAGCTGTACGCTTCGAGCTGAAAAAGTGGCTCAGCTAATACGCGGCAATGACGAGCCGTGGATTGTGTGGTGTGATACTGACTACGAAGCCGACGCGTTGATTAAGTCAATCAGAGGCGTGTGCGATTCCTTCGTCGAAGTTCGCGGCCGCGATAAAGAATCAATCAAAGAGCAAAAGCTGACGGCGTTTTCAACGGGCGAAGCTCGCGTGATTGTTACGAAACCGGGCATAGCTGGCTTCGGTATGAACTGGCAACACTGCCGCAATGTGGCATTTGTTGGACTTAGCTATTCATATGAGAAGTTCTATCAGGCCGTTCGGCGTTCCTACCGGTTCGGGCAAACACAAGTCGTCAACGTGCATGTGATTTCCACGGAAGTAGAAGCGGTTATTGAAGAGACCGTGAATGCCAAACAGGCCGATCACCACAATATGCAATTGGCGATGATTGAAGCGATGCGTGACGTTCAAAGGTTATCGGTAGCTGGTGATCTTAAGCGTTCACAATACGAAGCTGGCAACTCGATGGAACTTCCGAGCTGGATAAAAACGGCGTCAGTGTAAATCTACTATTCTCAAACAATGGAACTGTGCAATGAATGTGATCGATCAAGCAAGCGGCCAGGACTGGCATCTCTACAACGGCGACTGCTGTGAAGTTCTCAAAGGAATCCCAGACGATTCGATTCACTTTGGGATACATTCGCCGCCGTTTTCCAACTTGTATATTTACTCGGACAGCGAGGCGGACATGGGCAATTCCGTCAGCGATGATGAATTTCTGGAGCACTACCAGTTTTGCATTAAGGAATTATTCCGAAGCACAATGCCCGGCAGAATGTGTGCTGTTCATTGCAAGGACTTGCCGCGATATGCAAACGTTTACGGCACTACCGGACTGATTGACTTTCCGGGTGCCATCATTCAGGAATTCGAGTCGGCAGGATTCGTCTTCCATTCACGCGTCACGATTTGGAAATGTCCAGTTACGGAACGCGAGCGAACGAATAACGACGGACTGCTTCACAAGACCGTGACGAGCGATAGCTCGCGGTTAAGAATGGGCATGGCTGATTATCTGATATGTTTCAGGAAACCGCCATCGGGGATCGACGGACTGAATAGCGACGTGCGTATTGCCCGGCCTAAAGGTTTTGAACGCTACGTTGGTGATGTGCATTTTCGAGAGAATGATTCTCATCCGTCACGGTTCGCTCGTAAGGGAAGCGCAAAGCTGGAATCAATAGATATCTGGCGAAGGTATGCAGAGCCAGTGTGGTGGGACATCAGCCAGACGGACGTGCTTAATCACAAGCTCGCAACGGATGACAAGGACGAAAAACACATCTGCCCGTTGCAGCTCGGTTTAATTGAACGAGCCTGTGAAATCTGGAGCAATAAAGGCGAGACCGTACTTTCGCCGTTTGCGGGTGTCGGTTCGGAAGGTGTCAGCTCTTTGAGATGCGGGCGTAAGTTTATCGGTGTTGAACTTAAAGAATCATACTTTCAATCTGCTTGCCGGTTCTTGCGAGCGGCTGAAGATTCGCTGTGCGAGAAGACTCTATTTTAACAGTCGGCGGGTGTGGCGTATTGGTAAACGCGAGGCGACAAGCCAGTCATACCGGGTTCGATTCCCGGCACCTGTAATCAGAGACTGAGTCTCTGAGATCTTGAGCAACGTGCTCAGCTTAGTGTTTACCAGACTCTGCCGAGACTGGAGCACAACCCGCTCGCGGGTAGCAGGAACTGCCCGCGGGTATTTTCAGAATGGATTCTGAATGGCAAGCATATTGATTGTCGGTGATACGCATTGTCCTGGTATGAGGCGAGGGTATGTAGATTTCTTACAACGAATCAGAGATCGTCATAGTTGCGATCGTGTTGTGTTTATCGGCGACGTTGTCGATTGGGCCGCGATTAGTTTTCATGAAAAATTACCTGGTATGCCGGCTGCGGCGGAAGAAGTAAAAAAGGCACGCAAGCAGGTCGAGCGACTCGCAGCGGCGTTCCCAACTGGTGACTGGCTGATTGGTAATCATGACTCATTACCAGAACGGCAAGCCACTACGGCAGGACTACCGAGCGAACTGTTGCGTGATCATGCGGACTTCTGGCAAGTGGGCTGGCGAGTTCATCCGCGATTCAGCAAACACATAATCGATAACGTCATCTACTCACACGGTGATAGTGGCAAAGGCGGAGCAATGGCCGCTCTCAAACAGGCAAAGGATAATTTCCAGTCTACGGTGATCGGACACTTTCACGCTCAAGCCGGCGTCAACTGGCACGCTAATCCGCGGCATCGAATCTTCGGCATGAGTGTCGGTTGCGGCATCGACGCGGACAAGCTGGCGTTTTCATACGGGGCGAAGTTCCCGTCAAAACCGATACTCGGCTGCGGCGTTGTTATCAACGGCCGGCAAGCGATCTTTGAACCGTGGCTGCTCAAAAGTAAATGAAGGAACAGCAATTGACTGACAACATATTACCTGACTCGGGCTCACGCTCGGAATTTACTACCGGTGCCGTCCGCGACGCGATGAGTGGTAAAGGACTGCCATCACTGATACCGCCGGAAGCAATCCGCCGGCTGGCGTGCAGGTTTGAGGATGGTGCCACTAAATATGGTCGCGACAACTGGCAAAAAGGAATTCCGCTCAGCCGGTATCACGATGCAATTGTGCGGCACACGCTCGCAGCCGCTGAAGGTGAGCGGGGAGAGGATCATCTCGGTGCCGTGCTCTGGAATGCCGCCGCATGGATTTGGACGGAAGATCAGATCCGTGATGGGCTGTTGCCGGGCGAACTGGACGATCGAACCTACACGTCAGAGGTGTAATGGCTGCTAAGTTCGAGTTCTGCGTCACGACGATGGAAAAGTCATCGCCGTGGACTGAAGTGACTCAGTTCGTTTCATACCGGGCACGCGACGAACATCACGCTCGGCGGGTGATCGTTCAGCGATGCCTGAATGACGGGCTGTGGGTGATCTTCATCATATTGGTGGCTGATTTAACTTAGGACAAAGGCAAAACCGCATGGACGTCGTCACCGCCGCTCTCGGCTACCGAGCACGCGGCTTTTTTTGTGTGCCAATACCTACCGGCGAAAAAGGGCCGCGAATCTCAGGCTGGCAGAAGCTTCGACTCGAGGCTGAAGCTCTCCGCGATTCGTTCACCGCTAAGACTTCAAACGTGGGCATCGTACTCGGCAAGCCGAGCGGGTGGCTCGTTGATGTCGATCTCGATTGCCCGGAAGCCATCGAACTGGCCGCGGAGTATCTGCCGGCTACCGGTGCCATTACCGGCCGCACTGGACGCGAGCGATCGCACTGGTGGTACATCTGCGAAGGTTGCGAAACGAAACGCTACAAAGACTCCGAGCTGAGTAACGGTGCTGCCACAACCGTGGAGCTGAGAAGCACCGGACTGCAAACGGTAGTAGGTCCATCGATACATCCTGATGGCTCAGTTTACGACGTGCTTGATAGTGAGCCGACAATCGTACCGGCTGCATTGTTGCAGTTGGCGGTTGCTGGTTTGCATCAGGCGATTCTTGAAAGGCGAGGACATGGAGCAGGGCTACAACCCGAATCAGTGTGTGCTACTGCACAAGATCATCGGAGCGACGCCAATCACGATCTACAACGACGAAGGGCAGCAAGTGGAAGTCTGCTCGTCGCAGATGATCGCCCAGGTGACGCCTACAATCGAGAGGTTGATTTCCTGCCATACATCAGGTCGCATGGCTGGCTGGATGCCGGAACAAATACAAGCGGCCAGTATCAACTGACGCGACCGGGTAAAGCCGATGGAGTATCTGCAACGTGGAACGGCGAGCACTTCTATGTTTTCACTTCGTCAACCGCTACCTTCGAGCCGGACAAAGGCTATCGACCGTTTGAGGTCTACACGCGACTGGATCACAACGGCGATCACACATCAGCCGCGGCGGAGCTTGCACGGCAGGGCTTCGGATCGAGTGACATTCTATCACGCGTTGATCTGAGCAACTTCAGCTTCGGAGCAACTTCAGCCGATCCCAGCGAGTCGAAAGGGATGGGGGGGGCATCCGCGAAAACGGAAAAACCGAAAGCAAAAATTCCGGTAGAATTCCCGCCGCACTTGCTCAAGGTGCCGGGATTCGTCGGGCAGGTCACGCAGTACATGCTGAGCACAGCGAAACGGCCACAACCGGTGCTCTCACTGTGGGCTGCTCTCTGTCTGCAAGCCGTGCTGTGCGGTCGAAAGATCCGTGATCCGTTCGGTGGCAGAACCAATCTCTACGTCATGGCACTGGCTGAGTCAGGAAACGGCAAAGATCATCCGCGGCAAATCAATCGAAAGATTCTGGCAGGGGCTGGAATGCTCGAGCTGGAAGGGCCGGAAGACATCGCCAGCGATTCAGGGCTGCTCTCTGCGGTCGCTCATGAGCCGGCGTTACTGATGCACCTGGACGAAGTCGGCAGGCTGCTCAAGTCGTGTGCTGCTGCTGGCAGCCATTCCAGCCATCTCTACAACATCGCGACGCTGTTGCTGCGTCTGTATTCGTCAGCGGGCGGAATGTACAAGGGCAAAGCCTACGGCGATCGAGCGAAGAACATTGAGATTGATCAGCCGTGCTTGTCGATCTATGGCTCAACCGTTGCGGCTTCGTTCTGGGGCTCGATGTCGTCAGAGTCGATCGCCGATGGCTTCCTCGCTCGCATGATCCCAGTGATCGGTGACGAAGATCCGCCGAGCTATCTTCCGCACGAGTTGCCGGTCCCTGAATCGATTCTGATGCACGTTCAGGGATGGGGGGGGTATCGGCCAAACGGGCTTTTGGGGACGGTTCATCCCGGTCCGACTGTCGTTGAATACACCGTCGAAGCCGAGGAGATTCTAACCGGCTGGCGTGACCAATGGGACAAGACGGCGAAGGCTGCCAATGAGTGGCGGCCAGTGTGGGTCAGGGCCGCTGAGAAGGCTTGTCGGCTCGCTCTGGTCTATGTTGCCAGCAAGGGCACAAAGTCGCTCAGGATCGACGCTGACGCGATCACGTGGGCGTGTGAGGTGTCTGACTATACAACGAGTCTATTCGAGTCTGTAGGTGCTCAGCACATCGCAGACAGCGAGTTCGAGCGGTGGTGTCAGGAAGCCACGCGGCGGATCGATAAAGCGGGCACGTCAGGGATTTCGTTCTCGCGGATGTGCAACTTTGCACCGTTCCGATCGCTTGATCTGAGACAGTCGCAACTCGTGCTCGACAAGCTCAAGGCGGCGGAGCTGATTCACACGAAAACGAATCGATCGGGCGGCGTCTCGTGCTATCCGGGGCCATCTGATGAGCCGGAAACGAACTTACGAGAATGAATGAGCTTACGAGCAACTTACGAGCATCACCTCGTAAGTTCATCGATTGCATAAGCTATTGGGAGAGAACAGCTTAGATGACTCGAATGGTCGAACTTACGAACTTCGCGGCGTGTGTGCCTTATAAATATAATGCTACCCCCCCTCGTAAGTTCGTAAGTTCAGCAAAACAGAGTAATAACATATATATAAATCTATATACAATAACTACTTATAGAATGCTTTACTTTCTCCTGAACTTACGAGATGCCCTCGTAAGTTGCTCGTAAGTTCGTAAGTTCACGAGCGGATTGAAGACAAATCGGACGGCTTAATAGTGCTAATAGCAGCCCCCGATGCACCACCATCCCCCCTCGCCGCGGGGTAGGGGATTTGTTTTCTGCTACATGCCTACCACAGGACCGCCCTGATAAAGATGTAAAAAAAATGGCACTAAACCAACGGAGCTGAGATGGCAAAGCGAGCGACAAAAAGTACGAAAACCCCAGAAAAACCCGAGAAAAACCCCATTTCCACCGGGCAGCCAGTCACGTTCACAAAAGGTGATCCGGCGAAATCAGCGGGGCCGGTCGTCTCATTCCAGCATGGCGACGCGGTTGAGATCCGCGTACCGGCTGCCGTGGCTGCTGGCTGCGTCAAGCTGGCAACTGGCGTTGCCTGCCCGGATTCAGCCGTTGCGATCACGCTGACTCCGCCGCGAGATGGTCGTGACTCGGTGCTGTCGCTTCGCTTCGTCACATCAGCGGCGGCTGATGAATTCGCTGCGTCTATTACCGGGGGCTAAATCGGCCAAATTGCAAAGACGATCGCCGAGCACAAAGCTGACGGAACCTACCGAGCAGACAGGCATGGCTCGCTGGATATTCCGGTTGAGATACCTGAGCCGGGCAACTGCCTGTCAGCTCGTGCTCGGGTGATCTACGACGATCTGGCGACGCAACTGCTGACGCTGGGAATCGTCACGTCACTCGACTCGATCGCTCTGACTGAAGCTGCGAGTTGTGCGGCTGAGCTGGAACGGTGCCGATCGGAGCTGGAAGCATCCACGCTGCTGCTCGACGGCCGGTCAAATCCGATTTGCGGCGTGATGAATCAGTTGCGTAACTCACTCTACAAATACCTGACGCAACTCGGGCTGACTCCGCGTAGCCGCACGGGTATCGACGTTCAGCCTAAGACGGCTGATCCGCTCGATGCGTTCGGTTGATTCTCTATCTGAATCCTATGCGTGAACATTCTCAATGCGTCGAGGCTTACTGTGCTGCCGTTCTGGCTGGTGAGATAGTTGCCGGTCGGTATGTCAGACTGGCCGTAGAGCGGCATCTGGACGATCTGGAGCACGCTGCCGAGCGTGGCCTGTATTTCGACGCCGAGATCGCGAATCGCTCGCTCTCTCTGGTTGAGGCACTTTGTACGCACGTGAAAGCAGAATGGGCTGGCCAACCGTTCCTGATGTCGCCGAATCAGCAATTCATTCTCTGGTCGCTGATGGGCTGGCGACGGGCTGAAGATGAACTGCGGCGATTCCGCAAAGCGTATCTGAGCTGTGGCCGCAAGTGGGGCAAGTCGCTCTTCGCGTCGGCGATTCTCAAACTGCTGACGATCCGCGATGAGCCGATCGAGCCTGGTGCCGAGTGCTACACGATCGCAACGGCTGAAGATCAGGCGAGGCTGGTGTATGACGCTTTCGAGCAGATGGTGAGGCAATCGCCATCACCGAGCGTTCGGCGGGCGGCGGTGAGCCGCACGAAGCGGATGTCTTTCCCAGATGCTCCTTATTTCAATTCGTTTGTGCGGCCGCTCGGTTCCGATTCAAAAAATAAGGACGGGCTGAATCCTCATCTGGTAATCGTGGATGAGCTGCACGAATGGCGATCGTATTACCGAAAGCTCTGGGAGAAGATGAGCACCGGCGGCGGATCTCGGCGGCAACCGCTGACGGTGATCATCACGACTGCCGGCGATGATAAATCAGCCATCTGGCTCGAGCAGGATGACTTGGCGACGCGGATGCTGGACGCGGTCGAAGTCGGCGAGCATCCCAACGATTCATTGTTCGCGTTCATCGCTCGGATCGATGAAGATGATGATCCGTTCGATGAAGCGTGCTGGCCGAAGGGCAACCCGAATATGCTCGAGTCGTTCGCCGGCGGTGATGTGCCGGATTGGGTGGCAGGATTGGGCACGCCGAAGATTGCATACTTGAGAGAAGCGGCAAGCAATGCGAGATTGAATCCGGCTGACGAAAACGCTCTGCGTCGATATCACGCGAACATCAGAGTGGCCAGCACAGAGCGAGCGATCAGGCCGGCGGTGTGGGCGAAGGGTTCTGATGAGCTCTGTGAGTGGCCGGGCACGGCTTACGGCGGCTTTGACCTGGGGCGGGCTGATGACTGGGCCGCGGTTGCGATACTGGCGAAGGTCGACGGCGACGGCATCGATGACGCCATCTGGCAGCTAATGGTTCATACGTGGGTGGCTGAAGATGGCTCGATCGATCTATTGCAGCATCCATTCCGGCAATGGGTGGCAGAAGGGCTGATCAACGTTTGTGAGGGCGACGCGGTCGACTTCGCCGAGATCGAAGAGCAGATCGTGGCGGACGATGCAGAGTACAACGTCGAGCAGTGGCGTTATGACAATACCTTCGCCGAGCAGATGGCTCAGAACTTGTTGAATGAGCATCAATGCAACGTATCACCGATGCACCAGAGCAGCCGAGCGTACAATGAGCCGCTTCGATCGTTCTTACGAGCGATCAAACAAGGGCGGCTGCTACATGGTGGGGATCAGGTACTCGCATGGCAGGCGAGCAACTTAGTCATCAAGCGAGACGCAAAAGATCAATGGATGCCAGACAAGCCGGGCTCATTAAGCAAGATCGACGGCATAGTGGCGTCAATTATGGCGTTTGAGGCTGGTCTATTCTTTGAAGGTCAAGGTGTGGCGGGAGTGCTGTAGACGATGATCAATTGGCTC
>Ga0209362_1003000_pt1 | contig 12056 bp, 15 predicted proteins | sample SaaInlV_165m_DNA_FD_184680 | JGI IMG/M metagenome (GOLD analysis project Ga0209362, IMG submission 184680) | Marine microbial communities from expanding oxygen minimum zones in the Saanich Inlet - Saanich Inlet SI037_S3LV_110m_DNA (SPAdes)... | ecosystem: Environmental > Aquatic > Marine >...
TTTAGGAGAGAATTAATATCATCTGATAAATTATTTTTTTTACACCTTTTTTTTTTAATATTTCTTTTCAAGACTCTCAAACATCTATAATTATCCATTAATTCTTCCTGAACATCTTGTAAAGCAGTTAAACGCTCTTCAACTACTATATCGGAAAGTAATACTTTTCTGCATAAAGCACAAGTTTCTTTTCTGTTAAGCCATTTGAAGAAACAAGTTGTACAATATGCATGATTACAGGTAGTAATTACTGTATTTTTGTTATTCAGAGCTATATAACAAATACCACAGGCTGGCTCCTCGGCTGGCTCCTTGTTCGGCTCCTTGTTCGGCTCCTTGCCTTGCTTCTCAACATTTGTTTGAGTTTCTTTTGTAATATAAGTTGTCATAGTGATTAGTATATGTAAATGTTTTAAATTTATATTCAATTTAATAGTAATTGGTTCTTCAAAGTATTATAGAATATCCAAACAACATTTCACACCTTTATGGTCTGTATTTAAAGAATTTCCAAAAATATTAGCACTACATATTTTAACATTTTTACCTTTAATCCATATATAATCAATGCAAGTCTGAGGATTTATTGCTGGCCAAGTTTTAATATCTTTGTTATGCTTTTCTTTAATGGCACTTTTGAAACCGTTTTGTGTTAAATATTTATAAACTTTTGATGTGGGAGATGAATTAAAATCTCCAGCGAGAATTAAAATATCGTGTGGTATTGTTTTTGTAAACGATATAATTTTTATAAGCTCTTTGTAACCTTTTGTATCACACGCTTCATTTAAATGCAGATTACATAATAGAATTTCCTTATTATTAAATGTGAATTGAGAATATTGAAATAATCTACCTACAAATTTGGATTTCACAACAGTTTTAAGTCTTTTATTTACTATAACCACCATGCCTAGGAAAAGATACCCACACATTAAAATTAGTGGTAATAAAGTAAGAAATAAAAAACCCAGTACCAATGGATAATTAAAATAAAGATATTGAAATGTATTGCCAAAATGAGAAAAAGTCCAACCTACTATACCAAAAAACTTATCCAGCATAAATTTTAAAACACATATAATTTTTGCTTGTTTTTTTGGAAAATAGGAAGCAACTTTATCAAATATGGTTTTTATTTCATCCGAAAATGTATAATGTGATGTATAGGATATTAATGGCGATTTTAAACAATCAAAAATGGTATCAACACTCTTAAGAAATGGAATAGTTGCTTCTTGTAAAACAATTATATCATTCTGTTTGATTTCTTTTTCTAAAACCTTATTTATAGAATGTATTCGATTATACCAGTTATCATAAAAAAAATTTAAATTCCATGTTAAAATTTTTAATTTCATTGGTAAATTAGTTTACTAAAATATAAATAAGGAAAATTCGCATTAACCGAAGATTTGTTAAATATGATTAAACAATACGCTGATTTGTTTGACGCGTAAGTGGGATTGGCGAAGGTATTGTGGGGTTTTGGTAATTATGATATTGAAAGCCAGGGCGCATTAGGATATTTCGAGCTGGTGTGTTTGTCGATGAGGGACTCATAGCCAAAAGTGCAGCACCCGATGCCATTGTGCTTGGTGATGGAGGAGGTGATGAAGTTTTGTCAGAACTCGGTATAGGAGCACTAACATTGCGTTCTAATTGAGTAAATGCTGGCGGCATGCCAGAGCAGGCGCGCATTACTGCTTGTGAACACATACGTAATCCAGCGCCACCACGCGTTGGGGTACTATCCGTTGTCAGTGACAAATCTGCACTAAATCCATAACTTGTTCCTGTTGTAATTGCATCTTGATTAGCTCCTGCATAAATGCAGACAATGCCTTCCGTTCGTGCTGCTGTAACGGCTGCATTCAAATCGGCTGATGTTAATGGCCGCGATTCATTGTCATGTCCATCTGTATGCAGTTCAAATATACCTTTAACGGTTGAGTTGGGATTTTCGGATTTTATTTTTTTGACTGTTTTGCGAAGTCGAGCAAGATCTTCAATTGCTGTGGCATACAATCGTGTTAAACCACGCGGCGCAACGAGATTTACTGCTTCATCTTCCGTGAGAACTACATCGTGGATGTCCACATTTTGGAATGGATGGTCAACCCTGTCGTCAAATGTAGTAAGCGAGTATGTAATTTTTACATTATTATCTTTTGAATTTTGTTTGTGATCAAGGATTGAAGTATACAATGATTGTGCCGCCGATCTTTGGAAGCTAGCCATAGAGCCACTACGATCACGCGTTGACTGTACGATTGCAATGGATGGTATAGCAGGACGAGCCTGATTGTCTTTGCGCCGCTTGACAGCACCTAAGCAGGATAGTTTCTTATTGATTGGGGTAGACATTTCGAGAATTGGTAAAGAAGGTTGGGAATGGTTTTATCTATAAGATAAATTATTAATTCAATTTTTTTATCTAGTATTAATTATAGTTTAATTCATAAAACATAATTAACGACGGTGCTTTCTAGTTTTTCTTTTACGGGTTTTCCTTTTGTGTTTGCGTCTGTGTTTTTTGGTTTTCCTTTTGTGTTTTTTGGTTTTCCTTTTGTGTTTGCGTCTTCGGGTTTTGCGTGTTCTTTTTCTTCCCCCTTTTTTGAATGTTTTCGGTATTCCATCTTCTGTAACTTTTTTACCATGATAGTTTCCCAAGGATTGTGTGTCACCAGAAGGAGTTTTATATTTTCTGTTTTTTTGCCCTAGTTTTCCGTCTTTCCATGCTAATGTTGGATGGGTTCTTGAAAGAGCTATATGAGCCTCTTTCACTGCATTTATTCTATTTGCTATAGCTTCGTGAGCCTTGGCTATAGCTGCTACTGGAACGCCTGCATTGGCGGCAACATGCATATTTCTACCATCTCTCATGAACTTGGCTTTGGTGCGGTGATACTGTTCTGTTCCTCGTTTGAAAAATCCGTCGCCTGTACGTGGGTTAGTATCATTTTCGAAATGCTTCATAGAATGTTTCTTTCTTAGTCCTTCTAATGTTTCTCGCGTTGCACCTAAATAACCTATCGAATCTTCCAATGGTTCTAATGCGTCTCTTTGAGTTTGTGTTAATGCTGGAATTTGTTCAGACATAGTTTTCATTTCTATATTTGCCATAATATATATATATTTGGAGAGAAAATTATATATTAAAATGGTTTTAACGCATCATTGTATATAATATTAAAAAAGATGTTTGGATTTTTTGGAAACAGTACATCTCCACCCCCACCTCCACCACCGGAATCTGAGACTAATGTTTTATTTTATTTGGTTATATTTTGGATTCTTATTAAGATATTTGATACGCATTCTAATAATTCCTTTGGAAAAATTACAAGAAAAGTTCGTAAATGGAAAGAAGAAACTAAAAAGAAATTTGGTTCTACACCACTAGACGAAGTTGTGGGATTAGAAGGCGTGAAAGAAGAAATTAAATATTATATGGATTTTATTAATAATAAAAAAAAATACTCTGATTGGGAAGTTAAATTACCTAAAGGTATATTACTTGCTGGACCACCTGGTACTGGTAAAACATTATTGGTGAAAAAAATGGCCCAAACACTAGATATTCCCATTATAAGTGAAGCCGGAAGTTCATTTGTGGAAATGTATGTTGGGGTTGGTGCTCGACGTGTTCGTGATTTATTTAAAAAGGCGAAAAAAGAGAAGAGATGTATTATTTTTATCGATGAATTAGATGCCGTGGGTAGCAAAAGAAATTTGGAGAGAAACTCGGAAAGAGCCTCTACTTTGAATCAGTTGTTGGTAGAAATGGATGGATTTGACATGTGTGATAATATTATGGTTTTTGCAGCAACTAACCTAGTTAAATATCTCGACCCTGCTTTATTGCGCTCTGGTCGGTTCGATAAAAAAATATATTTCGACCCACCCAATTTTTCAGAAAGAAAATCTATGTTTGAAATGTATCTTGGAGATATTAAATTACCTGAAGGATTGTCATATGCAACTTTATCCGAAAGAACAGCTGGAATGACTGGTGCAGATATCGCCAATATTGCTAATCAGTCGAAAATAAATGCTATTCAACGCGGACAAGAAGAAGTTGGATTAACGGATAGTGATATTCAAATTGCAATAGATGAAGTTATGATTGGTAGGGAAAAACGCGAGCGAATGATGAGCGATGAAGAAAAAGAACGCGTTTCTTATCACGAAGCAGGACACGCTTTTATGGGATATGTTTTAAAGGGGTCTGAACCTCCTGTGAAAGTCAGCATTATTCCACGCGGAGAAGCTGCTTTGGGATTCTCACAACCCAAACCTGCAAATAAAAAATTACATACAAGTAAAGCTATATTAGCGCAAATTAGCGTGCTATTGGGTGGTAGAGTTGCAGAAAAACTTATTTATGGAGATGTATCTACTGGTGCTGCGGATGACATTGAAAAGATATCCAACTTTGTCAGGTTATATAATACTAGTTGGGGAATGAGTAAAGAAATTGGTCCACTTAATCCACAATATATGGGCGTTATTGGAGAGAATATTGCAGACTCTGTGTTTTCACAATGTAAAGTTATGGTCGATGAAATAGAAGAATTTACTTTTTCTGTTTTAAAGAAACACAAAAAATTAATTGTATCGATGGCAAAAGATTTGTTGAAGAATGAAACCATTGTTTATGACAGAATTAAAGAATTATTACCACGTAGGTTGGAAAATAGTTTGGAGTGCGACTATGAGTAATTTCTGTTAATATCATAATTATATAATATTCATATTTATGTATATGAATACTGTATTGTGTTGTGTTGGAGCTTTCTTAATCGCTTTAGCTGTATTATATGGAATTAAAAATGCAATGTCCACAAAAGAAGGCTACTCCGGTATTAACGAATTAGACTTCTTTATACCCACGTATCAAGCTTGTAGAGCACAAGGTTACAGCAGAGAATTTTGCGTGCAGACGCCAGAAGGTGGTGAACCCGATAGTTGTATATGTGGTGATGGTCGTCGAGGAAAATATTTAGTAGGATATCGCGGGGAATGCGTTTGCGATGACCATAATGCCTACCAATTGGCCTATTGATTTGATAAGAAAAAAGGTCTGCCTGTTTTTGCATAATGTACACCAAGTGTTGCGCCTATAGATGTTATAATTGCTAGATCTCGCCAATCAATCGAACCATGTTGGTTACGATAGCCTACATTAGCAAGTAAATTTGCCGAAGCTGCACCAGTAGCGGCGAAAAACATATTAGTAACAAAGGTCCACGTACTATTGCTCATTATATTTAATAATAAAGTCTTATTTTTAAATATATTATAAATTAACTTTTTTCAGAAGCGATGGTTTCTTCGGGAATTTCTATTGAATATAATAATCCTAATCGAGAACCCTTTGTCCATATTAGTGCTAGTTTATTCTTTTTTAATTCTATTCTGCGAAGTTCATCTTCTATTTTTGTTTCACTATCATAAAATTCATAACCCTCAGTTGTTCTTTCTATTTTATATGTGTTTACTTTAACTTTCTCTCCATTCTGTGTTAGATAACGCTGAAATAAGTATCTTCCTTGTGGTAAATCCTTTCCTTCGATATACATTTATGTATACTGTAGAAAAATTGATTTTAATTTATTATTATTAAATATTAATAAGTTAAATATAATGTCTGGATTTACAGACTTGTTCTCTGTTAATACAGTTATTGGTAATCTGGTTAATTATTTTGTTGGTTGGTATACATGGGAGTTGAAGAAAGAAGCTGTCAATAGTGATATTGATTCTGAAGAAGGGTGGGGACAGTTTGTAATAATTGATGAAGAAAATATTTAAATATTTTTTATGTTTGGGTGGTGGGTGCTATCAAGCTGGCAGGAGACGGATTCAAGTTTTGTTTTGGAGCAGATTTAATTATTATCCCACCTTTATCTTCTCCATAATGCCACCATTTAGTGTTGTTTGCCACAGCGTTGTGCATTTTTTTGTGACTAAATGGTCCAGTTGTTTTGGCCAGTCGTGCAACTTTATATTTCCAAGTTGTACTATCTTCATAATCTATAATAACAAGTAGTTCACGCAAATCTTCGTCAAAATATAAATCTTTAACTGTTCCTCTGTAGGTGCGTTTTTCTCCGCGCCAATAGATATCTAATTTATTACCTACGACCAGTTCTGGATCAAAGTTGCAAAATTCATGATCAATACCATAATATTCCAGTGTTTTCATAAATGTTTTTAGGGAAAGTTTTGAACTTAAACCTCTTTGGTCTGCCCAAGTTGGACCAGGTATTGCTTGTACAATGTCTATTAATTCTTGTGGATCTGCCCCATTCCTTGACCAATCTAATATATATTGGAAATAAAGAGGCGAGCGGTCTATAAAGATATTACCGTCCTTATCACGAATTGTTTTGCGGTTCGTATCTCCCCAATCGTCCGAAAACAAGCAAGCAAAGAACGGACTAACATTACTTATAGTCGATTTTAAAGTTAGGAATACTTCACCTCCGATATTTAGACTCACCATTTTATCTTCACTACAATCTCGAATTGCATTTTCTATTGCAGAAACTCGCATATCTAATCGTCTATTACAATCCTCATATTGTTCTTTTTGGTCTTCTTGTTCTTTTGTGAACTCCTCTCTCTCCTTATTAATTTTGTCTCTCTCTCTGCCAAGCTCTATTAAATATTTTTTAATTAGCTCCTCTATTTTTGTATTTTCATTACGCAATTTAGTTATTTTTTTAATTGTGTCAAGATTGGTACTCAATAACTCTTTCTTTTCATCAAACTTTTTTTTGCAACATGGGATAGGATTGTGCTCCCAATCGACCGTCAAGTTTGAAGCGTGCTGGTCGTGGAAATATTCGGCAACGGTCAATAAGGGCACTTGATTTTTTTCCTCTCCTCCACCTATTTGTTCTGGCTCTTTTTGTTCTGGTTGATTCATTGTAATACTATTTCTATGTTATAAGAAAATAATTTTAATATTCAATTTTATTAATTAACTTTTAATCCAAGGGTATATACACGATTGATTGGTCCTATATTTTTATAACCCATTTTTTCCTTTATAAATGTTTCTTGATCGTCGGCTAATTTTTTATACATAGGTGTATAATCTCGTATATTTTTAAAAACTCTCCAGTATCCTTGACCTTTCGTGTCAAATAAAAAGATTTTTATCAAATCAGTTGTTCTTTGTGAAAATGTATCATGGTGAAAATCTATTAAATTAGATGCTTGTTTGCTATATAATTTATCGTATCCGCGACGAGATTCACTTTCCAAGGAACAAGGATTGCTGAGGTTCAAACAAGCCGGTATTATCTGCCAATAAGGAGTCACGAATTCTAATTCAAAAAGATATAGTGGATTTTGTATTATAGGATATAAGTAAAAACTTCGTCTTGTGCTATCAAACTCAAATATTAATTGCTCTAATTCTTTGGGTAGTTGAGGAAACATTTTATATAAACGAGGTTTTTATTTAAATCTTTTGCTCTATATTATTATCATAATGGAGAGATTAGAAAAAATAAGGTCTATTATTAATAACTGGCGACAGAAATTTAAAACTGGTTCAAAAACGAAGCATATTACCTCACGACAGGCCAATAGAAAATTTTTAAATATGCTCAAGGGTAGAAGAAATGTAAATAGATGGCACCGGAGAAAACGACGAACTAATTATAGCAGAAATTTATATCATGTCTCGCCATCAGCCCCTCCTATGATAACTCCTACTGCACCACCTATGTATGTATTTTCGGATCATAATATGCCACATTAACTTATTGGGTTTATAATTAAATTGAATCTAATTAATTACTTATTTTCTAATTTAAAAAACAAAATGGAAAATAAGAGGGGAAGACAACTACCAAGGACAGATTTTATTTTGCAAAATGAAAATGCTGCTCTTAGAAATAAGGTTAAAATCTTAGAAGAATCTTTAGTCGCGGCATATAAGATAATGGAAAAATTTGATTTATATACCAAAGCCGAGGAAGTTTTATTTGAAAGTTTGGCTGAAGAAAATGAAAAATTAAAAAATGAAAATAATCAATTAAGAATTGCAAAGGAAAAGGCAAAGTTGGAGCACATGCTGTATTGTTAAGAGAAGTGTAAGGTAGAATATAATAATCTAAAACATTTTTGTAATTTAAATTATTAGTAGAAATTACTTGAATATAAAAACTTATTTTGATTAAATGGACGAGTATGAAGGAGAAAATTATAGAGTTAAGATATGGGCTTTTGTAATATGTACTACTTGTTGTATATTTGGTAGTGTAATGGGTATAGGAGCTTATTTCACATATTCAAACAATATGTTTTGTCATATTACATCGAATCATTTTTTATGTCGTGCTCGAGAAAACTCCAGCAAACCGGTGCTTTGTATAGAGTGTAATACAACCGGGGTAGATAATGTTACAACATATGGTAATACAACTGATATTATTTTGAAGACTAATAGTAGCGGGTTTGGTAATACTTCTAGTATTGGTAATATTTCTGGTAGTCTGAATAATACTTATGGTGGGAATGAGACAGGATATGTATTGAATCAATATATTATTAAAAATGCAAACAATATTGAAAATAGAAGAGAAGAAATTAATGGTGGGAAGGATGTTGGAGCCGCATTGGCTGTGTCTGTCTCTATTGTATTTATATTTATAGGTTGTATATTGGCTTCTGGTTGGTATATAAAATACAAGCCGAATCCTATTAAAAATTATATTACAAATAAGAGCGCGTCAAAACCTATAAAATTAACAAAGGAAGAGATTGAGTTCTCCCAAATTAACCCTATCATGAAGTCTCTTGGAGAGAATAATAAATCTTTAATAGCAAAAGCTATCAGAAATATAACTCGTGCTACTGAAAAAGACCACGACCACGATTTTTCTGAAGCATTGGTACTATATAATAAAGGAATTGATCAATTGATGGTTTATATGAAATATATAAATAATGCCGGTGAACGTTTTCAAATGGCGAAAAAAATAGATGTGTATGTTAAAAGAGCAAATTATTTACAAACTGTAGTATTAAATATGGAAGAAATTAGATGTATCGATAAAGGACCAGTTCCTCCACTCATAGAAAAAAAATGTGTATGTGATGCAAATACACTAGTCTGAACTTCTGTTATATAGTTATAGAAATATACTTACAAGAAATTAGTATAGTAATAGTATTATATGCACCAGTTGCTCGAACATCAAATCATGTGGTTTATACTATTGGGTTTTATTGGATGTGGTATATTCTTCTGTTGTTTCAGGTATCTTTGTTTTCCTTTCTGGAGAGAAAGGCATAATAAAAATAGAATAATACCAACAGCAAAATCTATGATTATGGTTAATCCAATGCGTATTCAACAAGAAAAGATTATGAGAATTATTTAATTTACCATTCTGTTTTGGATTCACCTCCACAGTACTCCTCAGCTTCTTCGTCAGAGGAACTTGACGCGAAGCCACCACCACCCTTCTCCTCCTCAGCTTCCTCGTCAGAGGAACTTGACGCGAAGCCACTACCACTGGTGACCCCGGTGCCTATTCCGTGGGAAACGTTCACTAAGACAAATGGGAGGACGGGAACGTAGTATTCCGAATCAATCGGTTTGTTAATCCGACGAAGAGTATCTACCATCTCTTCCTCGTCATTGTCCAGCTCAAAGACTTCATATGCTGCTTGCGCCACTTCGTTTTGGTCCATCATTAATTTTACAAAAGACTCTCGCTCCGTAGATGATATAGTGCCATTCTTTTCCAAACGATCCATGACACTATCGAAGTCTGTGGGCTCCTCGACAACTCCAACATGTGCCGCAACTAGCGAATTGCCACACATCTCTCGGCAAATCCACCGTGCTCTATGACGGCAGTCACATTGGCAAGGATTATCCCGGTTGTGAGTTGAGTGAAGTTCTACCCATGGTTTAAGTTCAGAAGGTTTGTTGATTTGATGTCTAAGACAACAATTACACTGGGAAAGATTATTCAATTTGACTTGCTCGGCAAAACGCAGAGGAAAAGTAAAGCAACTGGAGACACTCATCTTAGATTATAGTTGAATAATATAATTTTTATATATTATTCTAATTTCAATTTTATCTTCTAGGCGGTGTCAATGAACGCCGTGGACGTGGATTATTAGGACCATATCCTGGTCTTCTTCTCACATATTCTAAACCGCCAAGCACAGCAGCTGTTGCTCCTATTTTTCTTGCCATATCTCCATAATCAGTTGTGTCTGAGGGTTTTTGTTGTCCCGTTTTTCTATCAGCTTCTTCTTGTCGTTCTGATTGTTTTCTAGCTTCTTCTTTGGCTTGTCGTCTTTGTTCATTCTGCTCCCGTCTCCATCTTTTTCCTGACTTGCCTGGTGGGGCTTTTTCTTTTTTTGGGGTTGGAGTGGCACGTCTAGCATTACCACAAGATTTTTTCCTTGATTGTCTTGCACTCTCGACAAAGCTAAAGTCCTCTATAGTTCCTTCTTTATCGGGATGATGTGGCAATATCATTTGTCTAAATGGGGCATTACATGGTGCTCGCATTATTTCTTGGTAGGTTTTCTTAGCGGCGGGGCTTACTGCTGCTGCACCTGAACCTAATACTAATGCTCCAACAGTTGCTACTTTTGCTGGCCTAGATAACCCTAGACCTCTTCCGCTCTTTTTTCTAGTTCTTCTTTTGGTTTTTTTCTTTTTGCGTTTCCTTTTACGAGTGCGTCTTCGACGGTGCTTTTTTTTACGCCGGGTTTTTCTTCCACCTTTTTTTTTTGCTACTGGTTTGATGAATGAGGTTACAGTAAATCTTCCAATTTTAAAAGGTTGGGCTGGTTGTTTTTGTAAAAGTTCTTTTGCGCGAGACAACGCTGCATCCGAACGCATACCCTCACTACTTAATCTTTTTATGCCAGTTGGTTTTTTCCGGCCAAATTTATCTTCAACTCGAACCGCATATTTTCCATCCACTTTTGGTCCCATATATCTTATTATAACGTTATCGGCTTCTAAATATTGCCCGGGTTTTAATGTATCGTCTTTCTTTGCTGGTTGTTTGGCTGGTTGTTTTGACATATATATATAACTATAGATAATGATATAGGCTAAATGGTCATTATAATTATCTTCTCTTAGTTCTTTTGCGCTTTCTTTTGGTTTTTTTCTTTTTGCGTTTCCTTTTACGAGTGCGTCTTCGACGGTGCTTTTTTTTAGGCTTTCTGGATTTTTTACGAGATTTTCGACCACCAAGACCTAGATAGGTGTCTTTTTCGAAATGATCCAAATAAGTTTTGCGTGGTGTACGAAGGGCTTGAGCTTTTTCTGCCACTTCGGTTGATGCCCAGGCCTGTAAATAGGGGATAATTGTTTCCATTACATCCTTATCATCAGAAAAAATAGTAGATAAAAATCCTTGACAATTGGTACACGTATCGTCATTAAAAGCAAATTTATATTTTATGTTTTTGGGTACGAACTTTTTTGTAAATACAATTTGATTCCCCCATTCTTCTCTGTCTTTTGGATTCAAACCAGCCATCTCAAATGTGACTTTTTCTCCTGGGGTTCCGTTACAGGTATAATCATTTAATCTTGCTGCAGCATTTTTAGAAAGGCGAAATGGTGTATCATTAAGTATATTGGCTGTTCCTGTTTTTAATGCAGTCTCCACCTTTATATCGGGTATATATATAGCTGCTTCTACCGGTTTGAACAAACCAGTTCCCCTTTTATTAGGAGAAAATCCTAATGTAAAGTCATTTCCGTCTTGTATTACTTTTATCCCCAAATGTATTCCATGTGTAAGCCAACTACGATGGGTTAATATAAATGTTATTTCTTCCCCACCTTTAAAACATATATTTTGTTTGTCTAAGATTTCATCTTGGGTGGTAGGCTGACTTGAACCTCTTAAAGCTTTTGGTGGTGTTACTTTTGTTTCTTTTGTTTCTACTGATTTTGATCTGAGAAGAGTTGGTGCGGTTGCCATTATATATAACTATAGATAATGAAACACGCGAATCTAGCCGTTACGCTACGCCTGCGGCCT
>Ga0209362_1003001_pt1 | contig 12055 bp, 9 predicted proteins | sample SaaInlV_165m_DNA_FD_184680 | JGI IMG/M metagenome (GOLD analysis project Ga0209362, IMG submission 184680) | Marine microbial communities from expanding oxygen minimum zones in the Saanich Inlet - Saanich Inlet SI037_S3LV_110m_DNA (SPAdes)... | ecosystem: Environmental > Aquatic > Marine >...
TAGAAATTATAAAAGTATTAAAATGTTTTCCACCAGCAAAGAATGAAAACAAGATGGTATATGGTAAATTGATTGAAAACTCAATTATAAAATATATTAATGAGATTATTCCATGTGAAGATTTAGACAAGAAATGTAAAGTAGGATCGAACTATAAGTATGACTGTAAAATTATGAATACAAACTATAGTATTAAAGTAATGAAACAACAAAGTAATGTTATTGTTATTAACAAAAATTCAAACAAGAGTCATACTTTAAATGGAATGTGTTTTATAGTGTGTGATATAAATTTGGCAAAATTATATGTATTTCGAATTGATAAAGAATTTAATAAACTTTTAGGTTATAAATTAAATAAGTATATTAAAAATAATGATTCAAATATATCATTTACATCAGCATTATTTACACAATTAAAAAAGCATCCGAGTAAGTATATAAATTTCCCCAAAAGTATAATATACAGTAATAATATAGATAATATAAATAATATCCAAGAAGTAAATCCATTTGAATATTTATATAAAAATTTTATTGAAAAATAATAAATTGTTTTACTAAATAAAGTTATAGTCTTTTAATGTACTTTCAATGACATTATTAACATTATGAACATTTACGCTATTACCTAATTGTTTATAACTTTTTTTATCATCATCGTGTAATACAAAAGTATCGGGAAATGATTGTATTCGTGCACACTCTCTAGGTGTAATATATCTTTTTTCTTTTCCATATATTGGTATCTGTGATATTGCAACTAATGTTGGAAAGTATTTTGTTTTTTTAACACGTATTCCTGATTGTCTTATTTGTATAAAGTAATTAAATATAGAATCATTTTCTTTAACCTTTCCTACTTGCCATTCTAATTTTCCATAAATCTCACGTTTTTTAATAACATTTTCATATTTTTTATACCATTCATCCCATTGTGTTTTATATTTTTCATACAATGGTTTATTTTTGGTTATATAATCTTGTCTCCAATCCGCAAGTGATTCAAATTCCTCTTTAGTATAATTTTTATAAAATTCATTTACCATAATAGTAGGTGAAATTTTTTCTTCTACTTCAAATACTTCAATCATTTCATCCCACGCATTTAAACAATCACGAATATCACCATCTATGTAATACTTATTATCGATTGAATTTTTATCTAAAAGATAATTATTTAAATTAATTGTATCAATCTTTGGATGAATTAATTTGATATCTTTTTCATTATAAATATCTTTTCGTATACAAACAAAATAAACACGTTCTCTTTGTTGTGGAATACCATATTCGTGTGGAGACATTTGTATCAATTGAACATTATAACCATTTTTATCAAGTTTATCAAGAATATATTCAATTACTTTTCCCTCACCAACTTTTAATATATGTTTAACATTTTCTAAAAATAGAAAACGAGGTTTTCTTACTTTAACAATTCGCATAATTTCATCGAACAGAAGTCCTCGGTCATCATCAAATGTTTTCTTTTTCCCACCATTTGAAAATGGTTGGCAAGGAAATCCTGCACACAAAATATCAAAATTAGGTATATCATTAGGGTTAATATTTTTAATATCATTTAATGGTTCAATACCATAATTTATATTATACACATCTCGACAATATTTGTCGATATCACACGCTAATACACATTCACAGTTTAAATTTTTGAGTGCTTCGTGAAATCCTCCTATACCACAAAATAAATCTATAAATTTTAATGTACTGCTATTAGATACCAATTCGATTTCGTCTTTATTAGAATTGTTTGATTCTTTGTTTGATTCTTTGTTTGATTCTTTGTTTGATTCTTTGTTTGATTCTTTGTTTGATTCTTTGTTTGATTCTTTGTTTGCTTTACAAACTATATTCTCCATCAAATTGTCAAGTAAAACTTTATTTATACAATTTAAATTATTATTAATATGTTCATTATATGATATTTTGTTATTAAATTTTTTATAACATTGAGTACAATTATATGTAATCATTTGAGTTAAATTATATATAAAAATTAATTTTAAATATTTATTTATATAAAATTAATATATTAACTTTAATTGTAATTTTAATTTTCAATATCTGAATTTTTATAATTAGTACACGGAGATTCTAACTCTTTTTTCGTTATTTTAAATTCTGTATTTATATGTTTATTTTCATATATAAAACACGAATGTTTAATAGTATCTTTTAATATATTTTCTATTAAATTTTTAAGATTACTTTCTTGAATACAAGGATATTTTCGATTTTGATGTTGATTATAATGTGATTTTTGTGAAAATTCTTTTCCACATTTATCACAAATATATTTAGTCATCTTATAATATTAATAAATATTTTAGTTATTTTCAGTTATTTTCAGTTATTTTTTGTACAATCCAAAAATCAGAACATAAATTAACATTTGTAATATAGTCATATGGGAAGTAACAATAACCATTATCTCCCCATCCTTCTCCCCAAGAGTTTCTAACTATAAATCTCATTAATTCTTCGTTATATCCAACGATTGTAACTGCATGTCCTCCCAATACTTTCTCGTCTGATTTAGGCATTGATACCATACCTGATTGTGCTGTTTCAGAACTCTCGAATGATTCATATACAGTAAAACCAAAAACTATCGGCAATCCACTATTTAATGCACCTTTAATCGAATCAAGGGTTTGATTCACTTTTTGGTATTTTAAACTATGATGTCCAAGTGCATATTCATAGCAACTTTGGTCTGGTTTTTCAGTAAATTTAGATATGTCATATTCCCACATATCTTCAGTACATACACCTTGTTTATTTATCGATTTAATACCATCTCGTATAGCTGCTCCTGCATCATAATTTGTTGTTCCTTCCATATCTCTTTCATTGTAGTATATAAACAACCGTGATGGAATAAATTCATTCTGTTCATTCTGTTTTAATTCATCAAACTGATATGCAAATGCAATTGCATTTGCTGTACAACTTCCAAGTTTTCCTTGATCATATATAGGTGGACACTTTTCTCTTAAATCTACTATATCATTTCCTTGTTCTGGTGCTTCAAATGAAACATATAAATCTCTATGATCTGGTATATCTCTTTTCCATCCATATCTTAAACCGTTGGTTCCTATAACAGATTCGGATTCGCCTGACACAGTGTTCCCCATATGTGATATATAAACATATTTATTTAAATAATTTTACATTTATTAAATAAATTATAATAAAATTAAATATTATTGTCGTTATTGGTATCTCCATCATTGTCGTTATTGGTATCTCCATCATTGTCGTTATTGGTATCTCCATTATTGTCGTTATTGGTATCTCCATCATTGTCGTTATTGGTATCTCCATCCTTGTCGTTATTGGTATCTCCATCCTTGTCGTTATTGGTATCTCCATCCTTGTCGTTATTGGTATCTCCATCATTGTCGTTATTGGTATCTCCATCCTTGTCGTTATTGGTATCTCCATCATTGTCGTTATAGGTATCTCCATCCTTGTCGTTATTGGTATCTCCATCATTGTCGTTATAGGTATCTCCATCCTTGTCGTTATTGGTATCTCCATTATTTTTTGTTAGTTCTTTAATAACTAATTCAATCTTTTCCATTGTTTGGTCATAACCTAACCGAATTAATTTTACATACATACTTTTATCAAGATTTATATCGAGAGAACCTATATCAGATTTAATATCTATAATTTTTCTATTTTTTGTATTTGAAACATTAAACATTAATGTATTATTTATTATACACATTAATACTGAAAATGCATACATTTCAAAATTTTTAATATTATTTTCAAAACATATATCACACATACCGTGTAATTTAAAAGCTATAATATTTTCATCAATATTGGTTTGAGATACTGGAACTGGATCAAGTAATGCACCATCTATGTATGTAAAATTATTAAATTTTATCGGTTGAAAGTAGAAAGGCATACTGGTTGATATTCTTATTGCTAACCATAATGGCATAGTTGGTGTTTTTTCATATGAAAAATATTCAGTACATTGTTTTTCTATACATGTGCCAGTTAGTATTAAATTGATACGATTAATTTCATACAGTTCTTTAAATGTAATATTAGGTTTTTGTATTTTTTGCGATATTATATATCTAAATAATTTAGAAAATTTATCTCCAGTATCTATGCCATATTTCGATATAAATTGCGAAAATTGGATATCTTTAAGTGATGGTATTTTAATTTTTTGCACAAGTTCAAACATATCAGATGAATTATAACCTAAAACAATCATAGTTGATATTAGTGCTCCAATTGAAGAACCAACTATTTTTGTAGTATTTTCAATAATATTATTTTTCTCAAGTGCTTTAATAACACCTATAAATGTTAAACCCTTAATTCCACCTCCAGAAAAAACCAATGTATATTTCATTATCAGTTATATTTTAATAACAAATTCTAAATATAAAAATAACATAATAAATATAAAGATTTATAGTCTTAAAAGACAACATATGACAATTAAAAATATTGGATTATTAAGTTTATTATCAAGTTTATTATTAATAAGTTTGTGTAATGGATTTACAATGGATAATTTAACAACTCCTGAACAAATACATGTAAGTTATTTTGAAGCAGGTAAGTTATCATTTACTTGGGTGACAAATGAAACTACAAAAAATAGTATTGTCAAATATCGATTACACGGAAGTTCTGATAATTTCAATATTCAATCTGGGTATAATACGCCGTTTAATCCAGGTAATAGAACAATTTACAATCATCATGTAATAGTAGATAAACTTCAGTATAATAGTACATATGAATATTATGTAGGTAGTGAATCATTAATGAGTGATTTATTAACTATTCGTGTTCCCCATAATGCAAATAATAAAAAAATATCGTTTGTGGTTTATGCAGATTATGGTTTTGTTAATTCAGTATCAACTGATGCTATTAAAAACGTAATTTTAGATGGGCGAGTTGATATGGTTCTTCATGCTGGAGATATGGCATATGATTTAAACACGAATAATGGAACTAGAGGTGACGAATTTATGAGAATGATTCAACCATTTAGTTCCGCTGTTCCATATCAAGTATGTCCTGGAAATCACGAATATTTTAATAATTTTGAACATTATAAAGCAAGATTTACTCTTCCTGGAAAATCAGAAGGAATGTGGTATTCAATTGATGTTCCTAATGTTCATATAATCGCTTTATCAACAGAAGTATATTTCTCAAATAGAAAACAGGATATTGTCGAACAATATTTATGGTTAGACAATGACCTAAAAAATGCAGTTAAAAATAGAGAAACATATCCATGGATATTTATATATGGTCATAGACCTATGTATTGTTCTGAAGTATCCTTAGTTGATTATGGAAGAGATGAAGAAATTAGAAGATTTAATAACGGAGAAGCAAATGATTATGAAGGTTGTACAGAAGATACCGCTCTTATTCGCGATGGAATAAATATACTTGGGAAAAGATTCTTTGGATTAGAAAAACTTATGAATAAATATGGTGTAGATTTGTTTATATGTGGACACGAACATATATATGAAAGATTATACCCAGTTTATCAAAATATAGTTGATAAACAGGATGTTAATATGTATGTGAATCCAAAATACACTACTCATATAATAACAGGAAGTCCAGGATGTCAAGAAGGTTTAGATATATTTAATATAACTGCTGGACCATGGACTGCGTATCGTTCTGCTACATATGGTATAAGTTTATTGGATGTATACAATAGTACACATTTAAATTGGAAACAAGTAGATACAAAATCATCGAAAACACAAACCACCATAGTTGATGATTTATGGATAGTTAAAGATTAATATTTTATTTATCTTTTATTTATCTTTTATTTATCTTTTATTTATCTTTTATTGCGTCATATAATATTTGTCCTATTTCTGAATTATTTTTACCATCTCGTTTTAAAATTTCTTTTTGAACATCTCTAAAATCTTTAATTTTTGAAGGGTCATTTAATGTATGTATATAAGATGGTTTTATTGTTATATCTCTTCCTTTAATATTTACAGTTATAGTTTGTTTTGCAATATTTTTTATAATTGGTAATATTTGTTTTCGAATTCTGGGGTTATTATAGTCAATAATTTTATCTTGTTCTTCTTCTTTATTACTTAATATTACAAATTCTTCAATAGAATTTGTAATAGTTTGATTATATAATTTATCAGAAAGATAAACTACACAAATATGTTTTTCTCTATTATTATCAAACAATTCTAATATAAGTATGTAATATATATAATCTCCTCTTCTTACCATAAATGTGGGTCGTTGGATATTGCGTTCTCTTTCTTCTTTATAAAAAAGTCCTCGAATGTTATATGCTGGTAATATAGAATCTTGTCTTTCTGGATCTCGTAATTCCATTCTTTCTCTGTCAAATCTAAAACAATTTGTATCTCTTGTATCTTTTTTATAATTTATATGACAATCTATCGATGCCATCTTAATTGCTTTTTCTAATTCATTAATTATTCCTTGTTTTTTATCTGCAATATGTTTTATTCTAAGATCAGTAGTTATAGTCGTTTTATCAATATAATTTGTATTAGAATCATTATTACCCCTTACTGAATAATAACGGAATATATTAATTTTTCTTTGGTCTATTGGTAATAATTTATGAGAACATATTCTATTTGCTCTTCCAATAGCTTGTTTTATTTTTGCTTCATTCCAATGTGGTTCTAAACAATGAACTTGTTTGAAATTTTTTAAAGATATACCTTGATTTGCTACGCGCGTTGCAATTAAAACTCTTAAATTTTTACCATAAACATTACTATCTGAATTAGCTTTTTCAAGAATTTTTCTCGTATTTTCTTCTTTTGTATCACCAGACCAAACTGCAAAATATGTTGGTTCAAAATGTCCATTAGTGTGTGAAGCACTAGAACGCGAAGAACTGACATGTGAAGAACTAACCTGTGAAGCACCAGAACGTGAACGCGAAGCACCAGCTTGCGAAGCACCAGAACGTGAACGCGAAGCACCAGCTTGCGAAGCACCAGAACGTGAACTCAAAGAACCAGAACGTGAATGCGAAGCACCAGCTTGCGAAGCACCAGAACGTGAACGCGAAGCACCAGCTTGCGAAGCACCAGAACTCGAAGCACCACCATTTTGGTTTGAAGAATAATTAGGGCATTTTAAATTTTTTAAATTATAATTATTACCATTTCTATTACATATATATTTATCTTTTGATGTTTCTTTTATACCACCAACCCATCCAGGATGTTCAGACATTTTAATTTCACTATTATATTTTCCAAATAACTCAATCCAAATCATTGAAATATTTAATTTATTATTTTTAATAGAATCAACTATTTGTTTTTCTTTATCCGCATAAGGTTCTAAAAAACCTCCTGAAACATCTGATAATTTCATTTGTTCCGCAATCAACTTTGCATCTGGAATATCATTTTTTATATCTGTTATGTTATTAAATACCCAAGGTGTTACTATATCTATATAATTCTTTAATACTCCGTTATATTTCCTATCTTTCGGACTTAAATTAATACTTATTTTAATATCATTTAAAAATTGTGCATTATCCCCACTAAATGTATGTTCTGCTAATGTATTTTTACAATTATAACATTTAGAATTACTATTCAAATATTTAAGATGTTCTATTTTAATATCAGATTCTATAATGGAAACCATTCCATTTGAATAAAGAATATATGATAATATTTCAGCACCTTCTATTTGTTTCCATTGTGAATAAACAAATGCTGGTGCATCTGGAGATGAATTTATTTTTTTATATATTGAATACATTTTGTTTGAATATTTAGATAGCGGAATATTATCAATACCCTTAATAATAGATGTTTCATTTGCATCTATTGGATATCCTCTTAGTGAAGTTCCTATTCTATCAAATAATAATTGTAATGAACGATTAATTAATAAATTATATCTGTTTTTTTGTTTACAATCTTTTTTAAGATATCTTTCTATTCCTTTTGGAAAAACAAAATTACTTGCTTGACGACTATAAACAGAATATAATGATGTTTCTTCATCATCATTCAATATTCGATGAAACATCGAATCCGTTCTTTTTTTTCTTTTTTCTGATTCATCTTCCAATAATTTCATTTGATTGTAATAAGTATATTGATAACTATTCATTGGTACTATACCATAATCGTTATATTCCTCCTTTGCTACTAATCCTTTAGTAATATCTGGTTTATAATAAGATACTAAACCTATAATATATGGCATAAATTTGTCTATTTGAAATACATCCTTGTTGAAAAATAATCTATCAAATTCATCTTCATTTTCTGGTAAAAGTTTAACTCGCACTCCACTATATTTAATATATTTACCTTTTTGGTTAGAATCAAAAATATAACCCATTAACATATTAAATATGTAAATTACTTCATATATACTATTTTGAATAGGTGTTCCTGATAAAAACAGAATTTTACAATCTGATGCACTTAGTATTTCTTGATATAGTTTATACCAAGATGGTCCATTTTTAATCATTGATATAAAATCGTGAACTTCATCAATAATTAGAGTTTTATGATTAAATCTGTTATTTGTATCATAAAAGTTTTTATCATATAATGGACTTTTATTAAAACCATTAGGCATTTTTGTTACTTTTATTTTATCAATCTGACCATTCGTTATAATTGTTCGTCCAGTATGTATATCTTTTTTTGTGGTTTGTATAAAATTATTTGCATTATAAGATAAAAATTGATAATAACTATTTAAATAACTTTTAAATTGTGGTTGATCAACTGATGAATCTCGTATATTTTTATTTCCACATTTTTTAAGTTCATCTATAAAATTATTTTTAAGAGATGCTGGTAACATAACTATTGTTTTTTGTGTTTCATTCTTTTCTTTAAAACCTTGAATTATATTATCAGTAATTATTGATGTACATGTTTTACCAGAACCTAACCCATGGAACAGAAGAAGACCACGATATGGTGTAGGGGAATTTTCTTTAAACCCTAAAAAGTCTCTAACAAAAGTTTGATGTGGTAACGAACTAAATGTTGCTTTTTTTTTATTTGGTTCACAAGGATCACTACCATCTTTTGGTATTTTTGTTTTGTATTTATCGAATTTAAAATATTCTTCAATCCACTTGTTAAATTTTCTATCATAATATATTGGAAATTCTCCTTCACTAATATCTTTATTTATAGATGCAAATTTATGTGATGGAGTGTATTTGTTAGGTAATAAATTTTGTTGTGAACTTTGTGGTGAACTTTGTTGTGAATTTTGTGGTGAACTTTGCTGTGAACTTTGTTGTGAATTTTGTTGTGAACTTAGTTTTTGAAAATTTGAATTAGAACGATTAGACCCAGTTCTAGAACCTGCTACTGCTTGGTTTGATGACATTTATAATATAAGGATATATTATTCCATTAATTTATAATATTATAGAAATGTTTGACAAAAAGATTAAAAAAGCATCTGAAATTGAAGTAAATACATTAAGGCAAAGAGTATCTAATATTGCAGATAGTCTTTTAATGACAAATAAAGATATAATATCTCTTAATAACAAATTTGATAAAATTAATAATATGATGTTATCTATGAATCAAAGAATTGATAATCTATATGAAATAATTCATAAAAATTAGTTAAAGCATACTTTATATTAAAGATAATATCTAACATTTAAATGTCATCACCTACATCAAGCAATTTTTATATAAATATGGAGAATTCAGAAACTAATATATATAAAAATTTATTACCCGATGACAATAAATCAGATATAGATTCTATAACTATTAAAAGTAATAAAAACAATTTAAAAAAAAAGTTCAAAGAAAATACAAACGCTTATAATGTAGAAAAATTTTTAGGTAGTATATATTATTACTATTATAATGGAGGTTATAAAAGTATAGTAATATCGCAGATAATTGATGTCTTAACCATGATGTTTACTATTCTATTTTCAATTGTAATTTTTTTAGTAATTGAATGGAAAAATGTATTTTATTGTTCTGTAGGAAAACGAGGATGTTCTGATATTTTATTTAATTGGAATATACGGATATCTAATCCTATATATGGTATAATATTATTTTTATATATGATAGTTATTCTAATATTTTTCTCATCATATATATATAAATTTTTTTGTGATATAATAAAATTTAAACATATAAGAAAATTTTACAATGATATATTGAAAATTAAAGACAATGAAATTGATACTGTAGATTGGAGGTTTATTACAAAAAGATTAATAGAAAATCAGATGTATTTTTGTGATGGTAGAAATTTAGATGAAATGGAAATGGTTCACCTTATAATGCGTCGAGATAACATACTTATTAAGATAATATCTTCAAAATCTATCCCACTAAATTTTATACCATATACAAAAGAACCAATTATAACATCTGTTGTTGAATCTATGTTACAGTTGACTATTGTGAATATAATATGTGAAAATATGAATCCTAAAAATTATCAAAACACTGTTAATAATCTTGAAAAAATATTACAAAAAAGATTTAAAATTTTTGGAATACTTATGCTTGTTTTATCACCATTTTTATTTGCATTTATGATATTGAGTATGTTTTTAGAATTTGGACGTAAATATAGGATTGGAACAAGTATATCATCCAGAAAGTGGTCAATATATGCAACATATTTATTTAGAAATTACAATGAATTACCACATATATTTGAAAATCGTATTGATAAAAGTATTATGTATTCAAATATGTATGTTGAATCGTTCCGTTCAAAAATTTATGATAAAATAATGCAATTTGTCTCTTTAATCACAACAACATTATTTGGAACAATAGCATTTATGGGTTTTATAAATGAAAGTATAATGCGAGAACAAACAATACTCGGTAAAGATATGCTATGGTGGTTAATACTTTTTGGTATATTTATAGCAATTATGAAAACATTGAATAAAGATATAGTCCATTATAAAAGTAAAAAAAATTTAATGCGAAAAATATGTGAACATACAAAATATTATCCAACGCATTGGAATGATAAGGAACATTCTAAATTTGTATTTAATGAATTTTCAAAACTATATCAAAATAGTATAATATCATATATATATGAAATTTTAACAATTATATCAGCACCTATACATCTTTTAACAACATATCATAAATCAACTAAAAATATAAGTAGATTTATAATAAAAAATTTGGAATTACACCCAATTTATGGAGTATTTCTAAAGTCATCTGATATTATTGATGATAAAATGGAAAAATCAATTGTTAATTTTAGGAAGTATTATTCAAATTAGGTTATTATTCTAATAATATAGTAATGGTAATACAGAATTCAAAAGAATTCAAAAGAATAAAAAGAATAAAATCAATAAATGAAATCCATCAAATAAATGAAACCAATCAAATAAATGAAACATATATAATAAATCAAATTCAAAAAAATGCATACGAATGTTTAGAAAGTACATCAAATACAGCAATAAAAATTAAAGAACAGAATGAAGTAATTGATAATATTGATAAAAATAGTTCTAATGCAGAAACTCAAATGAGTAAAATTAAAAATCTAATTAAACAATTTAAAACATTATTTAATCCAATTAGTTTTTTTAAAAACCAAAAAAATGAAAACAAAAGTAGTAAAAACAAAAGTAGTAAAAACAAAAGTAATGAAAACAAAAGTAATGAAAACAAAAGTAGTAAAATCCACAAAAATGAAAACCAAAATAGTATAAAAACAAATAATATAGATAAAATCGATATTCTATTAGATAAAAATACTATATCTAAATCAATAAATGACAATGAACTCAATATAGATAATATAATTTCCACAATAAGCAATATTAAGAATATAGGTATAGAAATTTCCGATGAATTAGATAAGCAAATTAATGTATTAGATAATATACAAACTAAAACAGAAAATATTACAAATGATGCAATTAAATATGAAAAAGATATCAAATAACTTTTTATATACAAGAGAA
>Ga0209362_1003006_pt1 | contig 12040 bp, 12 predicted proteins | sample SaaInlV_165m_DNA_FD_184680 | JGI IMG/M metagenome (GOLD analysis project Ga0209362, IMG submission 184680) | Marine microbial communities from expanding oxygen minimum zones in the Saanich Inlet - Saanich Inlet SI037_S3LV_110m_DNA (SPAdes)... | ecosystem: Environmental > Aquatic > Marine >...
CATCATTATTTGCCATATTAGTTAATCATCACCAGCGGTGCTCTAATGATGCATGCTGCTGGGTTTAAAACTATACTGGATGCACCACAGGTTAGGTTTATAGTATTTAGTGAACTGACTTCAAAGCAGCCACCTATAACAGTATATTTAACGCTACCGATACATTTAAAATTGGTTGACCCCCTTACAAAAACATTACAACCATTATCCAAAGAAACATTACAGGAGCCTTTTATGTGTATATTGTCTTCACCGGCAACTATAGTATAATTTTTACCCACAATTTTTTCTACCTTGGTTCCATCCGGATGAATCTCTTCGAATGTTCCTGACCTGTGATAGGTATGTAATCTTTCTGCACCGGGTGTATTATCAACTTCTATAATATGACCTGCTTCTGATTCTTTAACTTCATTAAATGGGTATTTTGCTGCATATGGGGTTGCTGGTTCTTGTTTAGCACCAAAACCCAAACCGCCAGCAACAACAGAACCGTCTAAATTACTTTTCTTTTTCTCTACAATCGTCCCTTTTGATTCGCCCCTTGCGAGTTTGTTGGTGTCTTGCTCACCGACCGTCAGTGGATACATACCACTTGGATCATTAAAACCTTTTCTCGGGTCTGCCTTCTTTACAGGAATTCCACCAACAGTACCCGTCATTACAGGTTCTTGGCAGCTATCACCATCTCTAAAAAATCCAACTATCCATGTTCCTTCTCTTGGTCCAACGGGAGCATCCCCCTTACCACTAATTGAAGCAGAATTTATGGGTGATACCGGGTATGCCCATGGAAGATCTGCTGTTGGAAGAACAGATTTATCTTCTGTATGAAAGCCAACGCATCTAACTTTGCATCTGCCCAACTTCATTGGGTCATGTCTATTTTCAACCACACCAAAAAACCATATAGGTATCATATTATGCAAATCCTTTGAATAAGTCTAAAATTCCGTATGCATTAGTAGAAGAATCTTGACTTCTTCCATCAAAAGTAACCTTATCCGGGATAGCCTCTGGTGATGATCCCCTAGATAGTTGAACTATACATTTGTGTGTTGGTTTTGTGCCCACATCTTCTAAGAGATGTCTAACCGCAGTTATTAAATATTTACCACTCTGAAATGTATCGTTTTTTTCCACATCACCTTTGTATAATGGCTCCGGTTTAACTATTTCCATATTAATGGGTAGTCCACAAGTTAGTCTACAATTACCCGGAACAGTTATTTCAATTTTATTTATATTATATTCTAGAATTGACACATTTCTATTTTGCAAATAATCTTCGTATCTTTGCGAAGTGTGCGATTCAAATAAACCAGACTGTCTATTTCTAACAATTAGTTTGGGACTAACTGTATTAGCATATTTGTTTATACCTCTTGGTAAAGTGGGGTTGGGTTCTATGTGATTCGTGTTATTCCAGTTTTTATAAAAGTTGTTGCTGGTTTTTGAAATATACTTATATGTTATGTCATGAACCAACAACTCAGAAGAATATAACCCACTATTCATTTCATCTAATCTATTGAAACTCTTGGTATAGTTCAATTCTTCTATATTATTAATTTTTAAAAGATAGTTGGTAGTAGTCATAGGAGAGTCTGACTGTCGGTTGGATCCAGAATAAATGTAAGTTACTGCCGCTGGAACAGATGCCAAAGAATCTAAAGAAACGAACATAAATGCCTTTGCTGTTTCAAAAAACAAAAAATTGTAAGATAGCGGTGACTGTTCGGCTGATATTGATCTGGATGCTAACCACTGTATTGTTTCTATTGGACGTTTATTAGGCACACAATACGTCATTTGGTTAGCGGTTGACTCAAGTGCAATTGGTTTATCTGATTTTAAATAATTTTGGTATATTTTAGCAATCGTAGAATGGATTGGACCCCTGAAGGTCTGGCTAATTCTGTAGGACTCATTCATTCTTGCCTGTTTAGACACCAAACCCAATTTAATAAGTTCAGATTTTCCATTTTTAGATTTTGTTCTTTCTAATATTTCAACTACATCTAACTTGAATTCAATTGGATCTGTTCCAGCACCCGGAGTAGAAAATTTAATATGCACGCTTTCCTGACCACAAATTGGGAAGTGCCTCATCAAATTTTGAGCATCAGTAAATACTACTTCCCCCCTAATACAGGCGGACGTAACATCTTCATATATGTTTATTGCTTTGGTTTGTTTTTTTAGAGAAAGGTCACTTCCCATATCTGAAATCAGTCTAATTTCATATATGTAAACATCGTTTGCTTTTTCATATGTGTCTGGACTACTGGACATCTTTTAGTAATTTTCCAAACCTTTCTACCACACCGGGAACCAGTGATGGATTTAAAATCCTAACATATCGCCTTCTTTGATTATCTCTATCTTCTTGGTGTGCATTGGTTATTGTGTATGTCGATGACCCCCCAATAACATACTGATGTAATAATGTACTTCCGAAAGTTATAGCAGTTTCAACGTGATCTCCAGTTTCACCAGTACTACCCATGGAGATTTGCATACCATCGGCCTGAAAAGGGGTGGCAAGAGGATTCATTATTTGTCCGCTTGATCCTTCAAAATGGTGTACAGAATTATAATCATTCCCAACTATTTTTGCAAGATAAACAACATCAGTACCATAACCAGTTGCTCCGGGGTTTAGAGGATTTAAATCCATACCATAACTAGCAGTTGCACCAAGGGTTGCACCAGCAGAAAAACTGGCAACTGAACCTGTAATGCCATATACAACTAATTTACCGATAGAGGGATCCCAACTTTGCACGGTTGCTTCTGTTTCTCTATTTGATTCCACACCGTCATCTGTAGTAAATACTTTATCAGTTTTATTAAAATGTTTTGTCGAGGGTCCAACAGAATTATTTCCACCATCAGTACCATCAGTTGGGGGAAGAATAAACAGGGCCGTTCCGGGATATTTGTATTTGTAGTAACTTTCTAAACTATTTTGTTCTGCGCCCCAGTCAGTATATTGATTAAATCTTTCATTAAATAACAATAATATCCAGTACAAATCAGGGTTACCATAGAGTTTTTCTGCTATTATTTCTGGTGACTCCCCCTCTCTGGTTTCATAATAAGAAAAACTACTGGTATTATTGATAGAACTATCAGAAAAGACTACTCTTTTCATAATATCTACCGCTTCTACAATATGACTACCTTTTATATCCATCGGATATTTAACGTTATTGAACGGTCTAAAATACTTCATACTATCACATTCCTAGCTGACTAATGTGGTTTCTGGCAATTGGTTCTAATTCTGTTAATGTTAGCGATACATCCGCCATTGTGGGTGTGCCGTCCTCAAATACAGTATTTGCCTCTGGGTGATATGTTACGTCCACACCAGTTATCGCACATCTTCCCAATCTTGGTAAAGATTTACTAACTTCCATATAGTCTCCGGGATAACCAGAAATTCTACCGGGGTAAGCAGCAGAAGTATTAACATAATCCAAAAACCAAATTTGCACCTCGGATGGTACTGATAAAAAGGACATCGAAGGATTTATTTCGGGCAAAGCATGAAACCTCAGCATTTCTATTGCCAAAATCATCGATTTTGCTTCTTCTTTGGATTTGGGTCTAAATTGGAAATTAAAATCAAAAGACCTTATTTCTGTTCCATTAAACATCATTTCTTTTCTTGGGTTTGCCACAGTACCAGTTAAGGCATTCAGAGCACTCCCAGTGTTTAATTCAATACCCGTTACTGATCCAATTGCTTCATCAACAAAACCTGCTGCTGCTTTTGATAGGCCTGGAATTACTCCACTACCGGCACCCATAAGATTTCTTATTGCACCCATATTTTTGGCATCATATGTTGTTGACTGCCCAATTTTTAAACCAGCGGGAAGATATAGGCTTAATTTATCTCCGGATTCCACTTGTGCTTTCGATAGTCTGGTATCAGAAGTTAGTACATCTTGAGAGTGAGACCCGATTTGGGCAATCCCTTCGGCGGAGTAGTTCAGTAAATTTTCTAACGATTCACCAACCACATCGGACCAATGAGCCACAACGACCTCGCCATCAGCCTCGGCAGCGGGTTTTGTCCTATCGCTAACTACAGAAGAAAGTGCACCTGAGGCAAAGTCTACTACATTTTCGAAATTTTCAACAATATTATCTGCAATGTTTTTAATATTTTCAGTAACTGTGTCGATATTTACGTCTTTTTTGTAATAAAAATCGAAGTGGATACACTGAGTAACTTCGGGATTTGTCCCCAATGATTCTGGGTATTTAACAATAGTGGGCTGACTACCCCGAATATTGTTAAGTTTACCGCTACTACCGTAAGCATCGAAAATGAGTTTATTACCGGCTACAGTAGCAAAGTTTCCGGCGGCACTCCCTATACCCCCGTCATTTCCTAAATCATGCCCGAAGGGATCAGCACCGAATGGGGAACCCGGTTCAAGTCCTATGGGTACACCGCCTATACCACCTTGGCTAATCAGGCTGCCGTCATGACCAGCCGGATAGTTTTGACCGGGAACAGCATCAAATTGATTACCACTAGTTCTATAATCACTTAAATCTAAAAAAGAACTATTGGCATATAATGGGAATCCGGTACTATCATATTCTTCATTGCCTCGCCACGTATTTGTATTTGAGCCGATCAGGCTTGCGTCTATCATGTTATGGCTCCTTCTACTAAATATTTATAAGGGGCAAAGTACATGGCTTACAAGGGAAAATACTCTCCTAAAAATCCTGAAAAATACGCTGGTGACCCCACTAAAATCGTTTATCGATCTTTGTGGGAAAGAAGATTCATGGTTTATTGTGACATTAATAGTTCTATACTGGCATGGGGGTCAGAAGAAGTAGTAGTCCCATACAGATCCCCTATAGATAACAAATATCATAGGTATTTCGTTGATTTTATTATTGAATATAAAAACAAAAACGGTCATAAAAAGATTGACCTGATCGAAATTAAACCTAAAGCACAATCAGTGCCCCCCAAGAAAAAAGAAAAACCCACAAGAAGATATATCAGAGAAGTTGCTAGATGGGGTGTGAATGAAGCAAAATGGAAAGCGGCCACTGAGTGGGCAGAAAACCGAGGGTGGGAATTTAAGGTTTTAACCGAAAAGGAACTGTTCAAGAAGGGTTGACTAAAATGGATAAAAATATAATAAATCAGATTTTAGAAAGAGCAGAAGATAAAAATTTTAAAAGTGATTATGCTCCCATTGCTCTAAAATGGTATAGAAAATATATTTCTTCCAGATATAAAAAAGTTAGCAGGAACACCGTTAGGCATTCTCCTAATGTCAGACAGGTAATTAGACCAGTAAGGGGTGGGATGTATACTTTTAAATATGTCCCCAAAGGCAAGGATTCTCTGCCATATTATGATTCATGGCCACTTATAATACCATTTAGAAGAATGTCAGGTGGAAGAATCCACGCGTTTAACCTTCACTATTTACCACCAAAATTAAGAATGAAAATCCTTTGGAGATTATCTCCTCTGTTGACGGAAAGAGAATTAATAGATGAGCAATCGGTTGAAGAAGGTCAAAGTGCTGACTATTATGATTTGAATGCTTTAAATATCAGATATGATTTCACTGGAAGAGGCGGGCTAAAAATGTTGAGAAAATGTACCAGAACATATATTTTAAATAATATACGTGGAAAATTAATTGAATTTCCTACACATACTTGGCCAGTGGTTGCATTTCTTCCTATCGCCAGATGGAGAAAAGAAAAAAATCCCAAAAACATTTGGAAAGATATAGGCTTTTAGTATAAATAATAAATAAACTGGAGATTACATGCCAAGAGTAGCAGATTTAGTTTCAAGAATACAAAGATATGGTCACCTTCCCGCAAATAACTGGAAGATAACCTTTGGTAAAGTATCCCCCGGAGAGGCGGCAGCGGGTATGTATACCATTGGAGAAATCCCTGCCGAATCAACTGATATTGGTTCTCGTCCGATGATGGGTCCACCAGCACCGAGAGATTTAGCCCCAGAGCCAACACAACCAAGAACAATGCAAACCTATTACAATAGAATGAGTTTATCTTGTGATTCAATTAACGTTCCGGGTAGGTCTATTGCTTCTATAGTCGATGGTGCAATGGGGGTTGGTGCTGAACAACCTTATGCCAAAATGTACGAAGGTGATCTAACTGTGGTTATGATCATAGGTAAAGAAGCATGGGAAAGAAAAATCTTTGAAGAATGGATGGACGAAATATCCCACCCGAAATCCGGTAGGCTCAGCTATTATAGAGACTATGTTTGTGATGCCCATTTAACATTGTTTGATAAACAAGATAAACCTAGGTATAAAATTATTTTTGAAGAACTATATCCCAAAATGGTGTCACCTATTCAGCTTAGCAATGAAACCCCGGATTTGATCAGGCAGCAAGTTGACTTTGCTTATAGACTTTATAGACCGGTCAATTTAGGAGCAAATGGCACCTTGGATGAAAGTTCTACTGAACTATCTGGGTTACATTCAACCCACCCTGTGTCTGTAGCTATAAATAATATTAGAGATGGTATCGGTAACAGTATTACACGGGCTGTTAACGGTGGCATTTTGGATTTAACTGAATCTTTTAGAGGAATAATTCCTTGGTGAAATAGAATATGGAGAACACTATGCATATACCAAAGTTAATAACACCAAAGTACACTACCAAATTGCACTCAACAGGTCAAGATGTTGTTTATAGACCCATGCTTGTGAAAGAAGAAAAAATTCTTCATATGGCAACAGAAGCACAAGATTCGGATTCAATGATTAAATCCCTTCTTGAAGTGGTTGAGAGTTGCATCGAAACAAAAGATGTTGTTCTTTCCGAACTCCCATCATTTGATGTTGAACATCTGATGTTACTGATCAGATCTAGATCTATCGGAGAGGTGGTTAATCCATACAAGACTTGTGATTCTTGTGATACTGAATTACCATTAGAAGGAAATATCGATGATATTGAAGTGATTACACCACCAGATCACACCAACAAAATACAAATAAATGATGATGTTGGTATCATCATGAAATATCCTTCTTTATCGGACATGGATTTGGAATCCGATAAAGAAGGAAAAATCAACGAAGTGGAAGTGGGAATGGAATTAGCCCTTAAATGCATAGATCAAATTTATGATAAAGAAACTGTATATAAATCTAGAGACTTTTCTAGGGAAGAACTGGAAAGCTTTGTTGATAGTTTGACCACATCCCAATTTCAAGAAGTTATTAAGTTTTTTGCAACCATGCCCTATGTTAGATTGGATATTGAAGGTATTTGCCCGTCCTGTGGTCACAAAAACGAAATCGTGATAAGAGGCCTAGAAAATTTTTTTGGATAATGATGAGTCATGATAGTTTGCAGGCCTTTATTGCCTCCAATATGAATGTCATGATTCATCACAATATATCGATTAGTGAAATTGAAAACATGTTACCTTGGGAAAGGCACATTTTATTGGGTATGATAAAAGATGTTGTAGAAAAAGCCACTCAGAGAAAAGAACAGCAAGGAAAAATAAACCATGGCAATTAATCCTCTTGACTTCGGCGACATGTTCAGCAAAAGTAGTAGAGACTTTAAAAAGATGGCCCAAGAGCTTAAAGACTATAACAAGTCTATGCGAGCAAGTAATTTGGAAGCGAATCAGGCACAGTCGTCTAGAAATAATTCTATATCCAACCCATTAGCTGATGCCAGAAGCGGTATTGATCAATTTTCTAAACAAGCGGCAGCTATTGGCAAAATGCAAAAGATTCAAACTTCTGCAATTACAGGTGTGGCCGGATATACTCTTAAAGAACAAAGAAAAAGAGATAGGCGAAATGTAAAAAACCTAGAAAAAATCAACAGAAATACTGAAGTCCAAAGGGGCTTCGGAGAAATGATTAGCAACTCTTTTACCAATTTCTTTGGATTAATGCCCAATCGTGCTGCAAGAAAGCGGGCAGCAACGGCGGATGTGACACAAATAAAAGAAGCAGCATTCAGTAAAATAAGAACTGTTTCTTTAGTGAGTATGATGGAGATGATGAAAGCCGATAAGGCACTGGCAAAGGCCAGAATAGACTCCGATATTAAACACGAGATAAGACAAAAATCAGACAGAGAAAAAATCTACAAAGAGCAGAGGAAACAAGGCAAAACTGCTTCAGAAGCATGGAAAATTGCCAAAGATGGGACAAAAGAAAGCAAAGAAGAAAGAACAGAAAGAACTAAAAGAGAAGACCGCACCAATGCAGGACTTTTAGAGGCTATTGATAAACCCTTTACCATGGATGATAGAACGCTGCAGGCACTTGCTGATGGTAAAAAAGAAGGTGCTTTTGCACGAATGTTCAAATGGTTAAAGACTGGTGCGATGCTTGCAGGTCTTGGTGCATTAATTGGTGATTTTATTGGTGACTGGTTAGGGGACCAAACTGATAAAGTATTTGGTAAAAACTCTTGGTTGGGCAATATATTCAGAGACAACGGTTGGTTGGGCGGGGCGATCGCTGGTTTAGCATTGCCTCTCGCAGCCACTGGTGCCATCGCCACAGCGGTGGGCGCCTTAGGTACACTTCTCACGGGAAAGGCTGGACTTTTAGGATTAGCAGGACTGGCCGGGTGGACTGCGGGTACATGGTTATCTGATAATTTGGTTCAACCGTGGTTGGACGATTTCTATGAAAGAAAAAATGCTGAACTCCTAGCAGGAGAAAATTTTGCATCGAAAACCGGGACCAAACAGGCCACCACTGCTGGGGGGGAGAAATTATATCGAATGCCATTCGCTGGTGGCGAAAAAGTTGTACCTGAATCAGAAATAACGAAGCGTGACATCAAGCCCGAGCAATTCGAGTCCATGGGTATTACACCTGTTATGGGGAGCAAAATTTTATCAACTGGTGTGAGTACGTCCGTTTTTGGATCCGGCATGTCCGAAGAGGCACTTGATAAGGCATTTGCATTCGAAAGGGGAACTGGTGAATTACAACACCAGGCTGCTCACCAAGGGCCTGATAGTTCAGCACAGAATTCTATGGTAATGACCCGGGCTCTCCGTGAGTTCATGCGATATGAAAAAGGTATTCGGGCATTTTTAGGTAATACTTATAAAACCGAAGAAGATGCCATGAAGGGAGCCGCGGGTCTTCGAGGACTATATCGAAATTCATGGAATAGTTGGCAAGGATTTAAAAAACTGGTATCAAAAGAGGATTTCAACAAGGTTAAAAATGCGTTTAAATCGCTGCATGAATGGTCTAGGCGGGAAATATACTCTGGGTGGAGTGTAGACTACGATAAATCTTCTGGTAAGTTGTTTTTAGATAGTCTTTTTGATAATATCTTTCTAGACGAATATAACGAACACTATGGTCTGCCGGGCGATGAGTGGCGGGAAGCTGGTGGAGGAAAAGGGATGTTCGGAAAGGGCTGGAATATATTCGTTCAGGATCGCATTTCAGATATTGGATTGAAACGCGGTGGTTTAGTGACAGGACCAATAAGGGCCCTTATTGGGGAGGCCGGTCCAGAAGCAGTTCTCCCATTAGATAAAGTAGTTGGGGTGATCAGCGATGCCTTATCTAAGGCTATGGATAGTCCTTCAATGAAAGCACTTGCTTCTAGACAAAGACTGGAGGCAGCATCATCTGCTAGTGGTGGTAGACGAGTCGGTGGTGGTGGTGTTTCAAATACCACCGTGGTTACTAATCAAAATAACAGTAGTTTTGTTAATTTAACACCCAGTGCAACTACTAATAACGGTCCTTCGTGGATCAGAACTATTTCAGATTAATATACGAAAAGGGGGTGGCTTGCGCCACCCCCTTCCAGTCGCCTTTCGTTTCCGAAAGGTCAATCCTCAGCAGCGAGCTTCTCAAAATAGGAAAGTGCATCTGCACTTTCTTCACCACTTCCGCCGGTAGACTTGGGTTCTACCGCTTCAACACTAGACGACGATGAACTAGTGGAAGTCTTGCCGTTGAGGTTAACCTCTTCGGCGGTTCTGGCGGAGCTGCCCATACCACCAAGGACTGTACCAAGACGAGTATTTAACTCGTTGTAATTCTTAAACTGATCAGGAGCAATGAACTGCTGGAGGGGATACTGCTTCTTCCACAGTGTTTCCAGTTCAGCATCATCACCATCCAGCAGAGCAGATGACGAATCAAATTCGCTCTTGTCGTAGTTAACAAATCCTCCGACCTTTCGGATCTTGATCTTGAAATTTGCACCCTTCCAGAAATCAAATGGATCCATTGCTTCCTCGTCTTCAAACTCTGGTTGAGCCTTTTCTTGAATCTTATCAAAGATCTTCTTTCCAAACTTATAAAGGAAAGATTTTCCCTCATTTTGAGGATTTTTTGGGTCACTCACTACCATAATATTGGCAATGTATTGTAACTTACGCTTGCGATTTCGGGCAATATCCTTATCGGACTCCATGCCGCTGTTCCACAATTCGCTGTTTGCCTCACAGACTGGGCATTTAAGTCCAATCGTGGTAGGACAGTTTTCGATCATCCAACCACCCGGTCCCTTGAACCCGTGATTGAAAATGCGAACAAACGGCACGTCTTCACCCTCGACCGGGGGGAGGAATCGGATTACTGCAAATCCGTTATCAGCCTTATCTCTCTCGGGCTTCCAAAACCGATCATCTTGATAGCTCTTTGTGCTACCACTACTGATCTTGTTCAATTCTTCCAGCAGTGAAGAATTAACACCCTTGTTCTTTTTCATGTCATTAAATCCCATCGTTTCGTCTCCTTTTTGTATTGTATGATCCGATGTGTTATACACATTATATCATGGCTAAAGATAATGTGTCAAGTTTTTTGTTTTTATGGGGGGCAGGCTATTTGGTAAAGGGTAGGCTACTGGATTTTGGTAAAAGGTTGATATCTTGCCCTTCTTTTTGGATTTTTTCTTTGATAGGCTGAGATAGGAGCCTGGCTCCGACAAATGGTTCCACTTTAAGTTCATCACAAACGTGTAATACGGCATCTATGTAGCTGTCATATACGTCTTCCCTGACCAGTCTTTCAACTTCTTTGCAAAATTCAATCGGGTCACCTATCAACTTTGTCTCCCTTGTCCTAAGTATATATACTATAGAGACTAATACTGTCAAGGGGATTTTGAATGCCAACTAACGATCATATTGTTTTGAATCCGGGGACTGGTGGAGCTACTTTAGCCACCGATTTCTATCCTGCTGATGCGGGAACTGGAGTCCACTACCAACTGATACAACCTGTATTTGGGCAAGATGGGGGAGCAAAAACCCTTGTTCAAGATGCATATCCCATGCCAGTTACGATTAAAATGCCAGCGAATTGGTTTGTTCCTGTTGGTGGTGGTACTAATGGTGGAGCCATTTCAGTTTCTATAACTGGTGGTGTCACTTTAAGTGTTGGGGATATTGAAATATCTGGTGGTACTCTAGGTACAATACTAAATGGTGTTACCGTTGGTGTCAACACGATTGCTTCTGGTATTACGATCGGTATTGTTGGTGCTGGTGGCGACGGTATTTCAGTCAATCAAGTAACCGATTTAATTGGTGGTACAATCGGGGTTCAAACAATAACAATTCCGGGCGGTGGAGGAATAACAAATTCTGGTCTACAAATTGGTACCACTTCTGCTCCTCTTGGCGCAGGTGTCCATAGTAGGACTTTTATCACTGGATTTAAAATTAAAAATATAGGACCAAATACATGTTTTGTGGGGGCATCAATGGCAGCTGCTGCACTTCAAGATAATGGATATCCGCTTTTAGCATATGATGACTTGTTTATTGAAGCAACTGGACCGGCTGGAATTTGGGGTCAATGCACCACTGGTACTGCTGGTATAAGAATAATTGGTACATAATTTTGTCTAGATCAAGATTAACAAAAAGAAGAGATAGTATTATTGGATCTGGTTCTGTTATTCAAAACAGTTTCGAAATAGATTCTGATACTACTATTAATCAAACTAACCCAGATTATAATCATAG
>Ga0209362_1003007_pt1 | contig 12039 bp, 11 predicted proteins | sample SaaInlV_165m_DNA_FD_184680 | JGI IMG/M metagenome (GOLD analysis project Ga0209362, IMG submission 184680) | Marine microbial communities from expanding oxygen minimum zones in the Saanich Inlet - Saanich Inlet SI037_S3LV_110m_DNA (SPAdes)... | ecosystem: Environmental > Aquatic > Marine >...
GCATTTCCTGCCGAGACTTCTTTGCGTCAAACTCTCGTTGAGCCTCTTCGATCTTACTCTGCTTGTATTTATTTAGGGCGCCTTCGTAGTGAGAGAGATTCCCAACGATCCTTTCTCGATGTTCTTCGGGAACGACCTTTTTGCCTAGAAGTTCGACGAGTTTCTTGGATGCCGTATAACCATTCTCAATGTCTCCCATATAGAACGCAGTTGCCGCAAACTCATCTAGGATCTTCCAGTCATAAACATCTCTCGACAAGAACAAGATGTCATTCTCTGGGAATGGGATCTCCAACGCTGCCTTGGAAAACAGATACGACACACGGGGGTTATTGTTGAGTCTTTGGATCCTTGCGAGTTCGTACAGCGGTTCTGCTCTGTCTGGTTTTACATTCCATGCCTGTAGGAAGGAATCCTGTGCTTCCGGCCAAGGCTTACCCTGTAGGAGTTTAGTCACCCCAACCCGAAATATGGAGTAGAACACTTCTTCGATCCACCCTCCCATCGATGCTCTCTTGGCGTACGCTTTTTCTGCCTTTTCCCATTGATGGGAATCAAAATAACTCTGTGCGAGGTAGAAATGATACCGTTGGTTGTCGGGTTCCTTTTTGATTTCTGCTTCTAGGACTTCTGCATCCCGACTATACTTTATCTTGCCATCAAGAGGAGATCCATCCTCATTCATATTCCGTGCGCCAAGAGTACGAGCGTCGAGGTAGTACCCACCCTCTAATCGACCTGTCCTGAGAGATGAGTCTGCTTGCTTTTGGGGACATTCTGCGTATTCGTGAAGAATTCCAGTATACTTCCATCCCGCATCCGCCTTGAAGATCTGGTTCCGCCACCACTGGAAGTCACCTCGACGAATGAAGACAGAATATCCGTCCATCTCATCGTTCAGTTGTTCAATGGGGAGTTCGCCGTTGATGAAGTCATCCGCATCAATCATCAAGATCCACTTGGTTTTTCCATCGCACGCGCGTAGTGCCTCCGTGCGAGTCTCACCAAACCCCTTCCACTCAACCTCGTTGAGTTCACCGGGAATTCCCTTCTCTGCGAAGTAGTCCTTGACGAACTGCTGCGTTCCATCGGTAGATCCGTTGTCGTTGATCACCCAATAGTCGATATACTTATAGACAGAATCTAAACACTCTTTGAGCATCTTCGTTTCATTCTTTACGATCATACACAGTGTTATATTATTCACTAGTTGTCACCTCTTATGGTTTTTAGATAATCACATATCTTCTTGTCATTATTTATATTCTTCATCCTATCTCTCCATCAAATCATTCATGTTTATAAATGTACAACCTGCGTCTATCAAATCTTGATTCTGTTCTTTTATGTAATCAAAGAAGTTCCATGCCAACACTATAACAACATCTGGTAGATTTTCCATACAATAATCTTTATCTTTGATAGGAATGTTGACACAAGGGATGAACTTATCATGCTTCATGGAATTGTCTTCTATAACATATTCAATGTCATTATTGTCTATTCCGAAAAAGTTCAATGCAGTTGTTGCCTTTGCGGGAGCAGCATAACCAGCAATTCTACCATACTGCTCTTTCAATTTATCAATATTCTTTCTCATATTCATCTTCATTCTATGAACTTCTTCAGCAAAATCCTTATATGTGGAGAGTTTAGTTATACCGTGATCATTTTCTTTTGATAAGAACTGTTCAACACTTGGATCTACAGGTAATTCATTGTGTCTTCTGACATATACTCTAATAGATCCTCCATGTGTTTCTACATACTCAACTTTATAAACACAAAGTCCCATCATATTGAAAAAGTTATTGATAGAAGTTACAGACCAGTAGTTGGTATGTTCGTGGTAGATGTTATCAAACGTCAAATCCTGTAGAGTTGATAGCAAGTACTGAACCTCAACTATAAATACCCCATCTTCTTTTAGTATATCAAAAGAATTTGTTGCCATCTCATATAGTTTATCAGAATGAGCAAAAACATTGGAGGCAGTTATTAGATCTGGGGATTCTGAGTCACCTGCAACATAGTCATCAAAATATCCGTTGTAAGTAGGAATACCATTCTCGTTCGCCATGGCTGCAATGTTTTTAGCAGGATCTATGCCGAGAATTTTAATTCCCTTCTCCCTGAGAGGCTTTAATGCTACACCATCATTGCTACCAATATCAATCACAAAACTGTCTTCGTTTAGATCAAACTCTTCAATGTATTTTTCAGCGGCTTCTTCAAAATGCTTTACGAACTTTGAGGAGGTGGAAGAAACGTACAGATAATTATCAAACATATCTTCTGGAGGAACCACAACAGACAATTGGCAGTTGTGACATTGCGGACAATAATTCATTTCCAAGGGATAGGTAACTATCTTTTGGTCTTCCGAGTCAACGAGATTGTTTGCGAGTGGAGATGTTCCCAAAGAAACACATCGTTCTAGATGAACATTAGCACAAGAACGACAGGAAAGTTTGTATGTCTTTAAAAGTCTATCCCTCAACTCATCATCCACCAATGTATAGGGGATGGTGTGGGTTACTCCATAATTTTCGTGTTCTCTTTCTCCTCTGACCAAATTCAAGAAGACAGAATCTTGTGTGAAAATCATAGTATGTGCAACATTGGGTTTGATGACAGCAACATCACCCTTATTGACTACTCTGGTTTCAATTGGTGCATTCGGAACGGACAAGTCTTTGATGACACTGATATATTGCCCTTCGACCAGAAGACATTTTTGTTCTTGGATTGGATGATAGTGATTAGCCCTCATCGTTCCCTTTTTAGAATCGATCATTCCAATTAGGTTGATTGGTTCTGATAACTCATAGTTTGTAATCTTACCACGATCATCGATGTATTCATTACCACCCCTATCCAAATATTCCAAATCGGGATTCATTTCTTTCGCTGACCACTTCTCTATCATCTCTTTGACACAATCTCTAAGATTGTATCTAAATTCAAATCCAGTAGACAATAATTTCTTGTTTGAAATTGTATAACCCAAATTTGGAATTTTGTCATCTGTTTCTATGATGTTTAGTTTGGGATTGATCTTCTTGCAAATCTGAGCGACCTCCTTTACTGACGCACTTTCTTTAGAAAGGTGGAATAGTTCCCTTCTTACATCGGCATTTTCTGCCATAAACTTCATGCATCTAACAACATCCAAAAGTGGAACTAGACTTTTAAGTTGAACACCACCCGAGAATAATTTGATAGTTTCGTTTTGGGAGGCTATTTTAGAAAACAGGTTAGGCATAATGTTTATTCGCATCGTGTCTGATGAATACCCATAAACACTTGCTAATCTTAGAATAACATAATTCTTATTAGACTCCATCAAATCCACTTCAGATTGGACTTTACCTTGCGAGTAAGAAAGAACAGGGCATGGTGGTTCAGACTCGTCTATGTCAGTTTTTGTTTCCTCGAACCCCTCATAAACAACATGCGTAGATGGGAATATCAGTTTGCAATCATCAGTAATGTTGTTGATGATGTTTCTTGTGCCACGAATAGCAGTATTCCTAATCAGTGTGTCTTGTTCTAGATTTGATTCGGTCTTGGTATAAGCAACGTCTGTTATTCCAGCAAGATGTATAACCACATCAGCATCTGATACTATTTCTTTTATGGTTTCCTCATCCAATATCGATGCTTGAACAAAATCGACACCCCAGTCCCTGAGTTGACTAACCCTCCCAGAAACAAATCTATTATCTACAGCAACAATATTTTTGAAACGAGACTCACCAGAATATAGTTTACAGAGTTCTGTTCCAAGATATCCAAGTGCGCCAGTAATTACTATTTTCATCATAATCAAAATACCTTCATTTCCAATAACTATAGATGCCCTTGTTCCCCTCGTATTTAGCAAACTTACAGGGGGTTCTGTTGGGTTGTTCTTTTGCCCATTCCCACATAAGAGAAAGTCCCGTTCTCAGATCTGTTTAGTACATTCATATCTCTTCTCTGCTAATTTGAGTTTCGTCTAGTACTCGTTTCCAGTCAATGTAGGGAGCAAGCCAATTCACTTCCCCGTGTGTTGCAAAACCGGGCATCGGTGATATTAGGGATCGTTTCCGCGTTTCGATCAGGGCATGAAACATAGCACAATCTTGCATTGTTGTCCATCCTTCGCAAAACTTACGATGAATTTCCATATCCTCTAAGAGAACATTCACCGTAGTACCATAGGTAGCACAAGTGCTTGTTGTTGATCTCCAATATCCCGATCTTCCAAGATATAATTTTGCCTTGATGTCAGAGTAATGCATACCATAATGAATCTGCTCACTGTTATACTTGTCAGGATGATCATACAACGTCACATAATCGGAAATATGCATTCCTTCCAACAAGGCATCCTCTGCTTCGGGTCGATGACAATAATCATTCTCCACAAAGTAAACAATATCGTTCAAGTTCCATTCCCCATTCGAAGATTTCTCGGTGATAATATCCAATGACCTAGCATATGCCCCAGCATTTCCTAGATTTGTCATTTCGTATGGAGTTCCTGTCTCTTCCATTATAGACTCACACGATTCGTCGGCATTATCCAACACAGCATAGAAATGTGAATTTGGAAACGCCGATTGGCAATTCAGAAAACACGATCTATTGTTGAAGTTGCTGTGGGCGGGATTTGCTCCACACCGTGAAGACATTCTGTATAAAACACGAATGTTAGGTTCATTTTCAGACATTCTCTAATCCTTTCATCAATCTCACACATAACTCCAAGAAACTTATCATTGAAGTCGCCTTCCATGAATCCCAAAATGGTTCATTGGATTTTCGTTTGGATATTCGCTCCATTGTTCAAACGAAAATCTATTTGCTACTTCCGCCGGAGCGAACTTGATTTCACAACCCTCAAAATAATCCCTATGCACATTGCATATGTAGGCATCCTCGGGACCATCTACTTCGTGCGGGCAATCAGCACACGCCTCCAAGAGTTTTCTAGATCTTAGACAGAAACCCCCATTACCTACAATGCTCAGTTTGTTTGACTGCTGTATATGCTGTGGCAGCCACCTACTGGTTTTCACGTTTTGCCATGTCCAAACAGCACCAATATAATCATAATCCAAAAACTCGTCGGACCACATATCTGGATTGACTATAAAGCCATCCTCTTGTACTATCAAGACGTAATCAGAATCTATCATATCGGGTAGTTCGTGGATAATAAAATCAGAATATGTGTCCCAAGACAATGGTTTTATGATTCGGTTGTTGATGTGTTCGTGATTTAGATCTGCTGGACTAAAAAGAATGGCTTCTTTGAAGGATACTAAATTCAAACAATGCTCTAGTGACTTTACACTGCCCGAATAATCATCTGTGCCGTTAATACAGATCATGGTCACATTATCTAAACTCAGTTTGCTCATATAGACATCCCCGGTGGAACTGGACGCAACATATGCCCAAATTTATCCTTGTTATTTGCAACGTATTCTGGCAATTTTTCTAAGTCAACAAAACCATAAAAACTGCTGGCGCCTGGGCCCCTTCCTTTTAGCAAAGGATCATATAGATTTTCTCTTGCTGCATTGAAATCATTTTCGTCCATAAAGTCAAACTCATCGTGAGCGTATGATTTTTGCTTCATATTTTGAAATTCTCCACTTCCAACAAAAGAAAAATGCCAACCACCATCATCAACCATAGGCAATAACTGTCTGTCGGGAGAGTGACGCGCACACCTTCCGAGATCGTGAATGCTGATATCTCTCAACACCTGTAAATCTCCACCAAACTCTCTATCTAAATCGGCCTTGGATGTTATGACAGATCCCTTCCAGAAAGGACCATCGTTGCCATGATTGAAAGCCGTATTTAGATAGTGGTAGAAAAATAATTGTTTCATGGTAACAGGTTCTACATATTCCTTTGCTATCTTTGATATAGTACTCGCATTCGGAATCTCATCGAGGTCGCTCAGAATGAGTATATCATCATCCTTACAATCTCTGAACCCCTCATATACATATCGCCTCTGAGCAAAATCATTCTCGTACATATGGCGGTGATGGGTTTTATCAAAGGATTTATCTGCCCCCATCACGATATGAATTATCTTATCTTCAAATTCGGCAAATCTATCTTTATTTTCTAAATACCACAGTGGTTTAGGGTTACCCCTGAAGGTATTCTCTGCTTCCACTAGGACAAATTTATCAACAACGTCTTTTAAGGTGTTGAGTCTTATTTCTAATAGATCTAACTCGTTGAAAAATGGGAATCCATCATAAATCATTTTGGTTGCCTTTCGTTCATATCCTATTGATATGTGGGTAAGATCTTCTCTTCTCGAAGTTTGCTCAATGTTACTTCGTTCACTTTACTTCCGTAATGGTACATCCAGTTCGGGTTCCTATAAACCAAGGATATCATGTTGTAGTAGTTGCTGGGTTCATCCTTCCGCCTCTTCTCGTACATATTGATATTCTCGGTCTTAGCATATTTGTCTACCAGATAGCAGACAGCAGTCTCTACTGTGTGTATCTCCGATGCCTCCTCGATAGCCGCCATCCAGTCAAACAGGCACAAATCGTTTTCTTTATCTATTTTCATCTCTAATACCTGATCGGTATGAACCGGCACACTTATCTCTCTGGTGAAGTTTAGATCAGGAGGAGTTCCGAATGTCATGTTGACTAGAGAGTATGGTTTACTTCTGTCGATATTGTAGATCTCAAAGACCCGGTTTTCTTTCTCTTTTTTCCTGTCTATGGTGAAACTGTTATGCCAGTTCTTGATAGGTATTCCCACCCAGCAATACTTGCTTATCATTACTGGGCAGTGGGGAGGAAGATGCCGATCAGCGTATTGTATTGGTAGATACAAATCCTCTCCTGACTTTATTGGGTTGATAGAAGAGAAACATTCTTTCATTGGGTATTCTCCCGTTTCTGGCACCCAACGCAAACCATCTTTGCGTATGCTTCTACTTATCATCTCGTAATATACATCTTTCACCGGATATATAACTTCGTATCCACGATCAATCATGTGGTCAACGATAGGCTGAATCCAGATGATATCTCCCAAACCTCCGGGTTGATTAATCACGCAGACTGGCATAGTAGTCTCTCCTTGATTTCGTTATACACCACATCATCTGCCATCGGATGATTAATACATCTATCCAAATTATCAGCGATAGCATCTCGACGAGAGTGATAATCATCCTCGGTCAGTTTACACACCTGCCCTACGCTGTCAAGCAGAATGATTCCATCTATGTTGAAGTAGTCACTGATGTCGGGACTTCCATAATACACGGGGACAGTCCCTGTAGCAAAGCAATTCATAATCTTCTCAGTGAAGTAGGTGGGATACGACTCGTTCTCTATCACCACCGAGAACATATACGGACACAGTGCCTCTTCAACTTTTTTGACTGGTCGGATGTTACGACCAAACAGATCAAGGTGGTTCTTGAGTTCGTTCGCCCAAGAGTTACGAACAAGATGTCCAGTGCATTGTGCCTTACCAGAACAAAGCATTGATGTCATCCGAGTCTTCTCATATATCTGAGGTTCCTCAACCCACGGAAGGTTGGCAGCATTTGGCGCGTACATAATTCGCTTATCCTTCTTGATGATGTCCCGACAGTGGGTCAGCACCAAGTCATATACACTCAGGAATTCTTCGGTGTTGTCGTAGAGATCGAAATGCTGCGTTCTAGTGATGCTCCTCGACTCACTAATCCACAGAATTTTCTTCTTGTCGCCTGTGTAATCAAACCCTCCCCGGTGATCATAATCCATAAACACAATTGCCTCTGCCTCTGGATCTTCTTCGTTTACCCAAATGTGGTTCTTGGGTTCTATATTCAAACAACTCGAAATTGTGTGTGCGAATGGACTACCACTCGCTTGTAACTTGACATTCATTCGTATAGTCTCCTGTCCTCACCACGAGTTCCAATGAAATTGGTCGGGAATGTCAATGGTTTTTCTTCGTTTTCAGTAAGACCCAGAACAGATACTAACTCTTCCCTCGTATTCATATGATTTACTTCTTCTGGTAAGTTAGGAATGTAGTTTAGGGTCATATAGAGTCGTTCGTCGTTGGACATATATCTTTTAATGTAGTGTTCCTGCACATCCTTCACACACTCGCTGAATGCATAATTACTGATCACCAAGTCATATTCATTCTTGTCTTTATCGATGTCCTTATATGAGATGCATTCCGTTGAGATAGGGAAGTGTGATAAGTACCTTTCCTGAAGCATATTCACTTCAGGCAAGTCTACAATGGTCCAACTCTTGAATCCACTCACAACATTACTTACCACACACTGCCCCCCATACCCCCCACCAATCTCAAGAACTCTCATCTCAGACATATCATCGAAGATAGCGTCGAGGTCGCAAGCAACTTTGAAGTATCTTAGCGTTGTTGGGGAATAAGATCCGAACGGATATGAGAATGGTTCTGATCCCCCAACAGTGTCGTTGATTGTAGCGAGTTCAAGCAAATGCATCTTACTCTCATATATCCTCTGTGACAGAAGATGGTAGTTGTAGCCCAATTCTGGATGAACGTGTTCTAGTATCATTCGATATTCTGGTTCACGTTTGAACCGAGAAAATACAAAGTCGTTTTCAGCAGCCTTCTTGCACAATTGGGGATACCCAGTAGTTTCACTAACAGACGAAATCATGCTTCTATCCAACTAGGATTTGCAAGACTCCAATCGATTACGTCCTGTAGACTCTCTTCGAGATTTCGTTCCAAACTCCACCCCATCAAGGACATCTTTTCCCCATCTAGTGCATATCGAAGGTCATGTCCCGGTCTACTACCATGAAAATCTACCATCTTATACTTCAAATCCTTACCCACATAATCTGCAATGTTATGAGCAAGTTGTAAATTGTCAATTTCCTTTTCTCCAACGATATTGTATTTGTCCCCAACAGAACCATTCTCCAACAAGAACAGAGTAGCCTTTGCCACATTCTTAGCGTGAATGTAGTACCTACTTCCTGCTTTGGTAAGATCTGAATTGGAATGGATAGTTAGTGTCTCTCCATCTCGTACCTTCCTGATGATGGAAGGAACGAACTTCTCTGGGTGTTGTCTTTCTCCAAACACATTCATACAATGGGATACTAACACAGGCAATTTGTAGGTGTTATGAAAAGACAAACATAACTCTTCAGCGCCTGCTTTGGATGCAGCATAAGGGTTTCCCGAATTATATCTGTCCCACTCTTTGTAATTCACACCTTCTGGTGCTGGACCGAAAACTTCATCTGTTGAGAAGTATATCATCTTTTCTAGGTTGTCACACCGCCTAGCATAATTCAGTATATTGCAAGTACCCACCACATTATCCATTACAAAAGACAGAGGATCTTCAATACTTCTATCCACATGAGATCCTGCTGCCAGATGAAGGATAACATCTACATCTCCTATAGCGTTAGACACCAGTGGGTTGATATCAGATTTGAGGTCATGCCATACAAATTTCACCCTGTCTTTATGCTTCTCCCAATTTTCAGTAGCAGTTAGTCTATTCAAATTTCCAGCAAAATCCAAGCGGTCCAATACCACTACATTGGCATCTGTGTTGTTGAGATAGTACTCCATCATATGATGACCAATGAACCCTGTCCCTCCCGTAATCATAACATTTTTCATTTTACAAACTCCTTCTTTCTTTAATCATATCACTTTCCATCCTTCGGGGTATAGATCACTGATGTCGTAGTGAGAATACTTAGGACCAAACCAAGTGGAGGGTGCGACTACCGACCCACCCTTTGTGTTCAGCCACGCTCCCCACCAACTGAATGTGCTGTTGGCAATAATGCAATGATCACATAGACTGATGATGCACATATCAATCGCCTGACTAGTGTCTTCGACATAATAGGCATCAGGAAGTTCCCAGTTCTCTTTCACCCACCCAATATCATCCGACACTACGATGATCTTCCCTTCACAGAAGTCCTCATACGCCTGCATATAGTACGAGCGGGGGCATAGGGGATGACAATCTGGAATTTGTGTGTAGTCACCCCGACGAACGTGCATTACAGTTGATGGCACCTTCCCATCTTCTGTTGCCGCTTGGATGTGATGCATTGCCATGCCCATAACATCAGGACCAAACCGAAACTCTTCTCTGATCTGATCTTCGATGTGAGTGAAATACTTCTCGGACTGGAAGTAGCCTCGGATGTCTGTGTTGTCGGGAATATCATAAAAGTCGGGGGTGTACTCAAAAACCTTTTGTTGAGCCGACTGAGTTGGGAAGATTGAACTACTATCTTGGAACTTGGACATATGCGGAAATACATCAAGCAACTCAAGACGTTCTGGTCCAACCAAATTATTGACCGTCACAGAAATCTTGGTGTTATTAACATCGATTCCGGCATCGGACCCGACCTTATCAGAGATTCCAAGAAGGGCAGCATACTGAAACATCTGGTTTCCCAGTCTACCATAATGTCCTATTGATTTGAAGGTAATCATTTCGCTATGCTCCTATTGGTCCCATTGCACTACTCTTAATTTGTAATGGTGTTCTGGTGATACTTTCCCAGTTGTTCAGACTCTCTCCGTTTGGACCTTGATAATACCACGGCTTGTGAGGTGCGACAACTAAAAAGTTCTCCATTATTTGATATGTCCCAAGATCAAATGGAACGTGACGTTCGTAGAGACACTCTTTGGCGACTTCTACTACTGCTTGTCGGTATTTATCGGTAATATAGAGAATAGCGTGGGCGGCGAGCATCCTTCCGATTTGAAGAAGTCCCCCACCAATGTTGTGCGCCAGATATCTTCCGTCGCCATGTGATGTTCCGAGATAGATAGCATCTGTATTATCAGGGACTTCAATCGTGTTCTGGTAATCCTCGGTGATAGTAGCATCATCCTCCAGAAGAAGAAATGGCATTGCGTCCTTGTTCTCTTCCATACAGTTGATGTGGGTCTGTCCCAACCCAACATAATGAATTTCAGTTGGTCGGGTTCCTTCGGGACAGGGAAGGACAATTCCGGGATGTCGGGAATGATCCACGATACCCAGTTCGTCACATTGTTTGCTGATACGGTCTGCGTTGGATGTCGCAGAGTCGAGGTTGAGCCACTTGGTTTTTACATTACGAAGATCGATTATCATTCGGGTTCACACTCTCTTCATTACTAATAGTCCGTTGTTATTCTGGTATACAGATTGGATTTCCCAATGATCGTTGGACTCCAAGAATTCATTGATAGCAGGAATAAGACCAACCTTTCCGTCGATTGGCTCATCATTGTCCTCATTGACATTTGCAAACATAACAACATCATGGAATATGAGATATTTAGTTGCCTTGTTCCCGTGCAACCGCAACTCTTCTTTGAGTTGTCGATATGTATGTAGAGTGTCGATGAACAACAACTCCGTTTCTTCTATTTCGATTTGCGTAGTATCTGCTTGGTGAAACTTGAAGTCAATCCCATTTTCCTTAGCAACATCCGTCATTTGTTCTAAGTCAGCAGCCTGCTTGTGGTCAATTGCGATTAGTGTTTTGGGAAGACCCGCGAGAAATGCAAACGTGCTGATAGTACCCCTGCGAGGATTATTTCCTACACCCATTGCAGTAACGTGATCGCATCGTTCGGTAAAATTCTTCAATGTTGGTAGATGTTCGTTGATATCAGAACTCGTATTACATCTCTGTATAAATGCCGTTTCCAAACTTTCACTCATTTTCATATTTCTGTTCATAACAATCACTTTCTACCTATATGGTATTTGGGAATCAGTTCCCATTCATCCTTTTCTCTATGGGGTATGATCTTGATTGACTTCACCCCAGACTGCAAATCTTCTACCTTCCCAACATCCACAATCTCAAGCAATCCCCACTCTTCCAGCAATGACGCGATTGTGTTTCGTCGTGCTATGTCCGAATCTGTAATCGTTGACGGCAATCCGTCTAGAGAAAACAGTTCCTTGAAGTGGACAATGTAGTACTTTCCTCGTTTGTGTAGGAT
>Ga0209362_1003009_pt1 | contig 12035 bp, 15 predicted proteins | sample SaaInlV_165m_DNA_FD_184680 | JGI IMG/M metagenome (GOLD analysis project Ga0209362, IMG submission 184680) | Marine microbial communities from expanding oxygen minimum zones in the Saanich Inlet - Saanich Inlet SI037_S3LV_110m_DNA (SPAdes)... | ecosystem: Environmental > Aquatic > Marine >...
ATCTTTTTTACTTATACCTTGACGTCTAATCAACCAATCTTTAATCTTTTCATATGGTGGCTCTTTCTTCCATATCCAATCCTTACCTGTATCTGATGCTGCTACGGCCCATTCTTCACTACCTACAACTTTTGCAGTTTCATCATGAACTATGCTGTCTTTTTTATCACTGTCTTCAAAATAATATGTGTCCAATTCACTAAATGCCTTCTTTGTTCCATTTTTTAAATCCTCTCCTATATCCTTATATAATTTCTTTTGTTGTTTAGACCATGAATAATTATTGGTTTTAATCCATCCGGTCATGGTAAAACATACACTTCCTCACGGTCACGTATGAGTTTATCTACATCTTCTTGCCATTTCTCCATAGCCTGTTCTTTATTGATAGAACCACCAAATTCAAGGTCATCCATCTTAATTGAGGATCTTAGTAAATCAATACATGTTAGTTTAACTACTGCGTCTTCTATGTCATCTGGTACAGTTGTTTCTCCATATCTGTATGTTACTCTTATCCTGTTTCTTCTTAGGATTGTGAATATAAGCCCCCTTAGATAGATCTCTCCTTTGATATATTCTACCTCATAATTCTGTTGGCTTGCTGCAGTACATTCCCATTGACTGGTTGAACCTTTCCATAATTCAATCATATCACCGGCACATGTATCTAATGCAGTACAACTACAAGCACATACTTTGATATTTCTATGTTTAAGTGTAAGCATTGTACCCCATCCAAATGTGTACATTAATGGTAAGTCAAATATTTCTGTGGATGTTTTAGTTCTCCAAGCATGTCCTGTTCTACGGTCAACCCTATCCTCAGCTCTTTTGATTAATTTCTCAACCTGGGCTATAGAAGGACTTGTGCATGCTGAAATTGTTATTCTTAGAAAATCTGCTACATCTGTGGTTGTTGCATAACAAGTTGCCATATTATATAAACGTTCTAATAAGATTTAAAGATTATTCGTAGATGACTACTAGTCTTCCTGTGGTGCCAGCAGTATGATCTATATATATACCATTCTTAACTGGATGATTGATATACGGCATTAGGATAGGACCATTAGTTATTGCATTATTATCTACTGTGAATATAGAGTCCCCGTTTCCACCAGATAGAGTTGCACCACTTGCTACGATAGTACCTTGTGCTGAAGATATGTCTATTAGGTTTGCTTCTGTACCTATTGTACCAGCAGTTACTGTAACTACGGCTGCACATGCCGCTGCTGTTTGATCTATAGTTGTGACAGTTATACCTGTTCTACAATCACATGTAATTGATGCTGCTAAATCTGTGGCTGCTGCACAGTCTGATGTATCTATTGAGAATTGAGTATTACCACCTTTGACTCCTGCTACACCTGTATAAACTAAACCATTAACTGTTACTGTATCACATGCTACGGCACATGCCAATGTGAAGGTTCCAGTTGCTGCTGTTGCTGCTGTGCCATCTCTAATGATCCAGGTATTATCTCCTGACTCTGTGACATATGCTGCTTTTAAAATTCCGTGACCTGTCTTTGCTAAGGTATCTGTAATAGTAACCTCAACTAGATTATTCTTGTCACCCATGTATTAAGTTATATAAATAGATATATAAGGATTATGATATAAAAAAAGAGTAGGCACTATTTCTAGTAGCCGAATACTCGAATCTTGATTGCCAGACTGTTAGTAATTGCTGATGCATTTGCTAACTCGGTTAAAGCTTCTGGGGTTGTATTGACACCTGCTGAATCGTCATTGATATAGCCGTATGCTTTTACTTTACCTGTAGCTGCTGCATTTAAAGCGGCTGGCACGTATTCAAGTAAAAGGCCACCATCATTTGAAATAACTGATGCTTCCAAAATGGTGCTCAATCTACCGCCCAGTGAAAGGTCAACTGTTACCCCACATGTTGCATAGTTATCACATGCTCCAAAAGTAACATCTACTATTGTTGTTTTCAATTTAGATGTTAGTTCGGATTGTACGGATAAGGTTTTCCCTGTAAGATTTTCCCAATCTGAATCCACTGCGACTGTTAAAGCCATATATAAATGTGGTCAAGATGATATATAAGGATTGGTATAAAAAAAGTCACCTAAAACACCCACTGTTTTAAGGTAATTGGGTTCGTATGTGGTTCGATTAAAGTTTAATATCTCTAATCTTACCTTGAGCGATGAAACTTCTACAAACAACTTCACCCATAGTTCTGAATACACCTTTCTCAACGAATGCATTGTTGATGAATGGATAACCAGGACTTCTGCGTGTTGCTTCATAGTATTCTGTTGGAATTGATACCATAATACCCATTCTTGGATAACCATACCCTTCTGCATCAGATGTATCTAATGCAAATAGTCTACCAACTTCTGATGCGTCACAAGCATTGCTTGGGGCGTCTTTGGTTGGAATGAATGGAACTCCGTAAATAGAGTCTACATGTATACCTACACCAGTTCCTTTGAATGTTTGAATTCCGTTAACGTCAACTTGGACTAATGCTTCACCGTATGGATTTGCAATACGGACAGAAGGCATATACAAGCCTTGGATTTCGGAATAAACTTCGTGTGAACCGAGGAATACATTTGGATCTTTACCAGCTTTCTTTCTAACGTCTCTGAGGAATGTTCTAAGAACATCATCAGTCATAATACCATTAGTGCCGATTGTTCCTGATGGAGAAGACACGGTAGAGTCATAGGTAGTACCTGCGTCTCTATCAATTGGACTTGCACTTGCTGTTGCCCAAGGGTCATAATAACCGTCTGAACATCCGCCTAGTGCGTCCTCTTCTGCATCGGATGAAATGATACGATCTAGTGTCTCCCAGTTGAGAGTACCAGTGTTATCATTACATGCACCTGCACAAGCTGCAACTGCTTCCACATCGGACATTAACATTCTGTTTAACAATTCTTTATGTTGAACTGCCATGAATAATCTAAGTGAACCTAGACCACCCCAGATGTCGTCTTTACTGTGAGTAGCTAACCACTCCATTACCTCTGAGGCACTGAATGGTAGTTGAGCTGTTTTTGGTTTGACATCGATTTCTGCTAGTGTTGGTTTTAAGGTATTGGCAATTAAACCACCTTCGATTGTACCACCCAATGTAGTAACACATGTATTAGCACATGCACCGTGAGTAATACTATCGGCTTTAGCGGTTATAACCCTCCATCCACTCTTGTCCCACGGGTACTTTGGTAAAACACCAAAAGCATTGGCTTCCATGTTGAGCTGAGCCCAAGCATATGCACCAAATATGGCGTTAAAAGTTCCTGTGGTTGAAGTTGTGATTGGAGAATCTGCCTTTCTCAATGAGTTGCGGTTGTGTCCATAGTAAAGTGCTTCTAGTTCGTCAATAGTATTTATTTTTACCATTGTGGAACCTCGCCTTCACCTGGTTGTCCGAACTCACCACTAAGAATACGCTTACCGATTGAACTAAGTCCTTCTGCACCAACTTCTCTAGAAGCCTTCAACACAGGGTTGAGTTCAATACCAGATGATTTCTCAATGGTATCTAATGATGCGTTTGGTCTTGGTGTTTCGGTTGTAAAAGCATAGTTTTGTTGAGAAACTGATTTTTCTTGCATAGATAGATTGGATTTGTCATCACCAGTTGAATTTTCTGGATCTGCTTCCTTAATACCTGCTTGTTGGGAATTACTTTGATATTCATCAGGGGTCTTGACTTTAGCACCAATATCGTCTTCTGCTGAAACTTTTGGTTTCAACGGTAAGTCGGTTGGTTCTTCTAAAGCTTTTAGACGTGATTCAAATTTATCAAGGGTTTCGCCTACATAGCTGATGTCATCTCTAAGTCCGTTAATATCGAACCCTTTAATGACGTCTGCAAGAGCATCTAAAGATTTTTCGACTTTATCGTCTTTTTCTTCGGATTCCTCTTCTTTGCTTTCTTGCTCATCTTTATGATCTTTGTCGTCAGTCATGTTGTTACCATTTATATTGAATTTGATATATATAAGGTTTCTTGATACATTTATATAGGACTAGATTTCATCTACTTTTCGTATTCTTCGTTATCATTACCGTTAGCATTGTCATCCCAACATGATGTACACTTTTCTTGTATTACTTTACGTGGTTGTTGTTCTCCTGTACTCTGTTGTGCATTGTCATAGGAGGCCCCCGTTCTAACTCCTCCATCTCCGTGACCAGGATCTGCAATATTTGTAGATTTATCGGTAAAAGCCTCTGCTAATTCATCTATATTGGTCCTTAAGTTGTCTTTTTTACCACCTTCTGCGTTATTTGCTGCCATTCCACGATCAAATTTGATTAATTCTTCTACAGTTTTTAATTTACTTGCCAAGTCAGGATCTAATTTACCCATAGTATGTGCGTCTGCTGCACTCCAAGATCTACCATCATGCTCCCCAATACTGTTAGCATGTTGATTTCCGGTTTGCCTTCTACCTACCTTAGATGATGGTATATCACCTGTTTTTACACCTAACTCTTCTCTCTTATGGTTTAGTTTATTTTGTTGATTACTAGTTAATTTTCCTGATGATTCAAACTCTCTAGAATGTTCTAACAATTTAGTCTTCTTTAATCCTTCCGCACCTTCCTCATTTACTGGTTCAGATACATGTTTAGGTTGAATTTTAGCCTGTGGTGATTTAGATTCATCGTCTCTAGTGACCCCCGGTTCTCTACCAAAGTTACCATTTCCTGGTTCTGACCATGTACTACCACATCCTTCTACCTTCATTAACTCAAAAGCCATTTCTAACATCTTTAGTTTATTCTGTACATCTGTTCTCTTTCGTCTTGCTGCCATTCGCCTTGCACGTTGTTCTTCTGTTGCTATTCTTTTAGTATTTGGTATTTTATCTTGATGTTCTCTTGGTTTTACTTCTGTTGTCATATTATGGGCCCTCCCACTTTGACTAGAATATCTACTTCTTGGGTTAGTTTTGACTGGTTTCTTGTTACTCTGTGCTCTAACCCATTTTGGTATTCTCTCTTTCTTACCTGTAATTATATTGACAACTTTTGCTGGGATTTTTTTACCAGTTTCTTTATCTTCTATCGTTTCTGTATATTGTCTACCTATTGTAGGTTTTGCTCTATTAGGGTTATAATCATCATCGTCACCAAAGCCTTTAGCTAAAGCTTTTTTTTTAAGTTCTAAAGTTAGCACTAACATCTTTAATATGGTTGCAGTTTTCTTTCTTTCAGGTCCTTCTGGATGACCACTTACATGTTCTAGTTTCTTTTCTTCTTCTAGACCTGCGTCTTCTAATGCTTCTTTATTATCTTCATCTTGTGCTTTACCATCATATACCATAGGATCTTCTTTCTTCTCATTTGCTATTTCAGCCATTAGTTCTTTTTGTCTCTTTGTTGGACCTGAGTTGACTGGGTTATTAGTGCCCTCGGTTCCAGTTGTTACGGCACCTCCATCACCACCATCTTTTATTTTATCAGTTGATGGAGGTTCACATACGCCTATTTGTTCTTTACGTGAGTAAACGGCATCATCTTTAGAGTGTCTACCCTTGAATTTCTCTCTATCAATTTCACTCATATTCTTATACATATCATTATTTTGACCTCTGGTATCACGATCAATGGTTTCCTTTGCTTCGTTTAATATAGGTTTATTATCTAATGGTAATTTATCTACACCTTGTTTTCCGTCTACGGCATCTTTCAATACATCTTGGTCTATTGTGTCTTCTCTTAGTTCCCTATCCTTACCTTCAATTAATGATGAACCCCCATTATTCTTACTAGTACCATGATATGTTGAACCGTTCTCTTGTGGCTCTCCTCTGTTGTTTTCTAACTCTTCGTTAGTTGGTGCTTCTTTCTCTTTAAAGGCTTCTGATTGTTCATCTCTGTGTTCTGGTTTATTTGAACCTGTTACATCTGATAGTGGTTCCCCTGTTTTCCATTTGTCTGCCATATTTTCATCATATGATATCTCTTTTTGTCCTTCTCTACTTATCTTACCTCCACCATGTCTATTATTAAACTGATGACCAAACTCACTTGCATTTTGACTATCTGCTGCTGGACAAGGCATTAATGAACCATGAACTTTACTTGGTGATATTTTTCCATCGATCACAGCATCTTGTTCTTCGTTACCTGCTATCTTACCTGGTTTTTGATGACTAGGTGTATCTTCTGCTGCTATGATTGGTTCCTTCTTTTCAATATAACATTTAAATTTATCACATCTGATACACATCTTACCATTTCCTCTATCTGTTGTATTGCCGGCCATTGCCTTTGCTATATCATTATGTTGAGTAATAAGTGCTAATGGTACTGCTGGCTCTTCACATACGGCTACTTCGTATTGTTCTAAATCTTTAAGAGCATATGCTATTGACCCATCTTTCTCTACGGTAGGTGTTCTGCCTGTTTTAGTTGCACCACCGAATGATAGTCCTTTATACTTTCCATTTTTAATTGATTTCCATATCTCATCATCTAATTGATAATCTTTGAATATTTCTCCTTGTATTGTAATTGCTGGAAATTGTGTTCCGTCTGAATCTGTTACGGTAGTTGAAGCATAATTGATTCCTTTTCCCACTACTCTGTTAGAATGTGTGTCTGTAATAGGTCCCCCTCGGGCAATCCAAATTGGTAGGACTTTGAGTAGTTCATCTCTTACGGTGATCTCTCCCTGTTTATCTTTCATTTCTACGGTTAATACACCTTCAAACAATCTTCTGTCACTTTCTACGGCAGATAGATCCTTGGTGATTAGTTTAGAAAAAAATAAACGTTCTCCCATAGAGATTTATAATCTTCCGTGGTATATATTAATTCCCTCTAGGAAGTTACGTTTCTGTGTTTTACCACATCTGCTAACATTACGCCTGCTAGAGGTCCTAATACTACACCCAATGCTTGGATGTCAGGTAAAGGAATTTTATCTAGAAACAGTGCAATTCCAGCGATGCCTGTATATGCCCATAGTGCATGATACCTAAGAGCTCCTTTGCTTTCAAACATACCCATAATACTTGAATGCTCTATATAAACTTATCATATGGGACATCTATTGTCTGAGCGTAAGATCTCATGTGTTAGTAAGTCTTTCACTAATTCTTCATATTCAGAGTCAAGATCATCGTGATATTTTCTACTTCCATTGTCTAATCTCTTTGCTACAATTACCATAACTCTCTTTAGTGCAAATATGTCATCCCTTAATACCGCTATTTCTTTTGAGTTATCATTGATTGTTTTCTTTCTTTGTTTAAAGAAATTGAATATATACGCTCCTAATGTTGATACTACTAATAATACTGCCCCTGCGACTATTTCTCCTAAAAATTCAACCATACACTTATATATTAATAATATTATTTAAAGAATGGGTTTCAGTTCTTTACTCTGTATTAAATCTATAATCATTGACTGGTTTCTCATTATAGAGTCTGTGAATTCATCACGTACATTAGGCCATATAGAGAAATATCCACAACCCCAGCAGAACCTGAAATGGTATATCTGATCATATTCATCTCCTTCATCATGTATATGACGTTCAATCTCATATCGTGTAATTAACTTCTTACAATGTTTGCATTTGTTGAAGTCTTTGACAACATGTGATGCGGCCATACCCTTATATATTAATGGGTGTATATAAAGTTATGACGAATATATCCATGTATGTGTATGAACAATTGGCTGATTATGTACAATTATACCCAAAAGGTCAAGATAAAATAGTAGAAGATCACATGTGTGCATTCTGGATTAATGGTAAAAACGTAGTTATTATCAATAATAATAAGAAAGGTGTTGCAGGATATAGACCTGATTTCAGTAAAAGTATAGTTTATTTTGATGGTGGTGAAGAAGGATTCAAAAAATATGAAGATAATTTTGAACCAGTTGTTGAAATTAAACGTGATAGAAAGTCTATTACTTTTTCAGGTCAAGAGGTTGCACACTCATTTGCTATTGCTAGGGATGTTACCCAAGATGGTGAATATACACTAGGCAATATTAAAGGATATATTCTATATGATGAGAGTCTAAGTAGACTTAATTTAATAACTAATCCTGTAAAACACTGATTATTTTCTAAAGTTTTTAGTAATACCTTCTCGCATCATAAAGTCTTTACCCATGTTTTTCCTCATGGATTTCCAAAATGGATCTACCTTTGTAGTACCACCGGCTACTCTGAAATCGTGTAGGGTTTTTCTAATTACATGGTGACAATTATAACATAATCTAGCGTTTAGTTGTTTAGTGTCCCATGAATACTTACTACAGAACATACACAAGTCCCATCCCTTATCTGCTACTGTAACTAATGTGTGAACATTGTCTTTATGTCTACGACACCTTCCACATACTGTAAATAATGTGGCTGATACTGCTTTTTTCTTCTCACAACGCCAACAAAATCCTTCTTTATGGTTATTTACTGCTTTTTGTTCATCTTTTTGATGCATATCCCATAGTTTATTACCTATGGCAGTTCCACCTGTATTTACATCTAGTTTCTCAGCCATGTTGGTCGGTAAAGGCATCAAATGCCCCTCCTATTTCTCTAGATACTATTGCTTGACATGCTTCAAATGGTATTCCTGTTGTTTTAGCCATGTTTGCTACTATTGCTTTTGGATCTTTAGAGTGGAGCCCCTGCATTAAACACTCTCTAACCATGTCAAAGTTGTCTTTATTGATATATTCCATCGGATCTTTCTTTTTGTTAAACATCAGCATCCTCCATGTCTTTAATTATGTCCATCATTTCTGTCACTTCTATCTCATCTAACACATCCGTGGGATTTATATGTTTGGTAGTTAATTCACCTTTATTTAATTTATTTTCCTTTATTTTTATTTTTTTCTCGAGAAAATTAATAAATTTTTTACCGCTTATAGTCGTCTTATTCTCGTATTTGTTAAGAAACTTTGCATTAATTATTAATTTATTATTTATATTCTTAAAAATTCCTACCTTCAAATGTGTTTTATCGTCAGATATTGTCTTTAGCATCTGTCTTACCTTAACTTTGTTGGTATGGTCAAGTTTTAAGAAACTTAGTATATCTAACTCAGATGTCTTTGTGATGGTTAATTCCTTTAATAGGACCGTTTTGCTTGAATTGGTGATATTTAGCCCCTTTACCCTCCTTTTGTGATAAACATAGGCTCCTGCAGTTCCATCATATTTTACTGAAGGAACAACAATTACTGTGGCACCTCCAAGTCCGTTGGTTAAGAGTGTATTATCTCCTAACCCGTAGGTTAAAAGACCCATTCTAAACCGGAACCTTTTTCTTTGGATTATCTTCTGTTGCTACATCGCTTGCATCTTTCAAGTCAAATGTAAATAAAGCAGTAACGTCATCGTCATCATATATGATTAATTGATTACCTGTAATAACCTGTCTATTTGTATGTATTTTCCTGATAGTGTCAGTACGGTTTGCTACGTCCTCGTCCATTGTACTTATTCCATTGTCTAATAATCTTCCTGATCCCCCTGTACCAACATGTGATGTTGGATCTATATAGAACTCTGATACACATGTTCCTATATTTATTTGATAACCGGCATTGTTATGTATAACAGTGCCTCTCAAACTATTATTATCCGCTACTGGAACAGAACAAGCAATCATTATAATACCGTCAGTACAACCACCTATTATATATGAGTCTTGTACAATCCAATCTGTTGCATTATGGGATTTGAACCCATAACCTTTACTTCTGAGAATTTTAGTATCTTTAATAATACATGCCTCACAACAATGAATTTCAACACCATTTCCAGTTGCACAATAAATAAACAAACCATTCAATCTAGTCCTAAAACCGTGAAGGTTGAGAGCGTTATCTGTACCACAAGCATTTGTGTTACATCTGTTTGGTATTGGTACGGTTGCTTCAGTGATAACTACCTTTGCTCCTGAGACAGCACATCCTGCTGGTTCTGTGACGTTCCAATTAACACAGAACCTTTCATTGACTGTACCGTTAGTGTTATCTACAAATGATAATTCTGTTTGACTTGCTATGGTTACACGTCCACCACAACCATTATCATAGTTGTCTATGTTAAATGTTTGGCCATTACAAGCATTACCATTCACCGTAACGTATGGTTTGGCTGCTGCGATATTAGGTACTGTGTGACATGTTAATGTTATAGTTCCTGTTGTATCATTACTGTCTTCAAATCCGGGGGACTGTACAATCTGCCAATCAGTTCCATCTACAGCAGAACCACATAATCTATTAAGTGCATTGACCCCATCATTACAAGCAACGTTTTGAGCATCTACTATTTTATTTGTAGTCTCTGTAGCAAAGTTACCATAGTTAGTTTTAACCTGACCATTGATAGTAGCAAATGTATTATTAGCAAAGTTGATTGTAGCACAGGCTGTACCTAGGGCAGTACATGCATTACCAAACTCTACCTCGTTTAATCCTTGGAAGGTAGAACCAAAAATTGTGAATGTATCTATACTTGCACATGATGCAAGAACGTTAAACTCAGCACAAGATATACTGGCGTTGACTACTGTAGTACCACAAGTACCAGTAGTACCACACACTGCACCCCAGTCATGTATATGGGTACCTGTTGCGTTACCTAGGAATCTAATAAACTGCACACCGTTTGATGCTAAGGTTAGTGGTCCTACTGTAACTAGTTCGTTTTGTGATGTGAATGTTTGACAGGTAGCTGCCCCTCCAAATTCTATTGATGCTGATAAGTTGAATGCTCCACCAAGTTGTGATAATCCTCTTGCTGTACAGTTACCTGCTGCTGTGAATGTTTCTTCAAATAGAGCCCCTTCAGTAGTAACAGTTCCTGTCACAGTCGCTGCTGCACACCCTCCTGCTACTTGAGCTGCTGTTAAGTATCTAACCTCATCAGTCCAAACTGCTTTTACGTTTCCCATGTAAGCCGTGGTCGAATCCCATTGCATCGCAAAGTAATCAACAGCACACCACGCTGGTGTACCTGTATCGCTACCTCCTGGAGCACAAACATAAACTGTAAATTTCTGCCATCCACCGGGGTAGTTCGCACCTGTGACAACCTGCCACTCCCGATATGCACATGCGGCAGATCCTACCCGGACTGTTAATCCTCCTGTACACGCAGTACATGATGGAATACCATTTAATTGAGTCCAAAAAGTAACCATTCCCTGGGGGGAACAAGCAGTACACATATCAATAGCACAAGTTCTAGCAAATTGAAAACCACCTCTAGCGTTGGAAAGTCTCTTAGAAATAGATTGACAACCAACTCTTGTAACGTCACAACATAGACCAGTACCTGCTCCAGTACCTAAACTTGACCAAGTTCCTGATGTATCACATATGGCTTCACCCTCGGCAAATACTGCAGTATTATCAGTATATGTTAACGCCATATATAAATCTACACTAAATTACTATTTTAACTTTGTCTTTTTGTCATACAATACTATACTGGCTGCCGTATATGCCCACACTTCTTCACACTCTAATCTTATGGATAGGCCAAAATCTATCTCTAATTTACCACTATCTGGACCAAAAATATAACATGCATTGTCTGGATGTACATAGTGTTCTAGTGCTATATCACCTGTTTGTTTTACGTGTACCTTTATTCCTGGATGTCTTTGTAGTGCCTCCCAGAATGTTTTTACTGCATTTGGGTTGCCTGGATGTAGATTATCCATATCAACAAAGGTGAAATCTTTGATGTCCATCATGTTTAATGTATTCTCCCATACAATAATGTCGTTGATTAGGGAGTCTTTATCATCTTGAATAAAGAAAATTACTGAACTCATTTACCTTTAATCATGATTAGTTGGTCATCATGCTTAATCACACCAACATCTGATCTGTTAACCATACCAGATACCTTTGGTCTATTAGGGTCAGTTGGTACTCTAACTGTGAGTCCTTTGAATTTCGCATCACACATGACATTCTTACTAGTGAGCATTTGTAATACCTTACCAGTTTCGTCTAACATCTCTGTGTAC
>Ga0209362_1003018_pt1 | contig 12014 bp, 7 predicted proteins | sample SaaInlV_165m_DNA_FD_184680 | JGI IMG/M metagenome (GOLD analysis project Ga0209362, IMG submission 184680) | Marine microbial communities from expanding oxygen minimum zones in the Saanich Inlet - Saanich Inlet SI037_S3LV_110m_DNA (SPAdes)... | ecosystem: Environmental > Aquatic > Marine >...
AAGAGTAGATATAGTAGGTACAGCATCAATCTGTGTCTGGGCATTTGATGTTAAAGAATTAATATATTGGAACTCTGCATTTGTTACTGTACCATCAGCAAGTTTAGTTGCATCTATAGTTGTACCGATATAGGCATTAGCTATTGCAGTACCTTGCCATACACCTGTTCCTATTGTTCCTACACCTGTGATATTGGGTTGAGAAGCAGTATCAATCGTAGCCGCAATATTTGATACTGTTAAAACACCAGCATCAGAAAGTATAGCATTTGAATTCTGAACTATTTTACCTGTAGTACTATCAAACTTAGCAAGAGCGTCATCAGTAGAAGAACCAGGACCTACGACATCACCAGCATTTACAGTATCAGCTGCCCATTCAACGGCTGTTGCACCAGAGTTGACTTTTAAGACTTGAGCAGCTGAACCTATACCTAATCGTGTATAGTCTGTGCCAGTATATGTTAGAATATCACCAGCAACGTCCGAAGTCATGGCAATCTTCGTACCTGTTACAGCGTTATCCTGTATCTTTGCAGTTGTTACGGAATCATCCGATACTGTTGGGTCCCGAGTTGCCGGAGCTGTTCCGATATAACCCGCCATATTACACGTCCTCTAAGTAAGATACGATACAATCTGCGGCACTTGCAGCACTTGCCGCCACTGTGATGGTATCTAGTCCAGTTCCAGATCCTTCCATAACAATTTTCTGTCCACTGACAGCTTTCAATGCACCACCAACAGGGACAGGTGCGGCCTTAACTAAAAATATATCATCAACACCTGTACTAGCCCTACAGTTTTTGTTAATCTTAACATCTACTGTAATATCACTAGCTGATGTATTTGCAATATCGACCTCAAGGAGAATAGTCTCTTTATCTAACAGAGCAGTATACATAGTTGAATATGTACCACTGTCTATTGCAATATTACTTTTTGAATTGCTTTTAAAATCATTTGCCATAATTGTTACCTTCTTTTATCCCAGGGCGACTGCCATTGCGATACTAAATCCTGTTGTTGTTTTTGAATTAACAGCCTCTACTAAATCTGTTGGTGTGCCTGTGAATGTATTATTGAGATTTCCAATATCACCTATATCAACAGAAGAACTATTATAAGTAGTTCTCCATGTTTCTATTGAAGATGTGGTGGGTACGTTTCTATCAGCCATCGTTTTATCCTAAAGCCACCGGCATAGAAATTGCAAAGGCTACTGATGCCTTAGTATTACAAGCCTCTACCATATCAGTAGGAGTCCCACCAAACGAATTACCCAATTGAGTAATATCACCTATATCAGTCATAGTCTCGTTCATCGTCTTACGAAACTCTGCAAAAGTCTCATTTGTGGTAACATTTCTATCAGCCATTTTTATCTACCAGTTGTTTTAATAATGATTTAATATCAGACAACTCATCTCTTATACTATTTATATCGTTTGTGTTTATCTTTAATTGTTCTTTTGCCAATTGTCTTGCCTTACTAGCAGCAACTGCTGTTTCATGTGATGCAACATCTATATTAATTATTGCCCGAGTGTTTGGGTCTCTAACAATATCAGCTCTACCTTTAATATTTTCCATATTATGTTGCCAATGCTATTGCTCTAAAATCTTTAATTAGGGGTGGTAATGAACTATTCTTACCCTGCATTACAATCTTAATTGCAAAAGCATTAAATTCATCCAGAGCAGTTCCTGTACCATTTACAGCCTTACCAGCAAGATATTGATATTCTCTAAAATCTTGTCTTGATTTTGAAGTGGCCACCGAAGGATCAGGTCTACCATCAGCAGTTCCTCCAGCACCTGTAAACTTCACCCAACCCAAATCTTCAAAAGGTTCGGCCGTATCAATACGCTGCAATTTATATAAAACTTGAATATCAGATTCTGACATTTGAACAGCATCTATATACACCTTTAATGCTGTTGCAGCACTCTGAAGTGTAATTTTCTTGGTAATATAAATTGCTTTATTATTATCACCAGTAGGTTCGGTCATAGCCTTATAGTTTGTAAATATTGTATTAACATCTGAAGAAGTATCAATCTCATTAATACGACTAGATACACAGCACGCCAACATTCGTTGTGTATCAATAACAGGACTCACATTGTCCTTAGTTGTTGATAATGTTGCAGATAGTCTAAAAGATTTATTACCTGACACGTTATTAGTTTCATTAACCGGAGAACAAATGATTTGCGGTGCATCAAAATAGTAATCTTCATTCATGGGTAGACTAATAGCAGTAGTTGCACTTAATCTTTGATAGGCATTTTGTGTTGATCCTACAGTCGAACCTGTTGTAGATTGTAGTTTTGATGTAATAGTCGTATATGGTAATTCCATTGTTTGTATGATAGGTTGCACCACATCATAAGAAACATTCTTAGTTGCAAAAACATCACTACCTCCAGCCGTAACTTTAGTAGTCGCAGCAGTTGTTGTTACAACAGTAAAACTATCCAATTCAACATTAGCAACAGCCGGATGTATCTTATTAATTTCAATCAAAGGAATACCACCCAACATATATAAAAATACTATACTATTATCATCGTGCGTTGCTGCTGTAGTACTTGTACCATCACCATTAGCGGTGCCTCTTGTGCAAGTTGTTAGTTGTGTCGTGCCAGTCTTACCTGTATATGTGATAAGTTCATCATCAATCCTTACTGTGCCTGCTGTTGGAAAATTAGTAACATCATCACAAATAATAGTTGTAGCGGCACTAGAAATAGAACCATTCAATGCAGTATTTCCTATATCAGAAATAGCACCCTTAATTTCTACATAACTATCCGTATCATGATTACCATGATTAACAAAATTAACCTTCACCAAAGAATTACCATTTACAGCTTCTATTGGGTTTCTGGCCAATTTTGGTATAAGACCATTACCACCACCTGCACTAATATTCTGTTCTGTAAATGCTTCATTAACCGTAGTAAACTCAGCAGATGTACCAACTGTAAATTTTGCTCGGCGCATTGTAAATTTCATATCTTCAAATTGTGATGCAGTCCATGTAGATGCGTTCTGTGATTTAAACAGCGAACCTAATGTTGGTTGTGTGGAAATAGCTCGTGTACCACCAATGTCTACTTCACCCAATCGTGATATCCAAATCTTATAATCTGGACTATCAGAAGCAACCACAAGAGCATACTCCAAATTTTCTCGCAAGTAAACTGGACTATCAAACAAAAACTTTGTTGCTGTAGTTCCATCAGTTGTGTTTACGGTGACATCTGCCGGTTGCAATGATTTCACAGAAAATGGTAAAATTTCTTGTGAAGGATATCCATTTATTACTGAACGTATCTCCATCCATACTGGTAAAGCAGCGGCCTTATGTGAAAAGAAAATATCAACACTAGTAATAAACATACCACCTGCTTTATCACACATAATAGTTTGTGCTAATGGATCATACCAACCACCACCACCAGCGCTTGTTGATGTTACAGTAGTTTGTCTAGATTCGGATAATGGTACTCTTGTTATTGATGCATTACGAGTTGCCATTATAAGTTCTTGTTTGGTCTGTTTATGACCAAGAGCCATATATTCTTTTTCTGCGGAAGTATTAACAAACCCTACAGTCTGAGAATTGGAAGAACTATCAGTTAAACGGAAAGTTCTTCGGCCTATTCTAAATCGTTTAGTATCTGTATTAGGTATTTTAAATCTACCATAAAGAGTTCCAACATCATCAGTTACTAATTGGTTACCATATGTAGCATCATCAATCGGAGTTGTTGCTAACCAGTTCTGAGGCTCTTCATATTGATTACCTGTATTGCGAGTAAGACCCGTAAATGTAGTAGAAGTTTTTCCTGTATAAGTAACTTGTTCTTGTTTAATAAATCCAATACCAAAAGGATCGACTTCATTTGTATCACCAAGGGCCATAGTTCCTGAATCTGGAAATCCTGTTGTAGATGCAACTGTTATTGTAGTAGCATCCGCTTTTGCTAAATTTACCGACAATGTTGTGGATTTAGCACTAGTTAATGTTGGTTTAACATCAGCATTTACATCTGTACCATCAAAGAAAGCATAAACTCTTGTATTAGGTTTCATACCAGTTACAGTAAAGTTTACATCTCTTGCTCGCATCCAAGGAACAATTTCTATATTCGTTACACGATCTCCAGCAGAAATATTATCAATACGTTCTACTAGCCGAGTATTCATCCCAGTTCGTTGTTGTCTTACATCTGTTGTGGTTGTGGTTGTGCCTCTATTAGGATCCCAAAGTAACCCTAGGTTTTCAAAAGTAGTATTGACGGTTGTTGAAGTATTCCCAGTCCATGTAGTGTTCCATGAATTCCAAATAGTACCTAATGTTCCAGCCTCTGTCTGTTCACGGAGTAACTGTTCATAGTTACCTTCTACGTTAATAGTGATAGAGGGGATACGATCATCATCCATCCATACATCTGTTTCTGGTTGTAGTACTAGATCACCAATCCATTCTGTTACACTATATGGGTTGACACTTTCTACACGACTGGCGTAGGGTTGAATCACCTCATCAGTTTCTGTATAAGGCAACATAATAAGGTCACCTGTCTTTTGATAACCATCAGTTGCTCTTTGAGCATCGGTGGTATTTTCTTCTATTAGATTAACACCTGTTTGAACTCCAACAGGACGCAATACACCAACCCCAGGATCTACAGAACAATGATAATCAGGATGAGTAACATTACCTATATTATGTCCATAAAAATTATCAACAATAAAACCAGACTTAAATCTGTTAAGGCCATCACCATCCAGAATCATATATGAATCTGTTTCTCTTTCCAACATAGCCAATGTAGTAGTGTATTCTAATTTTCCAATTCTGGTTTCAAGTTTACCAATATCTTTCATAGTATAGCCTTTATTATTTAAATAGGCTACATCTATCTTATCAGGTTCAAAAGTATAGGCAGAGATTCCAAGTTTACATACTAACATACCAATATTATCTGTGGCAGGCCAGGTCGGAGCTTCGGCGGGCACACCTTTAACTATAGTCCAATCACCACTACGATTGAGATATAGTAAATCTTTACGAGCAAGATAAAAATCAAAATCCATAGTGACATTATCATCAGGCGCAACCAAATTACCATTTACAGAACCAGTATCTTCAAAATTTTTGTTTATAAAAGAAAATGGATTTTTACCCGTAATCAATGCCGCATTTTGTATCTGATTTTTTACTCTAGGCCTAAAATCTATAACGTCCCGCAATTCATATTCACCAATAGGTGCCCTAGAATCAGGATCAACTCTTGAAGCTGTATATTTAGGAATGTCTTTATAATCTACCTGACCTGTATAGGAATCTACTGAGAAATAATCACCAGTACCGTGCGAGAAATAATCATAAATGATTAACAATCTTCCAGTTGGGAGTTGTACATTTGGTTTTCTTGCGATACGACCAACATCATAAAACGAATCTCTTTGACCTGTATCAAGTAAGAAATTTGAAGTGATATTCTGATCACCATTAGTCAGAGCACTAATACCAGCTGTTACAGCAGATGTTCCGCCAGTAATGGTATCTAGTGTTGTGAATGTTCCTGAAATCTTTACATATTTAGCAACAACAGGAGAACCTGAGGTTGAAATTATACGGCCTGTTGCTCCAGAAGCACTACCTGTAATAATTTCACCTACTGTAAGTGTCCCTGTATTGTTTGATAGTGTTAATGTTGGTGTAACAGCATCTGTTGTATCATTGGCAGATTCATATACGGCGTGTAATTTATAAACGTCTGCATATGAAAGTGAAATTTCAGCATCAGAAATTCTTTCACCAAATACTAAAGTATAAGTACCAGCCGCTGTAGTGGACTGAATTTGTTTAGAAGTCATCTTGTTTGCTGTTTTGGATCGTTGGAGAGATGTTGCATAATTAGCAGTTCCTAACAACTCAACACCAGTACTAGCACCAAGAAAGGGAATATCAGTAATCGTTAGTGTCTGACCTACTGTAGTTCCTGTTCCTGTTATACTAACCACATCACCAACAGATGCAGATGCACCGCCCGAAGTCACCACCATTGTATAATTTCTAGCTACGGATGGTGCCGCCCAAGTATGGCCCGCAGATAGTGTAAATGTGACAACACTAGATGCGTTTGTTGTACCAGTAAACTGTTTACGATATGAATAAGATGTATCAGTAGCACCACCACTGTCTAATAGAGTCTTAACATTATTTTTAGGTAATTTATAAAGTAATACAGTTTCTTCTTCTTGTGTGATCTTACCCCTGAGCCGTGCAACATTAACGGAAGTAACAGCATTACTAAACACTGCACTTACTGTAACAGTAGTATCATTAGTAACCAATGTTACTCTACGTTCTTCTTGGATGCCTGCAGCACCAGTAGGTAATGAAATAATATCACCAACAACCAAATCAGACGAAAATGTAGTATTAAGTCCATTAAGAGTTGTTCCTGTGGCCCAAGTAACAGTACCACCCAATGTTACCGATTCTGATAAATTCATATCAGCAGTATAATCTAATCCAGTATTGTCAGAAAAAATCTGTTTAACATCTCTAGCAAATGTCTTTTGATTTGCTGTGGAGTTAGTTGTTGCTAAGATAGCACTACTACCAGGAACAGTATCTGTGGATACACTAGAAGTAATTGCTTCACCGACAATAAATTGTCCTACCTGTTGCATCAATTGGAATTGAGCAACGCCACTAATTGATGCAACTAGAATACCATTGGCGCCACTAGTAGCACCAGTAATGACAGCATTAGCAGTAAGAGTATGGGCACCGGTCACATCAATCGTATTGAACAACGAAACATCAAACAAATAATGATGATAGATGGCCTTGGTAGCACCAGTATGTGTACCTATTGTTCCACTGTTATATTCAAAGGAACGAGATCGTGCATAACCAATATTAGAACCAGCAGACGAACCTCTTACTGTTGTCTGTTGGTCGTATAGTTTTACAAACTTAAATGCATCTATAGTAGCACCAACGACACTAATGTCCGGTTGTCCATAGACGTTTGCAACTTGAGCATAGTTACCCAAGTCTGCAGGAACAGAATCATTCTGTACATTTTTAGTTGTTCGTGCCTTATCTATATTTACATACTGTGACGCCTGTAAGTCTAATTCATAACCATCAACATATGCCTTACCTGGCGAAATGATTAGAACATCCTTAGTCTCATCACCACCCTGAGCGGCCGTATATACACCACGGTTTGTACCATCGTCTAAACTTTCTCTAGGATCTATATCAAAATGTTTTACAATATAATCACCAGACTCATCATCAGTACGACGAGCAAGCATATCTGCAATAACACTATATTCTGTAAATTTAATTCTGCTTTCAATTCTACCAGAGTTAAGTCTAGCCAATTCTACAAAATCTGAATCATCCGTTGTGGTTAAACTTTTCTTTGCTATTGCCAAAGTCATCTTAAATCTATGAGCGCCTTTGGCTGCATAGTTAGATGAACCTTGTGCATTATCTAGTAGAGAACTGTCCATTTCTGGAGTAACTAATGTCTCTGTTATTGTCCAACCAACACGATATGATGGTGTGTTAGTATATTTGTCTAGTATAATCGTTTGTTCGGTATTCTGTACCATGAACCCACGAACATAATATATACCAGCCTGAACAGTAACCGCAGAACCAGTAGCCGTTGCGGCAGAAGCTGCTGCTGTAGCAGATGCGATATTTATTGCATAGGATGAAATAATCTTATCAGCAGAAATATTTTCACCATCACTAAACACTACAGTAGAATTATCTGCTGTAGAAGTATTCATATACTTAATGTATAGAGTATCAGGATCACCAGTAGTAGAATCTGCCACAGAATAATTTACTACTCTAGCCGTAACGCCAGAAGTAGCGCCTGTAATAGTAGAACCAACATACTGACTTAAATAAGTACTAACCGTTCCAGACAAATAACTGGCTTGTACCTTTAAGGCATAATAATTTTTATCATACCCAACACTACCAGGAATAACAATAGAACCTTCTTTAAATACATGATTACCAAATTGTTCAATCTGGTTTTGGAGTATTGTTTGAAGTGTTGTTAATTCTCTAGCCTGAACTGCAAAGCCCGGTCTAAAAAGAACCCTATAAAAATCTGAATCAAGTTTAAAATCATCCCAGTAAGGTGATACATCAAAATCTGTTTTTGCTGGCATTATGCGGCCTTCCTATCGCTGTACTTACCACCAGCTTGATAGTGATGCTTATTTTTCTTATACCAGTTGTCCATATACTCTTTCCTTTTCTCGCCCAGTGATATACCACCTTTCCATCGTGGGTTATTGTCGCCACTGTGATCTGTACTGTCGCTCATCTTCTGTCGTGCCTCAGCAGTCTGTTTAGAGCCACGGCGCCAAGTATTACCTGTGGCACTTTTACTAGCGCATTCTTTTTGATACTTCGTTTGAGTCTTACCATACATCCCGTGGGCCATATCTTTTCCGTCTTTATCTAACAGTGGTCCTTGGCGACCCACTGGAACTGTCTCTCTAAACTGCTTGGCGAGTTCTATTCTCATTTGTTCGTATTCAGTCATAGCTAAAACTCAATTATGAGCTTGATGTTTTCTGTCTGATCACTAGCTCGTGTAATCGGTGATCTATTTTCTATATAAATTGAATCCCCGGAGTAGTATTCTATTTCTGGATTATTTACTGTACTTACTGTAGCTGTTGAGCCCGAATCTGCACCAGTAATAATTTCTGATGCAGCGAACGCAACTAAATCTTGCTGTGTTGCACCGGCAGTAGTCTTAACACCAGTCCATTCAGTCTGAATATACTTGAGTATTTTTGTAGTTGCATCAAAATCAACAACAATACCTTTCGCACCAGATGTACCGCCTGAGATAACTTCATCATTTGTAAACCCAGTAGGTGTCCCACTAAAAGTAACATTCTTAAGCGCCTGTCTTGTATCAGCCGAACAAATAACAGTTGTGCCGAAATTGAATGGATCTCTAACAACACCAATGCGTCGGAAGTCTTGATCTACTACAAAGTCACCAGAACCAGCGGTGCCTGCAATGGTAGTATTAGTCATCACATAGAATCCACCAAGTTCTTCCATTGCATTGTTTCCGTGACCACCTTTGGGTCCGATAATAGGAACGACAATAGCACTTGTAGATGGTGTACCAATACCAGAAATATTATCTATATTAAGATCCGCAAAAGTGTATCCTGTTCCAGCCACAACACCAGCTACGGAGGTAACTGAATTACCAGACACTATCACAGTAAATGTTGCACTTGAACCATCACCACGCAATGTCTGTGTGGCATATGTTCCGTTTGTATAACCAGCACCACCATTTGCTATGATGTATCGGTTGACAGCACCATCAACGGCCGCAGCCGACACTGTTGCGTCTGTATGCACTGCCATAAAATCTGTAGTTAGAAAACTACTAGTTTCTGTTGCAGTATGAGTATACATAAATTTCCATACATAACTATCACCAGTTGTAAATTCTGATGTAGTAGTACCAGTAGGCTCTACAGTAGATGCAGCCCCAGAATTATTCCACATACATTTATACACATTACCAGCAGAACTTCTTACATACATTTTTGATGTGGTTGCAAAAGGATCTGTAATACCACCGACAGTCTGAACTACGGAACCATTTACTGTTGCGCCGTAATCACCACGATAAAAGTCATAAATTGTACCCGTTACCCAATCATGTCTAGGGACTGCATAAGAAACATCACTAGCGCTAATTTTCTTCGCAGCAATCATGTCCCGATAGTACATATATTCGTCTACGACATTATCTAGTGGAGTTGGAGGAACACTATCTGTTCCACCTCCCGCACTAGACGAGAATACTTGAGGTCTACCTACGAACAGATAATATACTGTTGGTGTAGCCTCAGAAAATGACTCATAAAATTGCTCTGAGTTATTAATTCTAAATTTATTTGTGACGATTGCTGCCATGGCATTATTTCCTAAATTTTATTATCTCTATTATTTATAACGATCCGTTAAGTCTTATAGAGCGTAACCTCTGTTGGAGGACTTATATTGTTTTTTCTTTCGGGGTATGATGTTAAATCCCCAATGGTTAAAGCTGTTCCTTTGTAATCTGTTGCCCAATCTGATAGTCTGAATCCTGATACACCATCTTGATTCATTGCCCACCTTACGGCGTTCAGCCTTACACCAGATGTATGTGATGCGGCGGTTGTAGAATGTGCGCCTCTTGTGCAACCAGTAAAACTATTACCAGCCTTCCCTGTATAATCAATTAATTCACTACCAATCTGTATCGTTCCGGCAGTCGGATAACTAGTAGCACTTGCAACACCTATAGTAGTAACAGAATTATTAATAGTAGCACTTAAAGTACTAAAAGGTATCTGTGAAACATATACATTATGACTTCTAAATGTTAATGTAGATGCTGCCGATAATACTTCACTTTCCATAAACTTAAAGGAATTAAGAGCACCATAGTCTGGCATTCCTTGATAAGTATATCCTTCACCACCAAACTGCCACTCAACGTGCATCCTGTGGTGTAATGTACGATCCCTAACACCTCTCAATCCCCAGACAGCATAGACTGTACTTGTTACACCAGAACCGGAACCAGTAATAGTTTCTGCGGCTTGGAATATTCCAGATGTAGGTGCATAAGTCATTACACGACTTCCATCATCTTCAACATCTTCAGAAACTACCTTACCTGTTGCGCCCGATGTTCCACCTGTAATGGTTTCGTGTACAGTAAATGCTGTTCCTGGATAAAGTTTGAGTGCAGGATTATAAACCTTACCTGTACCATCTTTAGGTTCTATAGCCTCATCCATCGGTGTTGGGTTAATAGGTACTTGATCTGTAGTACCCAACCGCATACCAAGTAAAGCTGTAAAGATAAGTTTGTAAGCACCACCCAATGTAGTAACAGATGTAATATTAGCCAATTGTTGTAATAGTGAAGCAATATCTACCTGACCAAATACAGCCCAACCAGCTGGATGAACTGATGCAAGTAAATCATCTCTCCATTCTACAATAGAGGATCCTGTTTTTACCACATAAGAATAATCCTGATAATAATAACTATCCTGAATCTTCATAGAAACGTCATCTAAGAAACCATCCTGACCAATATATTTACCTGTCGTTTTAACAAGAGTACCTATTGCTCCTGGGATTATAGTTTTCTTATATGAGTTTAGTATTGCAGTTCTACCAGACGATAGCGCCACAAGTACTTCGCCGGGTATAAATGGAGTCAAACTTAATTGATCCATTTTTATAATACCTAGAGTATCCGTCTGAGACTTAAATCGTGCCGTTGCACCAGAACTAGAACCTTTAATAGGTTCGTTTAAAGTAAATTGACCAGAAAGTTCAGTACATAAGAACTGAGAGTCGGTATTAAATTTTAATGATGCTGAATCTGTATAATGTGTCCCCTGATTCAAAATATTGATACCACTAATTTCACCAACACCAGTACCTTTAGCACGTATCGTACCATCAACACCAGAAGCTGTTGTAATTGTTAATGTCGGCAATGACGTATAACCATAACCTATGGCTGTAATTCTTACATCAGTAATATCACCTACACCTGTTCCACTTTCTTGGACTATAGCACTACCAGTATAAGTATCACTTATTGTGGTTTGATTTTCTAGACCAATTCTATCAGTGGCCACCATACCAATATCATCTTCAAGTGCTTCAAAGTTATTTACAGTATTAGTAATTAAAGTAACCTTGTAAGAATTCGTTGAACCTATTATCGTTTCGCCTAATGTAAATGTACCTCCCGCAGCCATATAGGTAATGGTTTTTGTAGTCAAGTCTATACCGATTACTCTACCCACAGCTTCAGAAGTTTGTCCTGTGATAACTTCGTTGATATCAAAAACGCCTGTAGGAGATTCATAATCAAAATACGATTCTTCTAAT
>Ga0209362_1003024_pt1 | contig 12002 bp, 16 predicted proteins | sample SaaInlV_165m_DNA_FD_184680 | JGI IMG/M metagenome (GOLD analysis project Ga0209362, IMG submission 184680) | Marine microbial communities from expanding oxygen minimum zones in the Saanich Inlet - Saanich Inlet SI037_S3LV_110m_DNA (SPAdes)... | ecosystem: Environmental > Aquatic > Marine >...
ATGATGGTAAAAGAATTTGAAGATATTGCATTCACATTACAAATTGGAGAAATATCACAACCAGTAAAAACAGAATTTGGATATCACATCATTAAGCGATTAGGATAAGAAATTCAATCACAATGACAGTTTTAAGTCACAAAGTATTAAATGAAATTTTAGATTATTTAGAAAAATCAATTAATAATTTAGCTGCAGATGGGGCAGATAATTTAGAAATTGATGGAGGTACAGAAGGAATGAAAAATTTTCTAGAAAATCAATTCGACATACGATTAGAAAATTTACTAATTTCAAAAAATAGTAGTATTCATCATTTAGAATCAGGAATGAAAAATTTAGTGATACAAAAAAAACAAGAAATCATAGAAAAAATTTCAAAACAATTTAATAATTAAATAAAAGCATCCAAACCCGTTTTAACTGAAGGATCCTTATTCTTTTCTAAAACTTTAGTCATTTTTGACCCCATGGACTTTGCTGCAGTGATTTTTCTCTTACCAATCCAATAATACGTTTCATCAATAGTATCTTTAGCAATCAGTACAACTAATTTTCCAGTATCCTTTCTTCCAGTTCGGCCTCTTCTTTGAATAAATCTAATTGAACTTGGCACATTATCATAAAAAATAACTTGATTCACTTCTGCAATATCTAAACCTTCTTCACCTACACGAGTAGCAACTAAAACTTGAAATTCACCATCTCGAAATTTTTGGACAACTTCTATTTGCTTTTTTTGTTTCAATCCAGTATCACCAGCTTTTCCAATTAAAATCCCAGCAGATATCCCCATTTCATTAAGTTGAGAATGAATCATGTTTACAGAATCACGATAGCTAGTAAAGATCAAAGCTTTCCCAGGAACAGAGTTTAAAATTTCTTTTAATTTTGGAATTTTTGAATGTTCAATTCCATTAGATTGTGCTTCTTTTGCTAAAGATAATGCTTTAGTAAAATTTGGATCAACTTCAAACAAATCTTTCACTCCCACACCCTTTTTTGCTTGTGCTCGCTTACAAAATTCTAAAAAAGGAGTAATACCATGAGCTTCAAGAATATTTAGAGCATAATGAATTCGAATTCCAGAAAACAAAGGTTTTGCAGATTTTCGACTTTTAGATAAGACAAATGGCCTTAACCGTAGTAACGATGAAAGAGATTGTTGGTTATTCAAAGGTAAACCATTTTTTTGAAGTAAATCATATCGTTCATCCAATGCAGATTTTAATAATTTTTGAATAGATTTTAGTTCTGGAGGAAGTTCAACATTAATCCATTCAGTATTAGTCTCTTGGATGTAAGGTTTTACATCAGGGCTATCTTCATTTCTCTCAGCTACAGTTGAAATTTGTAATCGTGTTAAAATTTCAGTTGCTTTTTCTTGTTCACTAGGTAAGGTAGCAGTCATACCCAGAAGACGAGTAGATGAATTTTCAAAATGTTCAGCTATGCTAGAGTAAGCATAATCACCAGTAGTTCTATGAACTTCATCAAAAATCACAAGATGAAATTGTTGTGATTTTACAACATTATGATTCATATCATTTCTAGCTACTTCTGGAGTTGCACATATTATTCTGCTACTCCAAAGATCCTTTCGTTTTTCAACAGAATCTTCACCAGTGATTAATACAATGTCATCAAAGGTTAAATTTTTTTTTAAAAAATCAAAATGTTGGTTAACTAAGACTCTTGTGGGAGCTAAAAAGAGAATTACTCCAGACTCTTTTAACAAAAATTCGGAAATCACATGTAATGCAATAGTTGTTTTTCCAAGACCTGTAGGTAAAACAACAATACAGTTTTCATGAATTGCCTGATTAGCAAGATTAATTTGATAATCTCGTTTTTCAACAGAATTTTTTTGTATGTATTTTTTTTCAATATATTCAATCAAAGTATAAAGAAAAATGAGAATTTAGGAATTTTATGTTTTCTGTGTGAAAAATACTATGAACAGATCAACAATTAATTAAAAACTTCTAGGCACAAAAATAAATGGTTTTCACAGTAAAAGTATCAAGATAAGTTTAGATAATTAGAACTTAAAAATTAATTATGATTTCCAAAGGCCTCATAATAGGAATTATTGCAATAATTGTTGGGGCAAGTTTACTGGTGCTAACAACTTAAAGAAAATAATTATTTTAAAAAGGCCAAAATTCCACCAGCTATTAAACCACCAATTACAAGAACAATCATACTTTTTCCAGAAAATACAGAATCAGTGTATTTACTCCAAGGACTAGTCATATTTTGTAAATAATGATTTGATTCATTAAGTTTGTGAATTACATAAGAGTCCCACATTTCATAACGTGATACAAATAGAAGTAAAAATAGAGAAAACCATGCCACTATTATGCAAAGAATGTAATGGAAGAAGATTCCCCATTGCATTTCCTGAACAAAGAGATGCACTATGGCTTTGTGAAAAATGTAAAAATTTTGTCGATATTAAAGACGAATTTGTTAGAGAATGGACAGAAGAAGAAATAAATCAAAATAAAACAAAACTTGAAAATTTTCAAAAAGAAGTGACTTCTGAAAAAACACCTGAAATTAAAAGACGTAGTGGCGTAAATTAGAAAATGCATTGGAATAAATAATTTAATTTTTCAAACAAATTGTGGTACTTCTAAACAAAAAGAGTATAATTAGAAATATGATGCTAGTAATTGGAGGAATATTTGCACTAGTTTTTTCTATTTTACTAATTAATGATTTAGAATCAGATACAATTACACAATGGACAGTAATGACATCATACTTTATGATAATTTTCCTAATCATTGGGGCAGTACTTAGAATTACTCAAAAATAATGCTCAAATATCCTGTCCAGTAGTTACCCATTCAAGGGTACGAAGTGCACCCTGATAATATTTCATAGCTGCATCAGGGTCAGGTAATTTTGAAACATCAATTAATCTTTGTTCAATATCCTTTCGAAAGACCTCAATATCTTTTTCAGTTTTCATAAATCAAGTATTAATTTTTAAAGTATAAATTAATTGATTTTAAATATGCCAATTCCATGTAAATTACCAATTCTAAAAAACATTAGTTACCTTAGTGGCATAATGTTTACATTTTCAATATTCATACCTTTAATTTCTGAAACATCATCCACAGTTGACACTAATTCACTAACTATACTTTCAATAACAGGAATGATAATATCATTTGGAATAGGTATGAGAATTAGAAAAAAATTAGCAAAGAAAACTAGAAAATTTTAAACTAGTTTGTAATTTTCATGAATCCTTCTTGAACTAGAAATTGAATTCCTTGAACAAATGATGAATCATCGATAGAGCCGTCAGCCCACCATCCTGCGTTGTTTTTAATCCAAACAGGAATTTCATTAGTTCCTGTTGCATCTCCTTGTGAAGTTACAGGAATTTTCATGAATCCTTCTTGAACTAGAAATTGAATTCCTTGAACAAATGATGAATCATCGATAGAGCCGTCAGCCCACCATCCTGCGTTGTTTTTAATCCAAACAGGAATTTCAGATGTATTAGATTCCATTGTAGGCATATTAGCAGCAGTAATTAGAAAAGAAGAAGTGGTTACAGTTGATTTAGAATTACCATATTGAGACTTTACAATATATTTTCCATCAGAAAATTTTTCATTTAGTTGTACAGTGTAAGAAAATTTGCCATAAGTATCAACAGGTGTTTTTTTAGTTATGATTAAATTTTTACTAGTATCAAAAACAGTAATTCTCAAAGAACGGTCTTCATCATACTTGTTAACAGAACCAGTAAACAGCACAGATTCACCAATTGTATAGGATTCCTGATTAGTGTTAATATCTACAGTGAAATTATTTGCACTGTTATTTTCAGGCGGACCACCATATCCAAAAGCAGATTGTCCAACTGCAGTAATTGTAAAAATTGAAACCATAGTAATAATTAAAAATACATTAAGATTCATTTCAATATTTGATGTTTTAATTTGAATTTAAAGGTGGGGAATTTGACATATGTTCTAAAAAAATATTGATCGCAAATAAAATTGGAATTAACGAGATCCATATATGGAACATTTAGACACAATTGGTATGAATAATTCTTTTGATAGGCCAAATTGGGATGAATATTTTATGCTGCAAGCAGAATTAGCAAAATTAAGGTCTAATTGCATAACCAGACAAGTTGGTGCAGTAATTGTCAGAGATCACAGACAATTAGCAACAGGATATAACGGAACTCCACCAGGAATCAAAAATTGTTTTGAAGGAGGGTGTAAAAGATGCCAACTTAGAATGGAAGGCAAAATTGAATCAGGTGCATCATTAGATCGTTGTTTATGCAATCATGCTGAAGCCAACGCCATAATGCATTGTGCAATTTTAGGAATTGAAGCAGGTGTAAAGGGAGCTATTTTGTATACAACATTTGTTCCATGCCTGGAATGTACTAAGATGGCAATAACAATTGGGATAAAGAAATTTGTTTGTTTAGATAAATATCCAGAAACAGATTATGATTTGTTAGATGAAGCAGGTGTAGAAATAGTGCATTTAGAAAAATCAAAAATCGAGAAATGGGCCAAAGAATTAGTTAGTAAATATGAAAAAACGAGTGATTAAATGCAAGTCAAAGTAGCACAAGTAGAAAAAATAGAAACTATGCTTCCAGCAATGTTAGTTTCTGCAACATATGATGGCATGAGCAAATCAGCTGTTCTAAAATTTTATGAGCCAACAGAGCAAAAATTATTTTTATGGAAAGATGAAATAGGACATAAACCATATTGTTATTCAAAATTATCTCCAGATGAATTAGATTTTTTACAAGAAAGAGATGATGTTTTAGAAATTAAAACAATCAAAAAGCATGATTTGATTCAGGATAAAGAAATTGAAATGTCTAAGATAACAGTAGACAATCCACTATCAATTGGAGGAAATTATGGTGAAAGTATAAGAAATCAAATTGAAACATGGGAATCAGATATCAAATATTATGAAACATATTTGTACGATAGACAATTAGTTGTTGGAAAATATTATGAAATAACAAAAGGATTGCTCAAACCACACGATATGGAAATTTCAGATGAAGTAAAACTCGCACTAAAAAGTTTGTTGTGGGATAAAGTAGATAGTAAAAGCATGATAGATGCTGAAGAATTTAAAGAATTTATTTCAGAGTGGGCAGATTTGCTTAATCAACCAATTCCAAAAATAAAAAGACTCAGCGTAGACATTGAAGTAGAATTTGATCCAGGAAGATTTCCAGATCCTAAACTTGCAGAAAAAAGAGTTACTGCGATAGGACTCAAAGGAACAGATGATTTTGATCAAATATTTGTGCTCAAAACAGAAGGAACCGATAAAGGAAATAATGAATTAAACGACAACATCAAAGTAACATTTTACGAGTTAGATAAAGAAAAAGAAATGATTGCAGATGCATTTAAGATAATCGAAGAATTTCCATTTGTAGTTACATACAATGGAGATGAATTTGATCTACCATATTTGTACAATAGAGCAGAAAGATTAGGAATTACAAATGAAAAAAATCCATTATACATGATGAGAGATTCTGCAACCCTAAAACATGGAGTTCATATTGATTTGTATAGAACATTATCAAATCGCTCATTTCAAATCTATGCATTCAGTCAATCATATACAGATTTTTCATTAAACAGTGTATCAAAAGCACTACTAGGAAAAGAGAAAATCGATTATGGTTTAGATTTTGATAAATTATCGCTTTATCAAACCGCAAATTATTGTTACAATGATGCACAGTTAACTTATGAACTTACAAGTTTTAACAGCGACCTGTTGATGAATTTACTTGTAATTATTGCAAGAATTGGAAGAATGCCAATTGATGACATTGCAAGAATGGGAGTTTCGCAATGGATTAGAAGTTTGTTATATTATGAACATAGAAAAAGAAATTCACTAATTCCAAAAAGAGAAGAATTGCAAAAAAGAACAGAAGGGGTAATGTCAGATGCAGTGATCAAAGATAAAAAATATCGAGGAGGTTTAGTAGTGGAGCCAAAAGAGGGTATTCATTTTAAAGTCGTTGTGATGGATTTTGCAAGTCTATATCCAAGTATAATTAAAGTTAGAAATTTATCTTATGAAACAGTTAGATGTGCACACGAAGAATGTAAGAAAAATACAATACCGCAAACGAATCATTGGACATGTTCTAAAAAAAATGGATTAACAGCATTAATCATCGGATCATTAAGAGATTTACGAGTAAATTATTACAAAAGTCTCTCAAAAAAAGAAACACTAACTGATGAACAAAGACAGCAATACACAGTAGTCAGTCAAGCACTCAAAGTAATTTTGAATGCCAGTTATGGTGTAATGGGTGCAGAAATTTTTCCGTTATATTTCCTACCTGCAGCAGAAGCAACAACAGCAGTTGGAAGATACACAATTTTAGAGACAATCAAAAAATGTGAAGGTACAGGAATTGAAGTATTGTATGGAGATACAGATTCATTATTCATTAAAAATCCAACAGAAGAACAAATTCAAAAACTGATTGAGCAAGCTAAAAAAGATCATGGTGTAGACTTAGAAATCGACAAGACATACAGATATTGCGTATTAAGTAACAGAAAGAAAAATTACTTAGGAGTAACAAATTCAGGAAAAGTGGATGTTAAAGGACTAACAGGGAAAAAATCCCACACTCCAGCATTCATTAAAAAATTATTTTTTGAATTACTGGATGTTTTATCAGTAGTTCAAACAATGGAAGATTTTGTAAAGGCAAAAAAAGAAATTTCTGAGAAAATTGCAATATGTGGTAAAAAAGTAGAAGGAAAAGAAATTCCTTTAGAAGATTTAACATTTAATGTAATGCTAAGTAAAGCTCCATCAGAATACACAAAAACAATACCGCAACATATCAGGGCAGCGAAGCAATTAGAAGGAATAAGAGAAATAAAAAAAGGAGATAAAATTTCATTTATCAAAATACTAAACAAACCAGGAGTAAAACCAGTGGAGTTAGCAAAAAAAGAAGAAATTGATGCTAAAAAGTATATGGAGTTTTTAGAATCTACATTGGAACAAATAACATCATCAATGGATTTAGATTTTGATACAATTTTAGGAAAACCAAAACAAACAGGATTAGACGAATTCTTTTGGAGTTAAAAAAATCATGGAAATAGATCCAATATTATTAACAATTTTAGGAGTGGCAGCAGGAGTTTTAATTCTAACAGGATGGGTAGATCAAATTTACAAAGGCTACAAATCAAAAAGCCTAAAAGATGTTTCAAGTTTTTTATTGATATTCATATCAGCAGGGGCAATATTGTGGCTAATTTATGGCATTATTGTAGTAGACATATTCATCATAGGCACCAATATTGCAGCCATTGTACTGATGTTTATCGTGCTAGTAATGAAAAAACAATATGATAAAAAAATAGAAACATCGTAGTTCAATGAAGAATTAAATACAATATAAAAAAATTCAGTAGAAGATGTTCATAATTAATTGTAAAAACTATGAAGAAATATCAGGAGATAAAATTAAAAAAATTATAAAAATTACAGAGCAAGTTTCAAAAAAATATAAGGTAAAAATTGCAATATCACCACCACAGCATCTTATTGGATTAGTTGCAAATAGTTCAATTCCAATTTTAGCTCAACATATAGATGATTCAAAGATTGGGAGTACTACAGGTTACATAATTCCAGAATTATTAAAAAAATCAAAAGTAAAAGGTTCACTAATCAATCACAGTGAACATAGAATTTCAAGTAAAGAAATTGAAAAACTAGTTTTAAAATTAAAAGAATTAAAAATGATTTCAATAGTATGTGTAAAGGATGTAGCAGAAGTAAAAAAATATCTAAAAATTAATCCAGATTTTATTGCAATAGAACCACCAGAATTAATTGGTTCAGGAAAGGCAATATCTACAGAAAAACCAGATCTAATACAAAAGGCAGCAAGTATTGTAAATGATTCAAAAAATAAAACAAAATTACTTTGTGGTGCAGGTATTGTATCAGGAGAAGACGTTGCAAAATCAATAGAATTAGGATCAAAAGGGATCCTAGTAGCTAGTGGCATAATTAAAGCAAAAAATTGGAATAAAATAATTTCAGAATTTGCAAAGGCATTAGTTTAAAAAGCCAAAAAATTTACAAATTTCTGCATGGCAAAAAATAAACCAGTTTATGCATTTGAAGAAGCAGATAGTAAAAAAAGAATGCTTCTAGGAGGTAAAGGGGCAGGATTAAGTGAAATGACTCGATTAAAACTACCAGTACCTCCAGGATTTACAATTACAACTGAAGTTTGTAACAAGTATTACGATAACAATGGAAAACTTCCAAAAGAGGTCATGCCAGCAGTAATGAAAAATATTGCAAAAATGGAAAAAAAGACAGGTAAAAAATGGAATTCTACAAAAAACCCATTACTAGTATCTGTTCGTTCTGGAGCAGCAATTTCCATGCCAGGAATGATGGATACAATTTTGAATTTAGGGCTAAATGAGAAAACAGTAGAAGGTTTTGCAGAACAAACTAAAAATCCAAGATTTTCATGGGATTCCTATAGAAGATTTATTCAATTATTTGGAAAAGTAGTATTCGGAGTAAATGATGAAAAATTTGATCATGTATTGGATGATGCAAAAGAAAAACAAGGAGTTACAGATGACAGTAAACTTAGTGTAGAATCTTTAAAGTCAATTGTTTCAAAATATAAGAAGATATGTGAAGAACATACAAAAAGAAAATTCCCAGATACGCCAGATGAACAATTAGTATTATCAATTGAAGCAGTTTTCAAAAGTTGGATGGGAGAAAGAGCAATAGTTTATCGTGAAAAAAATAACATTACAAAAGATATTGCTAATGGAACTGCAGTAAACGTAGTGACAATGGTATTTGGAAACATGGGAGATGATAGTGCAACAGGAGTTGTATTTACAAGAAATGGTCATAACGGTAAAAAAGAGATAGAAGGAGAATATCTAATTAATGCACAAGGAGAAGATGTAGTAGCAGGGGTTAGAACTGGAAAAAGCATAGAATTATTGAAAAAAGATATGCCAAAATCACATAAAGAATTAAGCGATGCATGTGCAAAATTAGAAAAACATTTCAGAGAACCTCAAGATATTGAATTTACAATTGAACAAGGGAAATTTTACTTGTTACAAACAAGAACTGCAAAGATGAGTGCAGCTGCATTAGTAAAAACATCAGTGGACATGGTTAAAGAAAAATTAATCAATAAAGATAAAGCACTTACCAGAATTCCAGCACAACAGTTAGAAGCATTATTACACAGAACAATGGATGAATCTAAAATTAAAGATTTCAAAAAATTAGCAAAAGGAATTGCAGCATCCCCAGGAGCTGCAAGTGGAATTGTAGTATTTGATGTTAAAAAGGCAATAGAATTAGGAGATTCAGGTAAAAAAGTCATTTTAGTTAGAAAAGAAACTAAACCAGAAGATGTTCCAGCATTCTTTTCATCAGAAGGAATTTTGACTAGTCTTGGAGGTAAATCATCTCATGCTGCAATTGTTTCAAGAGGAATGGGAAAACCATGTATCGTAGGATGTCCAGAATTAAAAATAGATTATGATAACAATATAGGAACTGCAAATGGAATGACAATCAAAGAAGGGGAAACAATCACCATTGATGGAAGTGAAGGAACTGTCTTTATTGGAGAAATTCCAACAGTAGAACCAAAAGTAACAAAAGACTTTGAGCAAATATTGGCATGGGCACAAAAAACCAAAACATTAGGAATTAGAGCAAATGCAGATACTCCAGATATGGCAAAACTTGCAAGAAAGTTTGGAGGTCAAGGAATTGGTCTATGTAGAACAGAAAGAATGTTCAATGGAAGTGACAGAATCAATTTATTTGTAGAAATGATCATGGCAGAAAATATTGAAGATAGAAATAAAATTTTAGATAAATTAGGAAAATTACAGAAAAGTGACTTTATTGAAATCCTAAAAGCCATGGAAGGATACGAAGTGACTATCAGATTACTTGATCCACCTTTACACGAATTCTTACCTAATCCAGAAGAATTAGTTGAAAAAATACAAAAACTAGAAGCAACTGGAAAAACAAATGAAATTTCTGAAGCAAAAGTGGTTCTCAAAAGAGCAAGAGAACTTGCAGAAGTAAATCCAATGATGGGTCATAGAGGAGTTAGAGTAGGTGTAACATATCCAGAGATATATGAAATGCAAATTAAATCAGTATTCGAAGCACTAGTAGAATTAACCAAAAAGAAAGTTAAAGCACATCCACAAATCATGATTCCACAAATCAGCAGTATTGCAGAATTAAACCATATCAAATCAATCTACGACAGAATTAAGAATGAAACAGAAACAAAACATAAAATGAAATTAAAAATAAACTTTGGAACTATGATCGAAGTAGTAAGAGCAGCATTAACTGCAAATGAACTTGCAAGTACTGCAGAATTTTTCAGTTTTGGAACAAATGATCTAACTCAAGGAACATTTAGTTTCAGTAGAGAAGACGTTGAAGGTAAATTCTTACCAGAATATATGGAAAAAGAATTACTAGAAAGAAATCCATTTCAATCAATTGATGTTAACGGAGTAGGTAGTTTAATTAAAATTGGAATTGCAGCAGGTAGAGGAATTAGAAAGAATATGGAAGTAGGAATATGCGGAGAACATGGAGGAGACCCAAGCTCAATTAAATTCTGTCACGGAGAAGGTCTAAGTTATGTGAGTGCATCGCCACACAGAATTCCAATAGCAATAGTTGCAGCAGCACAAGCAGCAATAGAACAACCAAAAAAGAAGAAGAAATAATACAATTTAAAACCAAACAAATGTCATACTAATTGAATTGCTACCAAGAATTGATTCAATTAAACAAATTAGACTAAAAATAGGAATTACCCAAAAAAAATTGGCAGAAATGACAGGAGTTAGTACTTCAATGATCAACCAAATAGAATCAGGAAGAAGTCAACCAAGCTATGATACAGCAAAAAAAATATTTGAAAACTTAGCAAAACTAGAAGGAGAGTCATCATCGCATACTGCAGGAGATTTTTGTAGTAAAGATATAGTGAAATTGAAACCTTCAAACACACTGCACGACGCCATTAAAAAAATGCATGAATTGTCAATTAGTCAAATTCCAGTTTTTGCTAATTCAGAAATTATGGGTGTTGTATCAGAAGATGGAATTGTCAAACATTTAGTAGACATGGGGGAAGCAGAATTAAAAAAAGCAAAGTTAGCAGATACAATGGATGTAATACCACCAATTGTAGATTTTGATACACCTGCAAATGTATTAGTGCCGTTGATTAGACATTCAAAATGTATCCTAGTATCAAAAAAATCAAAAATCATAGGAATCATTACAGCATCAGATACTCTAAAGATGATGGAATAATAATTTAAAAATTCCAGTAAAAACCAGTATCAATATGAAGAGATCATCCATTAAGGAATTCTTTGATTTTTTTTAAATTTTCAACATTTGATTGATGAAACATTACCATTGACTCAGATAAGGAATTTGGCAATACGGTTTTTAAATTTTCAACTAATTCATCTCCACTTTCAATCATTGTATCAATGAGTTTATCAATTTCATTTTTATCTCCATTCATGACATATCAGTGAACATCAATCATAATTAAAGATTAAAAAATTATTTATTCAAATTTTTAAAATCCAAACATTTTTGATTAAATTCATCAAGATAAGTTTTAGAGTTTATTTGAGAATCCACAATATATAACTCACAAGTTTCAGGATCAATTACGGGGGCAGAATTATCAGTAGTAGCAAATTGCAACAATAAAATTCCAATTAATACTACAATCAAAATAGCAGGTAGTGTTTTAGAAGAAATATCCATAAAAAATCATAATTAATTTTAAACTTAAGCGTATTGAATTAATTATCTTTTTTTATCAAAGTGGCAGTTGAGCGAACTTTATC
>Ga0209362_1003031_pt1 | contig 11978 bp, 11 predicted proteins | sample SaaInlV_165m_DNA_FD_184680 | JGI IMG/M metagenome (GOLD analysis project Ga0209362, IMG submission 184680) | Marine microbial communities from expanding oxygen minimum zones in the Saanich Inlet - Saanich Inlet SI037_S3LV_110m_DNA (SPAdes)... | ecosystem: Environmental > Aquatic > Marine >...
GACTGTTCCTTCCCTGAAGCTCCATCCATAGTTGCCACCCTTTTGAATGATGTTTATCTCCTCGCGTTGATTCTGGCCTACGTCTGCGCAAAAAAGCGTATTGCTGGCATGGTCCCAGTGAATCCCCCAAGGGTTACGTAAGCCGAGAGCCCAGATTTCCGCCCTGCATCCAGGTTCACCGACGAAAGGATTGTCCTTGGGAATGCCGTAAGGGAGGTCTCCCGTACGGGAATCGACGTCGATGCGAAGGATTTTACCGTAGAGAGCAAAGGTATTTTGGGAATGATCGAGAGGGTCATTAGCTTTTCCGCCATCACCGGTGGAGAGGTACAGAAAATTGTCGGGACCAAAAACAGGATTTCCGGAATTATGATTCCAAAAAGGTTGCGGGAGTTCCAGGAGGAGTCGCTCGTATTTTCCATCAGGCTTGGTAGGGTCCTTTTTGCTCATGCGTCTTTCCACGAGTCGACTGCGCTTGGGATTCTGCAAGGTGTAATAAAGATAAAACTTTTTGTTCTTCTTGAAATTTGGATGAAAGACGAGCCCGAGGAGACCTTCCTCGAATGCTTTCTCAATCATGTTCATCCCCGAAAGGTCTAGAAAGATCTCCGATTCACTGGATGAACGATCCTTTGGCAGGGTTAGTATCTTCCCTCCCTGCAAGACCAGCAGTTCCTTGCCCGAACCATCAGGCATTACCACGATGCTTATGGGTTTTGGCGCATCAATCTTTTCGTAGACGCGAGAAAGTTGATAATCTACAGCAGCTTGCCCAAGTGAGAGGCAATAAAGAAAAGGAAGAAAAAGGAAGAGGTGATTTCTCATGCTTATAAAGAATTCGAACTATATTACTTCAAAGGAAAGATTGATTCGTCAACTGCAATCAAAGAGATATTCCGTACTTCTCAAAGCAGTCGGGCGTGATAGTTGTTCCCGCTCCAGGTTGCTCAGGCATACGATAACGCCCATCCTTAACGCAGACGGGTTCCTCGAAGCAATGAAGAGTCCATGGAATGAATTCCAGTTGCTCACAGCCGGAATGGGCAATGACAGCATGAAGCTGAGCCTGCATCATGTCGCCGTGATGGGGAGATACTGGTATATTGTGGACAAGTCCGAGATCGGCGATCTCCCAAAGTCCGGTAATTCCTCCGCATCTCGAGGCGTCGGGTTGAAGGTAGTGGACTGCTTCGGCAGTTGCAAATTCAAGAAACTGGTGACGATTGTAAAGTAATTCACCAAGGGCTATAGGTGTGTCAATCGCTTTAGCTAGTTTGGCATGCCCCCTAACGTCATCGTGCCAAAGCGGTTCCTCGAACCACGTGACGTCGAAGTCCGCGAGGCGAGAACCGTACTGAATGGCTGTCGGCAGGTCCCACTTGGCGTTAGCGTCGACCATTAAGCGGACCTTTGAACCGATTGCGGATCGAACGGCTTCTATACGCTCCAAATCCTCTTTCGGATCCGGCTTGCCCACCTTCATCTTAACTGCGGAAAAACCTTCTTCCTCAATCATGCGGCGACAGCCATCCACCAACTTCCCTTTGGATAGGTTCAGCCATCCGCAGTCAGTATTATATGCTTCAATCGATTTCCCCGCAGAACCGCCTAAGAGATGCCAGAGAGGTTCGCCGACTGCCTTTGCCTTAATGTCCCACAAGGCAATGTCCACAGCCGAAAACGCCATTTGAGTAATCCCTCCCCGACCAACCCAGTGAGTGGGTGGATCATAGAGCAGTTTGCAATGAAGAGACCGCACCTCGCGTGGGTCCTCGCCCAGAAGGAGTGGAGCATAGACGTCGGAAATGCAAGAGGTGATTAACTTGTCGAGACTCGCTACCGCATGAGTGCCTGTGTACCCGAATCCCACAAGTCCCGAATCGGTAACGATTCGGCACCCTGGCATTCCCCAATGGCTAATCTCGTGAGTAGAGTCTGCAATCCCGCCTCCAGTTACGGGGACATGTAGCAAAAAAGGAGCGACTTCTATAATTTTCAAGGAAAGTCATTCCTTGGAATAAACCGTCTCTACAAGCTTGCCGTCAGAATAGCGAAGCTGAGAGGCGATGCTTCCGTCTTCACTCCAAATGGTTTCAAGGCCATTCATTTTTCCGTTCACGAAATTCGCTTCATAGGACTTGAGACCATTCTCTCCCCACCAAGTCTCCGTGCCGGCTTTCTCCCCATTTGAGAAAACTGTTTTTGTAGCCTGAACGCCGTTGGAATGATAGGAATTGCTGAATCCGTGAACCAGTCCGTTCTGATAATTGGTTTCAGATTGCAGTTTCCCATCATCACCGAACAATTTCACTTTGCCAGACACCACCTCTCCAGTTATACCATCAGTCAACCTGTTCTCGGCATCATACTTGTTCCATTCTTCAAAACTCTTGGCAGAGCCTCGAAAAACAGACTGGTTGGATTCAGTTTCACGATTGGCAACTTCGGCAACTACTTTGTCGAAAGGATTTACGATTGAGTTGACGTCGACTTCCTCGATGTCATTCCCCCACCCCTTGGCCGCTCGAACCAGTTTCCCATCCGGGTTCCACCAGTACGCGATGCCCGCACGAAAACCGCTGTCAAAGTTGGCTTGATGTTCTGGTGCCCCCGAAAGGTAAAGGCGGGTAATGCGACCATTGTACGGTTTCTCGATGGTGCGAACATAAAGTCGTTTCACTTCGACGGGTTCATTCACTATCTGCTCTTCCAGTTTGGGTTTTGACCCTTCCGCCTCCTCTCCTTCGTCGGGAACTTCAATAAGGATTTTCTTCTGCCTCTCAATGTTCTCGTATCGCTCCACGAATGTCGCGAGGTAATGAGCAGAGTTTCCGATCCAGTCGGCAGATGGGATCGGTTCGTCCACACGGGAAGGAGCAGATGGCTGGGATTGACCGGAAGGGGGAACCGGACTTAAGGCAGCATTATGTCGGTCGACCTTATCCGAGGACGAATTTGATTCGCTGTCGGGAGGCTGAATGGGCTCATCGCCGCAACCACTAAACAAGAACAAAGCGTAACATGAGATTAAGCTAAAAAGAACACAATGGGAATTTTTCATATTAACAGTAAAACGAAACACTTGGCTTTGTGGCAAGTCGGTAAAAGCCTTCCCTCTTGCTCCTTTGCGAAGGTCTCTATTTAAGGATATGCATGAAAATTACAGGTATTACCGCATATCGGGTAGAACTTCCTCTGCACGAAGGCAACTATGCATGGTCAGGTGGCAAGTCCGTTCAAGTTTTCGACAGCACCATCGTCAAAGTTGAAACGGATTCCGGTTTATTCGGCGTGGGGGAGGTTTGTCCGCTAGGTCCTTTTTACCTGCCCGCCTACGCCGAGGGTGTGCGTACGGGAATAGGAGAGTTGGGCCCTCATCTCATCGGGCAAGACCCGACACGACTATTACCTATGAACCGTCTCATGGATGCAGCGCTCAAGGGGCATCCATATGTCAAGTCCGCTATCGATATCGCGTGCTGGGATATTCTCGGACAGGCGTCAGACCAACCGATCTGCGAACTGCTGGGTGGGCGGCATGCGGAAGACTTGATTCTGTATCGAGCTATCTCTCAGAGGTCGCCTGATGAAATGGCGACAAACGTGGCGGAATACCGAGCAGAGGGCTATACCCGATTCCAGCTTAAGGTCGGTGGCGATCCGGATGTAGACATCGAGCGTATTCATGCCGTTGCCGAGCAGCAGCAAAGTGGGGAAAAGCTCATTGCCGACGCCAATACGGGATGGACGCAGCACGAAGCGGCGAGAGTCGCCGGCGCAGTAAAGGATCTCGACGTATACTTGGAGCAACCTTGCCTTACATACAAGGAGTGCCTCTCCATTCGTCGACGTACCGCCCTCCCCTTCGTTATGGACGAGAACATCGACGGCTTGCCGATTTTACTTCAAGCCCATAACGACGACGCCATGGACGTGGTGAATATCAAAATTTCCAAATTCGGAGGTCTTACCAAAGCGAAACAGGCCCGCGACTTGTGCGTGGACTTGGGCATCGCCGTAACTGTTGAGGACAGTTGGGGTGGAGACCTCGTAACAGCAGCAATTGCCCATCTCGCCCAAGGCGTCCCGACTGAACTGCTCTTCACTTCGACCGACTTCAACAGTTACGTAACGGTCAGCGCCGCCGATGGTTCCCCCCAACGTGAGCGAGGCAGGATGTCAGTCTCTGGGAGACCCGGCCTAGGGGTCACCCTTAGGGAAGACGTGATCGGCGATCCTGCTTTGAAGATTACCTAGGGTCAACAGTCTCGCCGTCAACTTCGTCGTTCTCACGAACTTCTTCCTCGAGTTCACGTATATAATTGCGAATTTCTTCGACTTCTCCCTGCTCGCCTTCTTTTTCGCCCATGGCTAATTCGAAGTGTGCTTCCATTATTTCGCGCTGGAGGTGAAACCTGATCCGCATCGATTCTGCGGACTCCACAACTTGATCAAGTTCTTCCTCGCCGACGTCAGGTGAAGAAAGAATTCTCTTCAGTCGCTCCCACTCCTTGGCGAGATGCTCGTGCTGTTTCGCCATTGAGTTTGCCAACTCAACCTGTTTTTTCGCTCGAAACATTTCGAGGGCTATGGCTTCGAGTTCATCTTGGGTCTCCATTCGACGAAATTCAAGTTCCCGCATTTCTCGGGCTATGTGAAAGTCCTTTTCTGCAACGAAAAGGTGTCGTTGGATCTGCTCGGCTTCCTCGTGGCGATCATTGACCCTGGCGGTATCAAGTTTTTCAGAGAGTTCAGCCAGTTGCTTATGCCTAGCAAGATTTCCTCGAGAGTTCTCAAGTCTTAGCTGCAAATGACGGATATGATCTCCATCCTCACTTTCCCTGGCTAGACGCAATTCAAACTCAAGGTGAGACATCACCGACTTAATGCGCGACAAGTCCCGATTCTGGTGAGCTTTATGAATGCTTCGCATGAAGTCGGGAATGGAGAGCTCCAACCCATCTCCGTCCTTCGCAAGCAACTTCTCGTGCTGCGACAAGATTTCCTGCCATATCGCAACGTCTTTGTTCGCCCTGACTAACTCGAGTTCCATGTGCTGAATGAAAGAGGCATCACCTTCTTGCCGTGCATTCTCAAGTTCTTCTTGAAGATGCTCGGTTTCCTCCTCCAACTCATCCAGTTCGTTACTCAAATCTTCTCCGACCCCCTCTAGGTCTTCGAGTATGCCTTCAGGGGCATCTTCGCCAATCAAGACACCTGAGGGAAAAAATAAAAAAGGGATTATTAGAATCTTCACGATTGCATTCATTCGTATATCTCTAACAGAGTTATGGCTAAAAGGGAATGTCTCCTTTGCAAGTTCTTAACTGAAAAAGCAAGCCGAGAAAGAAATTCCGCCAGTTCGATTCAACCGACAGAAAAAACTCAAATCATGTACCGTTTACTCGCATCAATCACTATACTCTCAACCTTTGCTCTCAACGCTAAAGAACCCAAGTTCAGACAGCAAGACATCGACGTCAAGGTAGGTGTCGGGTACGGTCTCCAACTCGCCGACATGAACGGCGACGCGAAAACCGACATCGTGCTGGTCGACAAAGACAAGGTGGTTTGGTATGAAAATCCCACTTGGGCCAAGCACCGGATCAGCGGTCATCTTACCGAGCGTGATCACGTATGCGTCGCCGCCCGCGACTTGGACGGTGACGGCAAGGCGGAGGTCGCCGTGGGGGCCCAGTGGAATCCGGGCGACACCGTAAACAGCGGAGCCGTTTTCTATCTCAAGCCTACTCCGGACCGTTCCGGCGACTGGAAGCCCATACAGTTATATCACGAACCCACGACACACAGAATGCACTGGGTCAAAAACCCGTCAGGAGTTTACGATCTTGTCGTCAAGCCCTTGACCGGAAAGGGCAACCGAAACTATGTAGGTGCTGGTCTCAAGATGCTGGCCTACAAAATACCAGAGAATCCAGAAAAGGGTAAGTGGACTACTAGTCTCGTCTGCGACTTCCTCCACAACAGTCACAACTTCCACCCCGTGAACTGGGACAAGGACCCCGAGGATGAACTGCTGGTCACTGGCATGGAGGGAACGTGGTTCCTTAATCGCCAGAAGGACGACACATGGACACGGAAACTTATCGCAAAGCCATTCGGTGGTGAAGTTCGTGATGGTCACCTTCCCGATGGCCGGCGGCTTGTCACCACCATTGAACCGCGTCACGGTTCCGTGGTCGCGTGCTATGTGGCCGATGGCAAGAATTGGACCCGACACGTACTCGACACAACCTTGAAGGATGGCCACGCCTTGGCGACTGCCGACTTTCTTGGTCTAGGTGGCGACCAAGTCGTTGCAGGTTGGCGCGGAATGCGTCCCAAGGCCGTTCCAGGCGTGAAACTTTTTGTTCCGCTCGACAAGGATTATGCAAAATGGAAAACCTACCAACTCAGCGGAGCCGAAATCGCCGTCGAAGACATCAAGGCTGGCGACTTGAATGGCGACGGCAAGCCTGAGATCATTGTGGCTGGGCGACAGACCCACAACCTGAAGATTTTCTGGAACGAGTCCTGAGGTCGAGTGGTCACGGAGCAGGTGCTCTATTCGAGAGACTGCCCATAAGAGCAATACTCTTTCCTCATTGATTAGTTTACGTACGCATGTTGAACAGGAAAACTAAAGAGTGCTTGCGTCGCTTGCATCGAGATGTTTCCGTTAAGGCATGAACAGAAAAGTGCTCTGTGTTGACGACGAGGATTCAATTCTAAAAGGCATGCATCTTCATCTCTCCCGAGAGTTCGACTTGTCCACGGCCACTAGTGGAGAGCAGGGATTGAAGACTTTTCGTGAGGAAGGTCCCTTTGCCGTTGTAGTGGGAGATATGCGAATGCCCGGCATGGATGGCACCGAAATGCTCAAGCAGATCAAGGATCTCGATCCCAAGGTAAAAACCATTCTACTCACTGGGCACGCTGACTTTGAAGTCGGCGGTGCGGACTTGCTTCAATCCGGGCAACTCTACCGAATTTTCACCAAGCCTTGTGCTCCCGCTAAGCTTAAAAGCACTATTGAAACCGGTATTCGAGAATACAATGCACCGGATGAGGAGCCGGAGCAAGAAGTGCATTATTGACTTCACGTATTTAGATTGCCCCGCATCATGTTAAGCGAGGAACTCGAATGCAGGATGCGCTGCCAACTAATTTCGGGAAGGAGTCCGCAACCCGAATCGGTAAATGATTTCAGGAACGAGACCTCGAAAGTCTCGCAGTGCTTGGAAGTCCATTATTTCGAAAAACAAACTGGAACCTTCCGCAGTAAGGACGAGTGACAGCTCGTTTGAATTTTTTTGCTTCTTTACCGGACGAACTTTCAGCCACGGCACCTCGAAGGGAGATTCGTCGGGCAAGCCCGAAATAGACTTTTCCTGGAGTCTTTGAATGGATCGGATGTAGCGTCCATTAGATGTTTCTCTGGCGAATCTAAGCGGGGAATCGAATCGCCTTAGGGCAATGCCGTCTTCGGTTTTTCTGAAACTAAAACCAAATCGATCATTCAATACCGACAAGTAAGCTCGCGAGAGGCCCGCTAGCGACCAAACAGCACTCAAAGAGGAATTTCTGAAGTAAACTGGTTTTCGTCTCATTATCTTACAGCAACCCTTCCTCGTTAAAGTCACACCCCAGTCGGAACCATATGAAAGCGGATCCTGATCCATGGAGAAACCTTTGAATGCAGGCAGGAGGAGGATATCTACGAGGGAAGAACTCAATGCTTCGTCAAAGTCCTCGCGCTCAAGGAACAACCTGCCCAGCATTCCCTTTCTCAAACTGCACCATGCATAGGAAACCCAAGCGGTTCTCTTCGATGAGCGAACAGCCATCTGAAATACGACCCACGAAGAAGATGAATCCATCCTTTTGGTGAAACGCGGAGGAAAATCAGGTGTCCTCGATTCAATCCATCTAAAAATTTTACCCTCTAGGAGCACTTGGCCATCGTCACCAAATGGATCAACGACCAAATCCGGGTTCGCCTGCAGGGATTGCTCTTGCTGAGCGATGCTCATATCGCAAAAAGCAAAATTGTTTTGAGGGAGATATCCCCCACCACGTACTTCGCGGATCTCGGATCGGAAGAGCAATTGAGATATCTGCGGGAAGAACTGCTTCTCAGGTCGAGTATTTGCATGACCTTTCATTTCTCCCAGCACTCCATTGTTCAGAATGAAGGTCAGGTGAGGTTTCCAGAACAGCAGATCTCTTTTGCGAACCGGTTCTCGCAGTGACAACAGAATGTCGCCATGGCGACCGCCTCCGTTTCCGCAATGCCTCATGGCTTGAGCTTCTTGACAAGACTGCCCTTCATCAACGGCAAACCAAGTCCATTCGTTCTCAAGTTCGAGGTAGGGTTTACCATCCGTACAAAAACGGTCGCCTCCCACAAGCTTCTGCAGTCGTTCCTCCATTTCCTCGAAATCCCGAAGGATTTCTCCTGCCGACTTCGGGGAAAGCCTCTTTCCCTTGCGGAAGTGAAAGGAATAGTCCTTCATGAGAGTCGCCTGATACATGCCGGCAAGACTCTGGTAATGTGGCCAGTTCATAGTGAAGTCGGATTCCAAGTCGGCAAGCACTCGGTCGTCATCGAAACCCTTCAGCTTACGTTCGATCTTCCGTCGAATCTTGGGGCGAATACTTCTTCCGCTACTGTTGCGTATTCGTAGTAGGGCTCCTCTCTGAACGAGGCTGAGGAACCAGATTATGCGGTCATCCTTTTGGAGATGCTCCATTGCCCACTCCACTACGTTTTCAAAATTTAGTTGAACATGATCCAGTTCCTTCAGGAGCACACTGGAACCGAGTCCGCAAAACATTCCCATGTATCTTTCTTTGCGTTTCACCTGAATCCGTTGATTCACTATAATATAGTTTCAAGCTGCTTGCAAATGGTTGCTGCTCTTAGCTGTCGTCATCCTTCCGGCAAACAAGCGAGAAATGGGGCATCCCCCATACCATAAGAAGTTGTTCTAACCCTCTCGACGAAACAGCGGTTTTTCTTCCTTCAACTTAAGCGAACGGAGGATTGTTCTCCCATTTATGCGTCCGCTTAGGTCGGAGAGGATTAATCCCTCCTCCATCTTTTTCATTTTCATTAGAATGCGGAACTTAGGAAAGTCAAAAGACACCCAAACCCCGTCCTTGCGGTAACCTACTATTGTTTCCTTTTCCCAAGTGCCTTTTACGACGCAATCGAACAATCCCCTCATTAGAGCCGTATTGTTTGCAAGCAGTTCGAGTTTCACGTTTTTGCTCCCGTCCGACAACACCAGTTTCCCTCGGTAAATGCCTTCCGCCGAAAAATCATTGCGACAGGAGGGGGTCAGGGCAATCACCCCAAGGATAAGTGGGTGAAGAGGATGAACCCTCATTTCCGTCGACCCTTACACTTGGGTTAGGAACCAGACCCCGGCGCCGGTGGTGGAGAGAATGAAGATTAAGGAGAGGAGATTTGCGTACATGGATTTAATTGGATTATAACTACAAATACACCAAATACCCAAGAACTTCAAATGATTTTCTGTTTTTTTTGAAAAAACTTAAAAAATTACGAAATCCGCTTCCACGATGACGATTCCTTTCGTTGTTGATAATAAAGAATTCACGCTCATTGATTGAAGCATGGAGAATCAGCCTCGAACGGACATCCTGCAAGCTGTCGCCCATAGGTTGGCGGCAGTCAAACTCCCCCACCCTCTCAGAGTGGGGATAGACGGCGTCAGCGCATCCGGGAAAACTGTCCTTGCCGACGAATTGGCTGGAATTCTCCAAAAAATGAATCGCGCAGTGATTCGCACCGGCATCGACGGTTTTCACAATCCTCCCGAGATCAGGCATCGACGGGGCTCGATGTCCGTCGAGGGGTACGTCGAGGACTCCTTCGACTACTCGGCGGTGCACAAATGCGTCCTCGAACCACTTGGGCCTGAGGGAAGCCTTGGCTACCAATCCGAGATTTTCGACCACGCGACAGGAACCAGAAAAAAGAGCGATCAGGTTTTAGCATCCCCAGATGCCATACTCCTGTTCGAGGGTGTGATGCTGTTCAGGAAGGAGATCGCAAACGCCTTCGACTATAGGATACTCGTCGATACTACATTCGAGGTAGCACTGGAACGGGCCAAGACGAGGGATTTGAAGCATTTCGGCAACATGCAAACTCTCCTCGAAAAATACACCCGACGTTTCATCCCAGGCCAAAAACGTTACTTGGCCGAGTGCCGACCTGCGGAACAAGCTAATGCTATATTTCAGAATGACGATCCGTATCGACCCAAAATCAAGTTCAACAGGTAAGGGGCGCGCGAGAACTTGAGGGATTCGCACTGACTCTTGCAGGGGCAGGACGAACCTTGGCAAGGGTTTACAAAAGATTCAGCGCAAATATTCCGAGTCCCCAAAAGCATGCGATAAGAATCCCGGTGAATAGCCAGCCCTGCAGCTTTTCGGCGCCCGTGTTGATGGCGTATCCACCGATGAAGGCAATCAGGGACATGACTCCAAGCACGGAAAGGACGACGGTGGTTTGAGGCTCGGGAAATTTGTCTTTCGGGCTATCCGGACCATAAGGCAGACAACCGCTCTGCATGAGCGAATTAAAGATGGGCAGGGCCAAAATAGCGACTAGGCCGAGACAGCCGATGACCAAGATTATCTGCACCGGGGAACTTCCTCGTCGGGAGGTTATGGGAATGGCGTAGTCCACGCCGACGATTCTGCAGAGGGATCGTTCGGGGCGTCAACGGGAAAGCTGCGTCGGGGCCGGCGGATGGAGCAAGGGAGCGGGCATTCCCACGGCAATTCAGTTGCCGGGAGGAGCGGGAGAAGACTTGTCCCGTTTGCCGTCTTCTTTGGGGGGGCGCAGACCGAGGGCTTTTTCCTCCTGCACCAGATCGACGATTCGGCGCACCTTCACGCCGTTGGGGCTGGGCAGCATGAAGACGATCGTCCGGGTGCGAGGGTTGTCGCTCCAGATGGTGGAATACACCTTGCGAAGCGCGGTTCCCTTTTTCTTGAAGACGCGGACGACGAGATCGCCGAATTCATCGAGGCGGGCCTTGATCATGGCCTGCCCCAAGGGGGGGAGCTGGCCCTTGTCCAGACCGAACTGCAGGGAAAGGGGGTGGTCGCAACGGGAAAAGAACCAGTAGGAACCAGCGGGAAAGCCGACGGGATCAAAATTGATAGGCTTGACCCGGTAGGCGGGGGCCGTGAGATTGTCCTTGAAAAAGAACAGGAAGACCTCTTTCCAAGTGGAGTCGATGGCGGTGTCGACAACGGGATGATAAACGATTTCGGGTGGCTTGTCGTCGATGCCATCCGGCTTGTTTTTCGGATCCGCGGGTGCCTCCGGGCTTGCTTTCTTCTCCTTTTTCTCGACCTCGACAGCGCGGTAGAAAGTCAGGGGGGATTCGCCGTAGTAGGCGTATTTTCGAGAACGTCCGCCATTGGGCAGGAACACCTCGATGAACTCGCCGCGCTCCTTGCCGTCGACGAAGTAGCCGAGGTCGTCTATGGATGAGCCTTGCCAAGCTATTCCGGAGAAGACGAAGGTGGGTTCCTCTACCTCCTCTTCGACCGGGGGAGACTCGACGGCTTGACCGTGGGAAATCCCGGGAAAGGCGAAGGCAAGAAGGGAAACGGCAAACGTTTGTCCGAATGAGAAACGACTTGGGGAATGCATGATAAGGGGGGCGGATTTTGGGAGTGCGGGAGGTTAGACTTCGTCTGCCGTGAGCCAGCGGAAACGAATGATGCGAAAACGCCGGCCGAAGCGCTCGTTGTCTGGGTTTTTCATTTTTACGTCGCCATAATCATCGACGAAGCTTCGCGCTCCATCGGAATTATAGTCGGTGAACGGCTCGTCGAAATCATATTCCCCGTTCCCGTTCAAGTCATCGTAAGGCTCCATGGGGCGGGCATGGGGCGGATCGCCGTCGTAGGGGTTTCGCTGGTCG
>Ga0209362_1003046_pt1 | contig 11940 bp, 13 predicted proteins | sample SaaInlV_165m_DNA_FD_184680 | JGI IMG/M metagenome (GOLD analysis project Ga0209362, IMG submission 184680) | Marine microbial communities from expanding oxygen minimum zones in the Saanich Inlet - Saanich Inlet SI037_S3LV_110m_DNA (SPAdes)... | ecosystem: Environmental > Aquatic > Marine >...
ATTTCTGAGAAAGATAATTTATTACCACTATTAAAAAAAATAGATAATAATTTCAGCTATAATTAATCATACATTAGAGTTAAATAATTAATTTCAAATCTGTAATCATGAAAATTTTAGTTTGTGGAGGAGCAGGGTTTATCGGAAGTGCATTTATTAGAAATTATCTAAATAATAATCCAGAAAATAAAATTATTAATTTGGATTCACTCACAATTGGTTCAAATTTAAAAAATCTTAAAGAAATTGAACAAAATAAGAATTATCAATTCATTAAAGGTGATATTAAAAATCAGAAAGTTGTAGATGATTTAGTAAAAGATGTGGATATAATAATTAATTTTGCTGCAGAGTCTCATGTAGATAGAAGTATTGCAAATCCAAAACCATTCATTGAGACAAACATTCTAGGAACTTATTCATTACTTGAAGCTACAAAAAAATATGATAATTTATTCATACATGTATCAACTGATGAAGTATATGGTGATGCAGAAAATGAAGATTCATTCACAGAAAAATCAATTATTAATCCTAGTAATCCATATTCAGCAACAAAAGCATCAGCAGATCATTTAGTATCTGCATATCATAGAACATATGGAATCAAATGCATTACAACTAGATGCACAAATAATTTTGGACCGTATCAGTTTCCAGAAAAACTTATTCCTAAAACCATTATTAGAGCAAAAAAAGATCTAAAAATTCCACTCTATGGAAATGGTGAACAGATAAGAAGTTGGATTTATGTTTATGATCATGTTCAAGCAATAGAAAATCTCATTACAAATGGAGTATCAGGTCAGGTGTATAATATTACAGCATGGAATGAAATTACAAATAAGACAATTGTAGAAAATATTTTAGAATTATTAGGTAAATCTAATAATTTAATTGAATATGTAGATGACAGACCAGGTCATGATAAACGATATTCAATTGATGCATCAAAAATTCAAAAAAATACAAATTGGAAACCAAAATATGATTTTAAGGAATCATTAAAAAATACAGTTGAGTGGTATCAAAAAAATTATTTTTGGTGGGAATCACTAGTAGATGAAAAATCATTACATCCTCAACCATGGACTTTAAAATGGGAATAAAAAAAATTGTAGTGACTGGTTCTGCAGGACTAATTGGAACACAAGTTGTAAAAGATCTTTTAGATAATCAAATGCAAGTTTACTCTTGTTATAATAAAAATAAGCCAGAATTAGGAATTGCTACTCATTTAGATTTAACAAGCAAAGAAGATATTGTGAGTACAATTAATAAAATCAAACCTGATGTAATAATTCATCTGGGTGCAATAACAGATGTTGAATTATGTGAAAAAGAAAAAGAGTTAACTAAAAAAATCAATGTGACTGCTACTGAAATTTTAGCTTTAGAATCAGAAAAAAATAATATATTTTTAATTTATATGTCAACAGATTATGTTTTTGATGGAAAATTGGGGATGAGAAAAGAAGAAGATGAACCAAACCCAATAAATTTTTATGGAAAATCAAAATTAGATGGAGAAAAAATATGTAAAAAAATTACTACACCAAATATTATAATTCGAACAAGTACACCATTTGGAATACATTCAAAAAAAAATAGTTTTCCATTTTGGATTAAGAAAAATTTAGAATTGAAAAAAGAGATTCCAGTTTTAATTAATCAACACACATCCCCTACAAATATTTTAAATATTTCAAAAATGTTAATTGAAATAATTGAAAAAAAAATTACTGGAATAATTCATTTATCAGGAGATACAAAAATATCAAGATATGATTTTGCAATTAAAATTGCTGAAATTCTAAATATTAATAAAAAATTTTTAAAACCAATAAAAATTGAACAAATGAATTGGAAGGCTCAGAGGCCAAAAGATTCATCATTAGATGTAAGTAAAGCTAAAAAACTTTTAAAAAATAAACCAGAAACAATTGAAAAAAGTCTTGAATGGTATTTTAGCGATACTCATTTATCATAATTATATTTATTAATCAAAATTTTAAACTAAATTTAAGAAATTGAAAAAATTATTAAAAAATAAATGTAAAAAAATCAAATTAGTTCTAACTGATGTAGACGGTGTATTAACAGATGGAGGAAGATATTATTCAGAAAAAAGTGAAATAATGAAAAAATTTCATGTGAGAGATGGCATGGGTGTCAATATTCTATTACGAAACGGAATTTCAACTGCAATAGTTACAAAAGAAAATTCAAAAATTGTAAAAAAATGGGCTAAAGAAATGAATGTTTCAAAAACCTATTCTGGAATTAAAAACAAAGAAAAAGAGTTAGAAAAAATATGTAAATTCTACAAAATTTTACCGGATGAAGTGGCATTTATTGGTGATGATGTTAACGATATTGAATTGATGAAAAAAGTAGGATTTTCTGTAACTCCTTCAGATGGAATTTTACAGGCCAAAAAAATTGCGAATTATGTTTGTACAACTTCAGGAGGAAACGGAGCCTTAAGAGAAATGATTGATTTAATTTTAAAAGAAAAATTTGCAGATAAAACTAATTTTTACTGAGTCAAATTTAATAGGACATATTTTTGAGAATAAATATGGTATTCATTGCTGCAGAAATTGGAATAAATCATAACGGCGACATAGAAATTGCAAAAAAATTGATTGACTTGGCAGTTTTATCAGGATGTGATGCAGTAAAATTTCAAAAAAGAACGATAGAAAAAGTATATTCTAAAGAAGTTCTTGATGGACCAAGAGAAAGTCCATGGGGAACAACACAGCGTGAGCAAAAAGAAGGATTAGAATTTTCGATAGCAGATTATAAAAAAATTGATAAATATTGTAAACAAAAGAAAATTGATTGGTATGTTTCATGTTGGGATATTGATAGTCAAATTTTGATGAAACAATTTAAAACAAAATATAATAAAGTTGCATCAGCAATGTTAATTCATACTAAATTATTAGAAACAATTGCTGAAGAAAAAAAACACACATTCATTTCCACAGGAATGAGTACTATGAATGACATTTCAAAAGCAATTAAAATTTTCAAGAAACATAAATGTCCATTTGAATTAATGCATTCTCATAGCAGTTATCCTATGAATCTGAATGAAGCAAATCTTAAAACTATTAAAACTCTCCAAAAAAAATTCAAATGTAAAGTTGGGTATAGTGGACATGAAACTACTCCTTCATTAGTATCAATTTGTGCTGTAATGTTAGGAGCTACTTCAATTGAAAGACACATCACTTTAGATCGTGCAATGTATGGAAGCGATCAAGCAGCATCTTTAGGACCTAAAGGATTGTGGGCAATGGTACAAGACATAAGAGCAATTGAAAAGATTTTAGGAGATGGTACAAAACGAATATGGGAATCTGAAAAACCATCTATGAAAAAATTAAGAGAAAGGTTATCTTGATAAATTCAAAAGATATTATTAAAAATGAAATTCTTGAGAGTGTAAAAATAATTGAAAAGTCTTTAGATTCAATAGACATAATTGATGAAATAATAAAAAAAATTATTACATGTTTAAAAAATGGTAGAAAAATTGTTGTGTTTGGAAATGGAGGAAGTGCCGCAGATTCTCAACATATTGCAGCAGAATTAATAGGTAGATTCCAGAAAGAGAGAAAGAGCATTCCAGCAATTTCTTTAACAACTGATTCATCAATAATTACTTCAATTGCAAATGATTATTCATATGATGAAGTTTTTAGTAGGCAATGTGAAAGTATTGTGTTAGAAGGGGATGTAGTAATAGGAATTTCTACAAGTGGGAATTCAAAAAATGTTGAAAAAGGAATTAAAATGTCTAAGAGTAAAGGAGCTATCACGATCGGATTACTTGGAAATGGAGGAGGCAATATCAAAAAAATTGTAGATATATCTCTTGAAGCACCATCAACAAATACTGCCAAGATTCAAGAAATTCACAGAGTTGTATATCACATTATATGTAAAAGGGTAGAAGAAGAAATTGCAAAAAATGAAACAAGTGAATCTTAATTTTTTTCTTTGACAACATTAACTATAGAATACAAAATTGTTGCTGAAATTAGTAAAATTGTACCTAAAATTACACCACCAATACTCATTAGTGCCATATTTGTCATGACAACCTTTTCCGTAGAATAAATCTGTAATGTCCATGCTCCAAAAAATAATCCCAATATTAGAAAACATAAACCAGTTAATCCATAATACAAAAGAGGTCGCTCAATTACAACATGTTTAATCGTACTCATAATTACAGAAGTTCCATGAGAAATAGGTTCTTGGGAATGTGTTGTTTCTGAATACAATATTGTAATAGGAACTTCAAAAATGCGCATATTTTTCTTTGAGGATTTTATTAGAATTTCAGTTGATATTCCCATCCCTGATTCGATAAGAGAGATTTGATTAAGAGTTTTTTTTGAATATGCTCTAAAACCACTTTGTGAGTCAGAGATTTTTGTTCCTGTGATAGCATTTGTTAATCCTGTAATTGTTTTGATTCCAATTTTTCTATATTTTGGAAGATCTATAGTTTTTCCAAGAAACCTTGAACCAATAACTATATCTGCTGTATTTTCTAGAATAGGTTTCACCATAGATTCAATTTCTGAAATTTTATGTTGTCCATCAGCATCAAAAGTAACTAAAATATCACTATCAGTTTTTTTAAATTCATCAAAAATTGTTCTTATTGCTGCACCATAACCCTGATTTTTTTTGTGCTTAACTACAACAGCCCCTAATGCAGTAGAAATAGAATATGTCATATCAGTTGAGCCATCATCACAAACGATAATTTTATCATATTTCTGTTTGAGTTTAAGAATTATTGAACCAATATTTTTTTCTTCATTATATGCAGGAATTCCAATAACTATTTTCAATGTTCACAATTAAGATTTTTTCTATTTAAGTTATGTTAATTTTTAGACATACTTTTAATATGTGCATTTGTCAAATCTGAAAGTTTTTCTTCATTATTTTCTAAAAAACTCAACATATCTTTTTCAGAAATTAATACATTTGAATGAATTCCACCAGACCAAAAATGTTGATTTCTAGTAAGTTCATAATCATACATATTAAATCTAAATGTTCTAGAACTTAATACTGTTTCATATTTCTTATAATCTTCTGAATTCACATTACAATGTAATGCTTCTTTAATTAATTCAGGTAACAAATTTAAATTTTTTACAGTAAAGATAGAAGGAATTATTTGAAAAGGTTCTTCACCAAAAAGAATTGAAGGTTTTCCAAATTTTACTGCTTTTAATGCAGAAGTTCCACGTATAGTAACTATTAATTTTGATTTTTTTACCAATTCATCATTATCAAATAGAGGATGAATTAATTTTAAATTAGGAATATCCAATAATTCTTTGTAATAATCAATTTTTTTCCAACCTCTTAATTTAGAAGCAATATGATCCTTTACATACAATACATGATCAATTGGAATAGATTTTGCAACATGTCTAATTACTTCAATTTGATTTGTAAAAAATGGAGCGTAATGTAAAAGATTCATCTCTTCATCTACATTCATTGGAAAATAAACAAATGGAGTATTCAAATCAGGTTGAATAATAGAATTTTTTTGTAAGAATCTGTATCGAATAAATTTGTTATATTCAAATAACAATGAATTCAAAAAAACTTTAGATTTACTCCTTCCATAATACTGGTAATTTGATTTAATTAGATCAGAATCATCAGTAGAAAGGTAATCTTTCAAAGCAGTAATTTTTTTTGTGACATTTGGATTCCTACCTTTCAAATATTCCTTAAAATCAGCATTGTACAAATCAACTTGAGGGTTTGAATTTTGTGAATTTGAAGGAACTGAAGCCATAGCATTTGAATCAAGATCAAATGTGGCACCATTTTCTACCAATATTGATAGATTATTTACCGTTGCACCACACATTGATAAAACTTTGATTTGTTTTGCTCTACACATTTCTAATAATAATAATTGAGGATGAAAAACTGGATTATAAGTTAAAAAATAATCAGGATTAATTTCATCAAGTATTGATTCAAACAATTTTAGTTCTTGTTCAAGAATAGCTAAAATTTCATTTTTTGTAAATTTATAAAATGGGTTATGAAGATAAAAAAATCTTTCATTTAATGCATATTTCCATAAATCAAGTTTGTATTTTTTTTCAAAATTTAACAAATAATCAATATCAATATTTTTTGATTTTGTATTTATAAAATCATGATAATACCACATTTTTTTAAAATTTACTAAATTTTGTTCCTGAAAAAACTTTTTTGGTTTTGAATTAATATCCACTATCCCAAAAAATTCACCATCTATTTTTTTTTGAAGATAGTATGCAAGAGAATAATGTAAATAAACACCATTTAACCAAAACAAAACTTTTGGTTTCTTTAACATCAAAATTATTTTTTTTAAAGTAATTAATATATCTAGATAAAAATTATTTTCATCATGTGGACATTTGTAATTGTTTTTTTGGTAAACGTGTACTATTCAGCCTAGCAAGAATAAAAATATCAATTTTTTCATGATTATTTGCTCCATTTTACGTGATCTCTGAAATTTTTACACTTCTTTTTTCTTTATTTGATATTCTTGCAGCCTCCATTACCTTTGCTTGATTAATTATATCTTTTTCAAAATTGATTTGATTTTTTTTATTTTTAATTTCTTTTGCAAAATTATTTATCATTAATTTAAAATGATTTGCAGGTTTTATTTTGGTTTCAGTAACTTTTTTTGTATTGATTTTTAATGATGCTGACATATCTGGAGGAATATTGTATGCTCTAGACAAATTTAATATTCCTTTCGAACCCCAAATTTCATAGATTGATTGATAAAATAACCCATAACCTAAATTCATTTTAGAGATTTTTCCACTTTTAAATGATAATGATATATCTGCAAATTCGTCAATATTGTATTTTTTATTTATATTTAATTTACAATACACTGATTCTGGTTCTTCATTAAAGAGAATTCTACTTGCACAAATTGGATAACATCCAGCATCATTTAAAATTCCTCCTCCTATTTTTTTTTGATAACGGATATTTTTTTTGGAAATACTTGGAAATCCATATCTGCTTTGAAATGAAAAAACTTCGCCAATTGTTTTTTTATTTAATAAATCTGATACTTTTTTTATAGATGGATGAAATCTAAACATAAATCCCTCCATTATTCTAACATTGTATTTTTTTGATTCTGAAACCATTTTTTTTGCCGATTTGAAAGAATCACTTATAGATTTTTCACATAGTATGTGTTTTCCTGCTTTTGCAGCTCGAATAGACCATTTTTCATGTAATCCAATTGGAACTGAAATATAAACAGCATCAACCTGATTGTCCTTCAATACATCTTCATAAGTTCCATATTTTTCACATTCAAATTTTCTTGCAAATTTTTTTGCTTTTGAATTTGTCCTACTACCTATGAATTCTAGTTTAGCATATCTTGATTCTAAAATAGCTGGAATTGTTGATGAATTTGCAATTTCAGAACATCCAATTATTCCAAACTTAATTTTTTTTTCCATAATCGTGGAATTACCAACTAGTCCATCCACCATCTACTACAATTGTAGATCCAGTCATGTATGATGAACCTGATGAACATAATAATTCCACTAATTCATTTAATTCATTTTTTTCCATCATTCTTTTCATCGGTGTTAATTTTGAATATTTTTCAATAAAATTTTCATCTTGATCAAATCTTACTCCACCTGGCGCAATACAATTTACACGAATATTGGGTGCAAGATGTGTTGCTAAAAATTTTGTTAAATTGATTACCCCTGCTTTAGATATGCTATATGCTGGATGTTTATGAGAACCATCATAAATATCGGGTCTAGCTGAAACAATTCCAGTAGTTGCAGAAAAATTTACAATAGATCCTTTTTCATTATTTTTTGCAAATTCTCTACACACTGAAAATAATGAAGTTAAATTAATTTGTAAAAATTCATTAAATGATTCTAAAGTTATGTCAAAAATAGTACCTCTTTTCTCACCTTTTTTTACATGATCATTAAAAGCAAAACAATTTACAAGACAATCTGCTTTGTTATCATTAAAAAATTTACTTACAAATTCCTCATTGCTTAATTCATGTCCAAGTTTTAAATCTAATTTAATTATTTCATTATTTTTTTTTAGATGATCAGATATTTCTTTACCTAATAATCCTTCAGAACCTGTAACAATTATTTTCATTTCTTTTTTACCTTCTAATCTATCTCTTATTAAGAATATTTATCAAGATATTCTTTGATAAAATTTTGATATTTAAGACAATTTTGTTCTGGATTCATTCCTTCTATACGGGCACCTTGTATAATTAAATCTCCAGAATATCCACTTTTTTTTAATATTTTAAAAAATTCATCAAAATTTGTATCGCCTAAACCAAAGGGTACTGTTGTTCCATTATGAATTCTATCTTTTATGTGAATATTTTTAATTTTACCTTTTAATATTTTAAATTCTTCATTAACATCATATCCTAATGATGCACTATTTCCAGTATCATAATTTGCATAAACTGTATTTTTTTCAAACATTTCTAATAAATTTAAAAACTCTTTTGGTTCCAAATCTGTTTCTAATGTGAATATTAATCCTAATTCTTTTATCTCTGGAATTATTTTTTTTAAATTTGAAACTAATTCTTTTTTATGTTCTTCTGTTTTTAATGATGAATTATCTACAAGAGGAATTTCTATGATTTTTGCGCCAATTTTTTTGCTATTTTTTGCTAATTTTTTTAAAATTCCTAAATTTTTTTTAATATTTTGTTCTGATTCATTAAAAAGCTTATTTGTCATAAAATAATCAGCACAAATTGAATTAACTTTTATTTCAAATTTTGAAATATAATTATTAATTTCACTTATTTGATTATTCATAATTGGATTTTTATTATAAGTATCAAAAATCCATTCAATTGAATTTAAATTGATTCTTTGACCTCTTTCAAATTCGCTACTCCATGATTTTTCTGGAAACGCTTGGATAGTATTATTAATAGAATTTGACAATCTGCCTTGCATAACTCCTAGTTTTATTGACATATTACCTATATGTTCAAGATCTAATTATAATAAATGGTGTTTTCTTAGACATAGTATTGAATTCAACTCCATTATTTAAAAAAATCAAAATTGTTCTTAGTGATGTTGATGGAGTATTAACAGATGGTGGAATGTATTATTCTACAGATGGAGATGTTATGAAAAAATTTCATGCTAGAGATGGTATGGGAATTTCATTATTAAGAAAAAATGATATTCCAACAATAATTGTTACCAAAGAAAAAACAAAAATGGTAAAACATTGGTCTAAAAAAATGAACGTAAAATTATTTGATGGTGTTTTACACAAAGAAGATATCTTAGAAAAAATATGTGTACAGTACGATGTTTCTCCGTCTGAAATTGCTTACATAGGGGATGATGTAAATGATATAGATCTTTTAAAATTAGTAGGATTAGGTGTTGTTCCTAAAGATGGTAATCCAATTGCTAAAAAATCATCTAATTATATTTCTAAAACAATTGGTGGAAAAGGTGTATTTCGAGAGATAGCAGAACTTATTTTATTATCAAAAAAAATTCCAATTCAATACTAAAACTAGATTGTAAAACGATTTAATCTAATTTCTTCTGTAACTAATTCTTTATCAAAATTAATTGAATATATGATATATTTTGCAACTTCTTTTGGATCTAAAAATGTTTTATAATTTTGTTTTTTATCTTGTTTTCCCATATCTGTTTTAATTGAACCTGGTGAAATACAAAACGTTCTAACTTTAGATTCTTTTAATTCTGCAAAAAGACTTCTACTTAATCCTAATAATGCATGTTTAGATGCACAATAAATTGAACCTTCAGAAAATCCTTGATATGAAGAAGAAGATCCAATATTTATAATTCTTCCCCACTTCTTTTTCTTCATGTCTGGTGAGAATTCCTTACTAAATAGAAATGGAGCCCTTACATTTACATCAAAAATATTTTGAAATTCATCTATTTTTGATTTTGAAATTGGTTTTGATAAAAATAATCCTGCATTATTTATTACTATATCAATTGTCTTAAATTTTTTTCTTACATTTTTAATAATTTTTTTAATATCTGAAATTTTTGTTAAATCCCCATACTGATAGATAATTTTACAATTATTTTTATTAGTTTTTTCTAATTTATTTTGTAATTGTTGTAATTTTAATTTACTTTTAGATGTTAGAAAAATATTACAATTGTGTTCTAAAAGAATTTTTGCTAAATGACTTCCTAATCCTCCTGTAGCACCAGTAATTAAGCAATTTTTATTTTCTAAAATATTAGTCATTAGTTATTCGTCTCCATTCTTTTTCAACTAAATCACATATTAAATGAGAAACTATCCTGTGTACTTCCTGAATCCGTGCTGTAGATTTTGATTTTATTATAATTGGATTATCAACTATTGATTTTATTTTTCCACCATTATTTCCTAACAGTCCAATTATTTTAGCACCATTTTTTTTAGATGTTTTTAATCCATTTAATACATTGAGAGAATTACCGCTGGTTGAAATACCAATTACAATATCATTTTTTGAAACAATACTTTCACATTGTCTACTAAAAATCATATTAAATGAATAATCATTTCCTATTGATGTAATTATTGATGTATCCGTAGTTAATGCTATAGCTGCTATGCTTTTTCTTTCAAGGTTAAATCTACTTACAAATTCAGCAGCTATATGTTGTGCATCTGCAGCACTTCCACCATTTCCAAACAATATAATTTTTTTACCTTTTTTTAATGATTTTATTATAATATCTGCACATTCTATAATATCTGAGGATAAATAACTCGAATTTTTTATTAATTGAGAACTTTCTAAAAATACTTTTTCTATATATTCAATATTAAGACTTTTTTTAGTCATAATTAATTAATTTTAAATAAATTATATAAGTTAAGAACAAAACTACTGATTATAGCTTGTTATGAATTAAATACTAAATTTTTCAATGTATTTTATGTCTCAAATACGTTTAGGTGCATCAAAAACATTTTCAGTTGCTGACGGTGTGAGTATTAAATCAAGACGTGATAAAGATGATTGGGGTCAATTTGATGAAGATTGGGGATTCAGAATTCATGATGTTCCAATAGAATTTAGAACACAATTAAAAAAAGAGAATTACGATTTAGCAAAAAAAGAAGAAAATGAAAAAAAAATAGTTTTAGAATCTATGCCATACAATGTTGTCATTGAACCAACAAATTCATGTAATTTACAATGTCCATTATGTTCTACAGGAATTGGAGCACAGACACGTAAAAAAGGAATACTTGAATTTGAAAATTTTAAAAAATTAATTGATGAATTAAAAGATACAATTTTACAATTATCATTACAAAATTGGGGGGAAGCAACCCTAGTCAAAGATTTACCAAAGATGATAAAATATGCATCAGATAATGGAATTTTCACACGTCTATCTACAAATTTTTCAGTGAAATATAATGATCAATTTTTCAAAGAACTAATGACATCAGGTCTTGGAATATTGGTAATTGATCTTGATGGAACAGATCAAATAACATATGAAAAATATAGAAAAAATGGAAATTTAGAATTAGTTTTAGAAAATACAAGAAAAGCTGTAAAAGTTAAAGAAGAAAATTCATTGAAATTTCCAATAATTCAAGCTAGGATGTTAGTCATGAAACATAATGAACATCAAATTGATCAATTTAGAAAAATATCAAAAAAAATGAATGTGGATGAAATAGAATTGGGAAATATACAAGTTAATCCAAATACTGCAAAACATTGGCTTCCAAGTAATCAAGAATTTGTTTATGAAACATACCTAAAAGAAAGAAAAGTTACTCCATGTCATTGGCCTTGGAGCG
>Ga0209362_1003053_pt1 | contig 11922 bp, 10 predicted proteins | sample SaaInlV_165m_DNA_FD_184680 | JGI IMG/M metagenome (GOLD analysis project Ga0209362, IMG submission 184680) | Marine microbial communities from expanding oxygen minimum zones in the Saanich Inlet - Saanich Inlet SI037_S3LV_110m_DNA (SPAdes)... | ecosystem: Environmental > Aquatic > Marine >...
CATTTCCGGATTGAATAAGTTATCTTCGATTCCCAAGGTAAAGACCTCTTGTGATCTCGACGAGTTCGGAGACCAAGTGAGAAAGGTGGGTTGTATCTTTGTTGAGCGTCACAAAGAAATTTCACCTGTCGAATCCCTACTTTACTCGCTTCGACAGAAAATTGGAGGGATACCCTCGATCCCTTTTATCACGGCAGGAGCCATGAGTCGGAAACTTGCATCCGGTGCTGAAGGTGTAGTCGTAGACGTCAAATGGGGAAAAGGTTCTTTTATCAAGAATCCAGAGGATGCCAAGCAGCTTGCCCGATCACTTACCAGAGTCGGTCGATCCTTGAAAAGGAGATGCGTCGCTCTCGTGACTGATGCAAACCAGCCTCTCGGCAATTGCGTGGGGACTGCCCTCGAGGTCAAGGAAGCCATCGAGTTGCTGAAAGGGGAAGGTCCCGAAGACCTACAGGACCTCGTCATGAAATTAGGCATGGAAATCGTTCGGCTAGCTGGTGTTGCCGGCTCAACCCTTTCTGCCAAGCAAACGGTACGCCAGCATTTGGAAGACGGTTCCGCTCTTGAAAAGTTCAAGGAAATGGTCGAAGCGCAAGGAGGAAAAACTGATTGTATCGACGACCCCGAAAAGCTTCCGCAAGCCAATCACGTCAAAAAACTTCCTGCACCCAAACGTGGTTACGTTCATACCATTGATTCCGGGCAATTGGCTCGTGGCGTGCACATGTTGGCTTTTGACGACAAAGGCAAAATGGATGGAGCGGTCGGAGTGGCTGAACTTTGCAAGGTTGGCACGCAAATGAAACAAGGCGAGGCACTGATGCAAATTCACTACAACGATGAAGCACGCCTCGAGGCGGCAATGGAGTACTTCAAAGCAGCTTATAGACTTGCTCCAAAGCGCCCGAATCCCGCGCCATTGATAGTTGAGCGAGTAGCCTAGCTTTTATTGCAGTCAGTATTTCTGCAATCCGCCAATCCTAGATGCTACCCTACGTGGGGTAAGTAGGCCAATCAACTAGGCGCGACCAAGGTATGAACCATCCGCGGTACTTACTCTGATGACTTCGTCCTTCTTAATGAACAGAGGGACTTGCACAACCATTCCGGATGCAATAGTAACGGGCTTCTGCACATTGCTGGCAGTGTCTCCACGCACGGCATCGGGAGCTTCTATCACCGTAGCCTCAACCGATGCGGGCAATTGTAACCGAATGGCTTTTCCTTCTATCAAAAGCACGTCATAGGAGTTGCCCTCTACTAAAAACTGCTTGTCGTCTCCGATAAGGACTTCGCCAAGAAGAGTGTCCTCATAACTCTCGGTATCCATGAAATGATACCCATCTGCATCATGATAACTGTATTCCAGGGATACAGTATTTGTGTGCAGAAACTCTACGTTGTCTGTGGAACGAAACTTTGTCGTAGTCGTGGAACCGCTTTCCAGATTGCGCAAAGTGGTTTGCACAAAGCCTGCTTGACGACCTTGAGTGCGGTGCAACATTTCAAGGACTAAGTGAGGGGCGGACTGATATACGATTACGCGTCCTTTTCTAATGTCGGTAGGTGATGGCATGAATTCAGATGTTGCTAGAGTGGTAGTTTAAAGACCAAATAGTTACTCGATTCCAGTAAACTTGCCAACCACCTTTCTTTAAAATATTATTTTTCAAATGTCTATAGCTTCCCCTGCAATTGAACTGATTTCTTGGAATGTAAATGGTCTTCGAGCTTGTCGAAAAAAAGGCTTCGACGAATTTATTCGCGAGCGAAATCCCGATGTGGTCTGCCTTCAAGAAGTTAAGCTAAATCCCACTTGCATTCCGGAGGATGACTTCGGATATCCTTTTCGTCGCTATCACTTGGCTGACAAACCCGGTTATTCGGGTACGGCAGTTTTCGCTAAGGAGGAACCGCTGTCCGTATCGATCGACATTCCGGGGGATGAATCGCATTCGGGAGAGGGGCGTATCATTACCTGCGAATTCGATGGTTTTCACCTAGTGAACACCTATGTCCCCAACTCGAAAGGGGATCTGTCTCGGCTTAGCTATCGACATCAATCCTGGGATCCCGCCCTTCGGTCTCACCTTATTGAGCTTCATAAGACGAAACCCGTGATTCTTTGCGGGGATTTAAACGTTGCTCACATGGAAATCGATCTGGCGAATCCGAGAACGAACAGAATGAATGCAGGATTCACGGATGAAGAACGGGATGGGATTTCCAAGCTTCTTCAAGATGGCTTTCTGGATACCTTCCGCCATTTTCATCCAGATGCAGCAGATGCCTATTCTTGGTGGTCTTACCGGGCAGGAGCGCGTGCCCGTAACGTGGGGTGGCGGCTTGATTACTTTGTTACCTCCGAGGATCTCGCCCCCTCACTCCGAGAAGCTTTCATTTTACCGGAGATTCACGGTTCGGACCATTGCCCGGTAGGCATTCAAATCACACGAGGATAAAGTAAGCCTCCTTCTCCTTAATTTACGCTATAGTCATAAGACTAAACATTTTACACCCCGAATACTTGGAACCCCTGTGAGTGAAATAGAGGAAAGGCACCTCAAGCGTGCTCTTGAGCTAGCCAAGAAGGCTTGGGGCGAAACCCATCCCAATCCGATGGTCGGGGCAGTAATCGTTGAGAATGATGAACTCGTGGCCGAAGGCTACCATGCTCGAGCGGGCGAAGCCCACGCTGAAATCGTAGCCCTCGACAACCTTGGTCGATTACCGTCCCCAAATGCCGAGCTCTATGTTACCTTGGAACCCTGTTCAACAAGGGGTCAAACAGGTTCCTGCGTGGAAGCTATTAGTAAAGCTGGTTTCAGCCGAGTCGTGGTTGGGGCACTTGATCCTAATCCCGTTCATGCCGGACGCGGTTTGGACAAACTCCGTGAAGCAGGTATCGAAGTATGCAAGGTCGAAGGTCAGCTCGCCGAAGCCTGTTTGAATCTCAATCTTATTTTCAATTATCAAATCGTTCGCAAACGGCCCTTTTTTGCCCTGAAACTGGCTGTGACCAAAGATAATAAGATCGCGGAAAGCCATGGCCGACCCAGCGTAATAACAGGGGAAGAAGCCCGTGCCGACGTCATGCATTGGCGAAGGCTTTTTCCTGCCATTGCCATAGGTGCCGGAACCGTGATTGCAGATGACCCCTGCCTTACCTCACGCTTGCCCAGTGGAGAGTGGTGTCCTCGCCGAATAATTCTAGACGGGAAACTCTCTTCCGTTCCCAAGACAGGACGCTTGCCAAAAGTGTATTCAGATAGCTTTTCTAAAAACACCCTTGTGGTTACCGATAAAGCCAGCTCGGTTGACCACATTCGTCGTACTAGGCTAATCGAAGCAGGTGTTACGATTCGCGAACTACCCTTGGATTCCGGGGACGGCTTTTCTTACCAAAAGCTTCGCGAGATACTAGAAGACGAGGGTCTCACGGGCGTCTATTTCGAGGGTGGAGCCAAAGTTGCTCACCAAATGCTAAGGGAAAAAGCCCTCGACTATTTGTTTTGGTATCAATCATCAAAAACATTTCCCAATGCCGATGCAGTTAAGGTTCCACCGCTCGCGGACTTTCCACTTCCTGACAAACTTCAATCCACGAGATTTGGAGAAGACTCCTTAATTTGCGGACCATTAAACTTCTCACATTGAGAAATATCTATCTTATATGAAAATCTATCTCGCTTCCGGGAATCAACACAAACTCAGTGAATTGACAATCGCTCTTCAGCAAGCAGAACTTGATGGTTGCGAGGTCTTTTCCGCGAATCTTATTGGTGGAATGCCCGAAGTTGATGAAACGGGCGATACCTTTGAAGCGAATGCGATTATCAAGGCAGAGGCACTTCGCCTACAGGGACCCAAGGATGCCTTCTACCTAGCAGATGACAGCGGCATTGAGATAGATCAACTTAACGGACAACCGGGTATTCGTTCAGCCCGTTACGCCGGCAATAACTGCAGCGACCAGGCGAACAATGAAAAAGTCCTTAGCGAGTTAAAAGAAGTCCCTGAGGAGGATCGAGGTTGTCGATTCCGTTGCGTCCTAGCTCTTATGGGAGAAGGTCTAACCAAAACCTTTTCAGGAACATGCGAAGGGACTCTTCTTCGTGAATACCGAGGTTCAGGCGGTTTTGGCTATGATCCTCTTTTTCTTCCAAAAGAAAGCGAAAGTACTTTTGCTGAAATATCTTCCGAGGAGAAAGCTAAAATCAGCCATCGAGCACGAGCCTTGCGCTACCTGATGGAATACTTAAGAGAGCGACTTTCCTTGAACTAGGAAAACCGCTTTAGACCAAATCGTGGCGTATTTACTTAGCCTTGATTTTTCCGACCTTCTTCCAACGACCGGTTTTTCCAGAATCCAGTACTGCTTCGCAAATATATTGAGTTTCTAGAGCATCACGAAAATCGGGTCGAAGTGGGCGCTTCTTGCGGGAACTGAGGCCTTCCACGAAGTCTGCGAACTGATTGATGAAGGTGTGTTCATAACCGATGTTTAGACCGGGCACCCACCATTTGTCCATGTAGGGGTGGTCTCCGTCGGTGACGTGAATGGAACGCCAACCACGGGTCTGCTTGTCCTCCTTGTCGTACTCGTAGTAGTCAAGTCGGTGCAGGTCGTGAAGGTCCCAGGCTAGGGACCCGTCGGCTCCATTGATTTCGAATGTATAAAGAGCCTTGTGGCCACGAGCATAACGGGTGGACTCGAAGATGGCCAGTGAACCATTGGCAAACTTGGCGAGGAATGCACATGCGTCATCAATCGTAACCTTTTGCTTTTTGCCCGTGCCGGTGTGCGTACGTTCTTTGATGAAGGTTTCCGTCATGGCGGAGACTTCTACGATTGGCCCGTTAAGCCAAATGGCGGTGTCGATGCAGTGGGCGAGAAGATCGCCGGTGACTCCGGAACCTGCCACCTTCGCATCAAGGCGCCAAAGACCTTCGCCACCTTGTGGAAGATCAGCGTCGATGGTCCAGTCTTGAAGGAAGTTGGCTCGGTAGTGGTAAACTTTACCGAGGCGCCCCTCATCTATAAGGTTTTTTGCCAAGGTAACAGCGGGCACTCGACGATAATTATACCAAACCATATTCGGCACTCCGGCTTTTTCGACCGATCTCACCATGGCCTCGCCCTCCTTGCAATCCAGAGCCAAAGGTTTTTCGCAAAGAATAGCCTTGCCCGCTTCCGCTGCGGCGATGGCGATGTCGTGATGGACGTTATTGGGGGCAGCAATGTCAATTACGTCAATGTCGTCTCTGTCTATTAGTTTACGCCAATCTGTTTCTACGGACTCATATCCCCACTGATCAGCAAAATGTTGGGCTCGATCCTTGTTTCTTGCGCAAACTGCCGCAAGCTGAGGTTCATGCTTTAAATCGAAGAAGTTGGAAACCTTTCGGAAGGCATTGGAGTGAGTGCGGCCCATGAAGCCATACCCAATCAATCCGATTCTCAGCGGTTTTTTCTTAGCCATGATAGATAATTTAGGAGTTTTAGTTGTTTGTTTTGGTGGACCCATTCAACAAAAGATCCATACCCCTTGGGATATGGATCTTTTGTATTTGGGTATATTTCTAAGATCGGTTATACTAATCAAAGCTCAATGGGCTTGTATCCACCCTTATTCTTGAAGTGGAATAGCAAAATCAAATAGGCGACAAGCATTATGACGGGAAATATGGCCATATCGGCCAAAGCTCCTTGAGCACTGCCTCCGCGGGCCTTTGAAATTTCTTCGTTTATGGATTTCAACTTTTCTGGATCTTGAATATCTTGGCTCAAGCGAGCGGTTAGGGCCACGTCGTCCACAGCATCATACTTGATGACTTCATAGATGCTTTTGGAAGTCGTGAAATTTCCGTCCTTCAAACTGGGCGCTTGCGCGACAATAGCCTCGTTTCCGGTGATCGACTCAATCTGCTTTCCGTCTTGGAGAGCTCCGATGTATGGGAAACCGAGAGTTCCGACAGCAAGCATTCCAATACCGCTGATTGCATTCAAGGTGAGGGCACCACCTTTGGGCGTTTGCTCCGACACAACTCCCAGCATAGTCGGCCAAAAGAAAGTCTTGCCTACACCGTAAAGGGTTGCGGCAACGAAGATTACCATACCCTCGGTAAAAGATAATGTGTAGAGGCCCGCGATCGCTAATAATGCACTGATCGCTAGCAAAGGGAGAGGCTGAAGCTTGTGAACAATCGGGCCTGCATAAAAACGAAGCACCATCATGATGGCAGAGGTGTAGACCAAGACCCAGCCTGGGTGGAACCTTCCTTCCGCAACACTTTCCATGATCCCGCCGATCCATCCATCCGTGCCGATTTCAGTCGTTGCAAGAGGCATCATGATCAAAACTAAGAAGAAGAGCAGCTTGTTTCCGAGAGCTTTTGTATACATGCCGAAACCGACTACGATAGCTATTCCGATGGCAATGAAGAGGTATTTCTGGTTAGCTGTGACTTCAGCACCTCCTTGACCAGCAAAGTCCATGAGTTGCAAGGTGACGAGAATACCAACTATGATGGCTCCCAAAACGCCGAATTCTCCCAGCATTTCCTTGTAGGATACACCAGCTGCTTCCCGTTCTTGTATAGGAAACTTGCAAGGGAGAAGCATGAGGAGATAAATGACGGCGGGAATTGCAATCAGTCCTACTTTTATGTACCAGTCGACATCCCCCATGAAGATAACGATCATCCCGCAAATTACGAGTCCGCCCGGCCAACCAGCGTGTAGTATGTTCAACCACTTGGTCTTGTCCTTTTTGAACATGGTCGCCACCACCGGGTTGATGAACGCTTCCACGGTACCATTGCCCAAGGCGAGGATCAGACTGCCCCAATAAATCATCTGATACGCTTGTTCTTTGTCTCCGCCTTGGGAAACAAAATAAGCCGATACACCAAGTACAGCCCAAATCGCATGACCGGCGAAAGCAAAGATCATTGCGGTACGGTAGCCAATCTTGTCAATGAAGAGGCTGAATCCTATGATGCTTACGGCAAAGGGCCATATGCCAATCCCGAGAAGTCGTCCACTCTCAGCACCGTCAAGATCGAACTCCGTTGACCATTCACCAACAAGGAACATTCTTCCTACGAATCCGAAGGCTGTTGTGATGAGGGCGATGAAGCACCCCCAGAATAATTTCATGTCAGGTTCGGAATCTTGATTACTCATGACTAGTTGTTTCGCTGGTTTACGACGGTATGGAGTCGTTTGTATAGTTGAATGAAACGATTGTTGTTTAAGAATTTTTTGCAAGCTTGAAAAAGAGCGTGGAATCAAGTCCTAGCGAAAGGACAGTCATCCTTTCTTTTGGAGTTTGGCCCAGGAATCCCTCAGTGGCGTGGTTCTGTTGAGAACAAGATTCCCAGGACAAGAGTCCTCGAAATCGAGGCAAAAGTAACCGAGGCGTTCCAATTGAAAGGATAGGCCGGGTTTAGAATCAGCGAGAGCCGGTTCCAATTTGCAGTCGCTAAGAGTTTGCAGCGAAGCAGGATTTAGGTTGGACGTGAAGTCGTCACCGTCTTCCGGGTTTTCCTGGGAAAAGAGACGGTCATAGAGGCGAACCTCGGCATTGATAGCATTTGGAGCGCTTACCCAGTGCAAGGTGCCCTTGACCTTTCGACCATCGGGAGAATCGCCTCCCTTGGTCTCGGGATCATAAGAGCATCGTAGTTCGACGATTTCTCCATTTGCGTCCTTCAAAATGTCTGTACAGGTTATATAGTAGGCATAGCGCAGGCGCACTTCTCGTCCGGGACCCAAGCGAAAGAATTTTTTCGGCGGATCCTCCATGAAATCATCGCGTTCGATGTAAAGCTCTCTCGAGAAGGGAACTTTCCGATAACCGGCTTCAGGGTCCTCAGGGTTGTTTATGGCGTCCAGCTCCTCGACCTGCTCTTCAGGATAGTTCTCGATGACGACCTTGAGGGGTCTAAGCACTCCCATTCGTCGAAGGGCCTTCTTGTTCAAGTCGTTTCGCAAACAGTGTTCGAGGAGAGCCACGTCAATCATGTTGTCGCGTTTGGCCACGCCCACCTTTTCTGAAAAGTTGCGGATCGATTTGGGTGTATAACCTCTGCGCCGCAAACCTTGAATGGTGGGCATTCTGGGGTCGCTCCAACCTGAGACATGTCCTTCCTCGACCAATCGCAGCATCTTTCGTTTGCTCATCACGACGTAATTCAAGTTGAGTCTGGCAAATTCGATTTGTCGAGGGTGATGGATTCCGAGGTTCTCACAGAACCAGTCGTAAAGGGGGCGATGAGCCTCGAATTCGAGGGTGCAGAGAGAGTGGGTGATACCTTCGATGGAGTCGGATTGACCGTGAGCGAAATCGTAGGAAGGATAGATCTTCCATTTGTCGCCCGTTTTCGGATGGCCAGCATGCACGATGCGGTAGATCACAGGGTCTCGCATATTCAGGTTGGGGGAAGACATATCAATTTTCGCCCGCAGAGTCCGAGAACCATCCTCGAACTCTCCGTCCCTCATTTTGGCGAAGAGGTCGAGGTTCTCTTCAATGGAACGTTCGCGAAAGCAACAGTTCTCACCCGGTTCGGTTAAAGTGCCTCGTTTCTGCCGCATTTCTTCGGCGGAAAGGTCGCATACATAGGCTTTTTCGGCTTGGATCAATTGTACGGCCCATTCGTGGAGTTGGTCGAAATAGTCCGAGGCATGACAAAGGCGGTCTTCCCAGTCGAAACCGAGCCAGCGAACATCTTCCATTATGGCTTCGGCATATTCCGTCTTCTCTGCGACTGGGTTGGTGTCGTCGAGGCGCAGGTTACATAAGCCGCCGAATTCATCGGCAACGCCAAAATTCAGGCAAATGCTTTTGGCATGGCCAAGGTGCAAATAACCGTTGGGTTCCGGCGGAAAGCGGGTGTGTACGCGCCCATCGTTTTTGCCTGCTTCGACTTCCTCGTGGACAATGGAACGAATGAAATCGAGGGGTGCTTCTTTCTGGGAATCCTGGAGTTCGGACATGTTTTGAGAATGTTGAGTTTTGAAATTAATCTATGCGATTTCCATACTTGGCTTGGTATTCTTTCTCCAAGGACTTCAGCCCCTTCTTACTAAGCCCGTGACCTGACTCGGAGAGGACTTCCAATGCTTGCCTCAAGCGAGTGCGGGAAAGGTCGGGTCCGAGAATCGCCATGGCATCAAAGAGCGGAAGAGAGACGCCGGAACCAGTTATTGCGACAAAAAACGTGGGCATAAACTGTTTCAGCTTCAAGTCCTCTATTTCGGCTATTCCGTTGAAAACGTTGCCTATGGGCTCGCCCTCCCATTCGCGAAGTTTTTCCAATTCCCATTCCGCCGTCTTGATAAGTCTTGCGGCATCTGCCGGCTCCAATTTGCCCGAGATTGAATCCGTATCGATCTCCACCTTTTCGGCAAATAGGAATGAGGCAAGTGGACCGAAGTCGGAAAAGGTTTCCAGTCGAGGTAGGGCAAGCGGAAGGATTTTGCCGAGGAAATCATCGTTGAACTTCCATTCGCCTAGTCGAGCCAGAAGATCATTTGCAGATAATTGTTCTCGAAGATAGCGACCGTTGAGCCATTTGAGCTTGGATACGTCGAAAATGGGCCCGCCCAAGCTGATACGGGAGGTGTCGAAGGTTTCCGACATGTCCGCAATGGAGAAGACCTCCCGTTTGTCGGGTAGGGTATAGGCCATCATCCCAAGGTAGTTCACAACTGCTTCAGACAAAAAACCCGCGTCACGATAATGGAAGATACTCGTGGGATTTTTTCGCTTGGAAAGCTTCGATTTGTCGGGATTCCGAAGGAGAGGAAGATGAATGAATTTTGGCGGGACCCATCCGAACGCTTCGTACAAAAGAACATGCTTGGGACCGCTATTGATCCATTCCTCGCCTCGAATGACATGGGTTATGTTCATTAGGTGATCATCGACGACGTTGGCTAGATGATAGGTAGGGAATCCATCCGATTTTCTAAGGACTTGATGATCCACCTGCGACCACGCTATTCTAATCTCGTCGCGAAGCTCGTCATGAAAAATGCATTCTCCCTCAGTGGGGACATTGAGTCTTACTACATAGGGAGTTCCGTTGGAACTACGCTCCTCGGACTCTTCAGGGTCTAAAGAAAGGCAATGACCGTCGTAACGAGGGGTCTCTTTGTTTGCCATTTGCTCGGATCGAAGGGCGGAAAGGCGCTCAGATGAGCAAAAACAGCGGTAGGCACCTCCGCTCTCTAGCAGTTTCTGGACATGCTCCTCATAAATGTCCAGACGTTCGCTTTGCCTATACGGACCATGATCACCACCGATGTCCGGACCTTCATCCCATTGCAGACCTAACCAAGCCAATGAATCGAGAATAGCTTTTTCAGATTCCTCGGTTGATCTAGCCCTGTCCGTGTCCTCGATGCGTAAAATGAACTGCCCGCCATGCTTGCGAGCGAAAACAAGATTAAACAACGCCATGTAGGCGGTCCCTACGTGCGGGTCTCCCGTCGGGGATGGCGCCACTCGGGTGCGAACTTCAGTCTGCGAGATATTTTCCACATCTCCCCATTATGGAGAGGTGAACCGAATGACGATAAAAAACGATTCGCCGAGACCCTTGCTTTTTGCTCTCGTTGAAGTAGTCTAACCTTAAATGAAGGTTCTGATAGTGGGCGCGAATGGGAAGGTAGGGACATTGTTGAGTGGCAAATTGTGGTCCGCTCATGATTTCTCCCCAGTAGCTCTCATACGAGACGTGCGCCAGCAAATGAAGTTTACCGCATTTGGGGTGCCTTCCGTAGTTGGCGACATCGAAAATGGCGTTTCGGAGTTCTTGCCGGGTATGGATGCAGTCATCTTTACCGCCGGTTCGGGAGCTCACACGGGGCCCGACAAGACCATCGACATTGACCAAAACGGGGCGATTCGCCTTATCGACGATTGTGCAAAGATAGGAATACGGCGATTTGTTATGGTGAGCGCCATTGGCGCGGATCCGGAATCCGAATCCGATCGGATACGCAATTATTTAAGGGCCAAGGGGGTAGCCGACAACCACTTGCGGACCAGTGGTTTGGACTATGTCATTTTGCAACCGGGCAGGTTGCAGGACGATCGCGGAACTGGTCTCATAGAGGTCGCCGAGGATCTGGGTAGGCACGGAACCATCCCTCGTGAGGATGTCGCAGACGCCATAATCGAATGCCTGCGAAATTACCTGACCATCGGCAAAACCATCCAAATGATATCGGGAAAGAAGATGACAAAAGAGGCAATCGCCGAACTTGTTGGCGGTGGAGACCTTCCGCCTATCGCCTAAAAATTGCCTGAATCTCAGTAATTTGTCTTGAACGGATTCAATTGGGTCTACATTATGTGGCTCAACTTGTTCGATTTATTAAACATATTGAAAGGATTCCACATAATGAAAAAAATACTTGCTATCGCTTCTGCTCTCGCAATTTGCGTCGCCTTTTCTTTTGCAGCTAAAAAAGCACCTGCTCCAGTTAACGATAAGTGCCCAATTTCCGGCAAGGCTATTAATGCGGACCAAACAGTTGACGTCGGAGTATGCTGCGGAAACTGTGCAAAGAAGGTCACCAAAGATCCTAAGCTTGCTTTGAAGGCCAAAGGTGATTTCAGCAAATGTCCAATTTCTGGAAAAGCAGCAAAAAAGACAGTCAAAATCGGCTTCTGTTGTGGCAATTGCAAGAAAAAGGCATCTTCTTCTTAAAGATCCTGAACTAATTTTTAATTTCACAATTTGAGATTTATCTCTTATGGAGAGGCTCCCTAATTTGGGAGCCTCTTTTTTGTGCCCTGAACATTACCTACTACAGAATAATTCAAATATGCCAAAGCGCACAGATATCGAGACCATCCTGATCATTGGCTCAGGCCCAATAATCATTGGTCAAGCCTGTGA
>Ga0209362_1003059_pt1 | contig 11907 bp, 15 predicted proteins | sample SaaInlV_165m_DNA_FD_184680 | JGI IMG/M metagenome (GOLD analysis project Ga0209362, IMG submission 184680) | Marine microbial communities from expanding oxygen minimum zones in the Saanich Inlet - Saanich Inlet SI037_S3LV_110m_DNA (SPAdes)... | ecosystem: Environmental > Aquatic > Marine >...
ATCTAAAAAATTTAGATGTAAAACATCAGAAATTATATTTGCTTCTGATTGTGCAAGAAGTAATATATGGAGAAATACAAGCAATATTATTGATAATTATAAAGGAAATAGGAAAAAAACTGTAGGTATTGGTAAAATGATTAAGATTGGATATAATATATTACATGAAATGAAGAATCCACCTAAAATTATTAATTGTTCTAATGCTGAAGCAGATGATATTATTGCAGTTATTTCAAAAAAAATAAATTCTGATTTTCCAAATGATTATGTTAAAATTATAACAAGTGATAAAGATTTAGAACAACTTTGTAATGAAAAAACAGTAATCCATCATCTAAAAAATAAATTTCCTTTGGCTGAATGTAAATATGATCCTAAAATTTCCTTAATGATTAAAATTATTGGTGGAGATAAATCTGATAATATCCCACCAATTGCACCAAAAATTGGTAAGAAAAATATAATAGAATTAGCTAGTTCAAGTGAACTATTAAATGATTACTTAAAAAAATCATCAGATGAAGTTAGAAATAATTATGAAACAAATAATAAAATGATTGATTTATCAATGATTCCTCATGAAATAAAAGAAAATATTATTGACAAATATCAATATTATACTATTTAAATCAAATTAAACTTCTATTTTTTGTAATTCACCATATCCATAATATGGATTATATATTTTATAAAAAATTGTTGGAGGAATAATTTTATCTTTTAACATATATGCACCAGGTTTCATTATATCAAGTGATATTTTATTATTTATAACATTAGTAAATCCTTCTTGGGAATTTTTATTTGCATCTTCAAATCCAAAATGAATCTGTTCTGGAAATATAGATGGAGATGCCACCCAATACCAAACTATCATACCTTCAAAAGAAGCATGTATATTGTTTATATTATACTTTACTACAGTAGAAGTTGTTGCTGCTCTTGAAGGTGGTAATGATAATCTTTTTAAATTTTTTCTAGGCATTTTTCTATTTTTACTATAGATTTATTCTAATTCTGATAACCTTCTTATTGTAGCACTTAATACTGATGTTGATATATTAGAACGACGTATTTGATACTCAAGAGAAAATAAATCATCCAAATTACTCTCTATAATTTTTTTTGATAAAGTAGTAATATTTTGATTATCTGATATATTTTTTTTAATTTTATCATATTTTATTCCAATACTATTACAATAATTTTGTAATTCTTTAAAAAAAGCTATTTTCACACTTGAATATGATTTAATTGATAAAGTTATTACTTCAACTTCAATTGAAGTTAATATTTGTATGTTTTTATTTAATGATTCAATCATCCATTTTTTAAATTCAATATCATCTTTATCTTTTGAAACTCCAAGAATTAAATTATCTTTTTTATAACCATCATCTATATCTGGTAAATAATATGAATTCAATGAATCACATGTTCCTGGTGGGACTTTTGTTCTAATTATTATATTTTCTGTATTATTATTATTTAATCTTCCCACTAAATCTATTATAATATCAGTATCAATTATACCATTATTATTAGGAAGAGATATACATATTATTACAACCCAACAATTAATTATATCATTAAATAATGTTCCTACTGGTGAGCATTTTTCTGGTATAATGTCATATACAATTACTTCATTATTTGTCGCAAATAAGTCCCATGTTTTATTTCCAAGATTACCACCACCAATTATTCCAATTTTTTTATTTAATATCATAAGTATATGAAATTGACTGTTTTTTAAACTATTTCATAAATTTAAGTAAAATAAACTTAACTATTATCTTCATTTCCAATTAATGTATTATAATTATTTTTGATAAGTATTATGTAATACATATTGTTATCTTTTGAACTTTCTATTTTATTTTTAAATTCATCAACGTCTGTTATAAATGATGGAAGAGAGTCTAATGTAACATAATAGGTTTCTCCTTTTTCAGCATCAGCATCAGCATCAGCATCAGCATCAGCATCAGTATTAACCTCAACATCAATATCATCATCAACGTCAGTTTTATTATTTAATTTATTTAGCTTATTTTGAATCATTCCAATATCTACTACCATAACTCCAGGACCTAAATCATTTTTTGCATTTTTAGTAATATAGTCAATATTTTTACCATAAATATTCCAAAAATTATTAAAATCATTTTTTATACTATCAGGCATTTCATTTTCTGAAGACATATTTATATATAGTAAAATATCTTTAATATAGAGCAATTTAAACGTATTATATTATATTTTAAAAATAAGAATCAAATTACAAATAGAATGTCAGATTCATATTCAAATATGGAAAAAGTTAAAAAGGTACAAGATGAAGTTCAGGAAGTAAAGAGTGTAATGGGTGATAATATTGAAAAAATATTAAAAAGGGGTGAAAATGTTGAGGTTTTATTAGATAAAAGTGAACAACTTTCTCATGAATCAACTATATTCAGAAGAAAGGCTAGAACTTTAAAAAGGCAAATATGTTTTAAAAATATTAAAATGATTGTATTAATATCATTATTAGTTGCACTATTAATTATTATTATAATTATCAGTACTCATTAAACCTTTTTTGATAAATTAATTTTTGTGTATTCTTCTATCTTTTGATTTGTAAGAACTTCAGCATCTTCTAATTCAAAATCAGAAAAGTTAAAATTATTATCTATTTGACTTTTTTTATTTTTATTATTTTTATAAATATCAACTGATGCTGCACCAATTGCTGCTGCTGCTGCATAGGGAATATAATCCATATCCTATTTTTAGCATTGAAAATATTTAAATTTTTTATTAAAATATTTGTTTTTTAATTAAAAAAGAGATATATTTGTTTTTTTTAATTAAAATTAAAAAAATATTTTTGTAATTAATTTTGAAATAATAAATATTATATAAAAATCCTAATTCATATTAGGTAGATATGGGTAATTGTTATGGATTTTTACAAAAAAAGAGAAGTGGACTTGATGAGCCACTGATTCCTATGAGTCAAGTAATAGGTACTGTAAATGAGTTAAAAGAAAAGAATACTGGATTAAATCAACGAATACGGTCTATTGAAAATACCCTAAATAGTTCTCAAGGTGAAATGCAAATAAAGATTAATCAGATTGTACTTGAAATGAATAAAATAACAAACAATGTTTTACCTAATTTAGTTAAATCTAAGGGGGATGTTCTAGATTTGAAGGAGAGAGTAATTGATATGTCTACAGAAATAAGCACAATAAGTACTGAAGTTGAACAAATGAAAGATAATACACTGTTGTCATCTCAACTAGAACCTATTAAAGATAAGATGGAGTCAATTGGAAATTTGGATAGTCAAGTTAGGGAGCTAAAAAATCAAATTGATCAGATTTCTAAAATAACAGCTAGTATAGAAACTAGAGATAATTGGATGAAAGATAATTAATCTAGTATATATTTATCAATAATATCTTTGTTTTTAATAATTTTATATAAATCTTCTTTAAACTTAACATTTGAGATATTTAAAGAATTTGTTATATCTTCAGAGTAATTATTTACTTCGTGTAAAATTTTTTCTAGTAATCTCTGACTTAGTGAATCTATCTTCAGCAAATCAACTTTTGATTCCATAATTAAAAAAATATAGTAAAGATTATTTAAATAAATTTGTTTTTAGGATTTTTATTAAAAAAAATAGTTTATAATATTTTAATCAAAATAAATTACTTAAGTTTCATTATCATGTAGAAGATGGTATACTCTAAGTTGTGTTGTTCTACCAGGTCTTTGTGCCCTTCCAATTGCTTGTTTTTCCTCATCACTTGTCATCTTATGGAATAAGATTACTTCATCAGCTTGTTCTAGATTTAGACCATGCCCAAAGTGCTTTATGTTCAAGAATAATATATTTATTTCACCTCTATTAAATTTCTCAATTGTTTTATTTATAGAACTCGTGCTTCCCTTTGGGATTGCCGCTGAAACACCATAATAATCAAAGACTTTTGTATAATGTAAACCTGCACTATCTGTTGATATTTGTTCAACATCATCTTCATCATGAAGATTCTTAAATGTACCTCCACTATTAGAGAAAACTAAATATTTTTTATGAGGTGCATCAAGTATCAACTCTTTCATTGTAGTATTCTTATTTTTGATTGTATCAACTTCCATTTCATCATCTTTCTTTATTTCTGATTCAGAAATAAGTGTAATTCCTTTTATTTTACCTCTACACATTGGGCAAGACTTATTTTCTTTAGATTGAGCATGTTTCAAACTTGATGTAATACATTCAAAACAGAATAGTGTACTACAATTACAACCAAGTAATACAGGTTTGTCATAATCTAGCCAGCATATAGGGCACTTGCTTTCTTTGTAATTTGATATCTTATCTTCAATTGATTTGATTCTTATATTCACTGAATCTAATTTCTCTTGAACTCTTGAAATTGCTTCATTTTTATCTTCAAAACTGTGAAATATCTTGTTCTTCTTATATTCAAGAAGTGCTTCAAGATTGTGCCTATCATTTATAAGAGTAGTTGTCACTGCCTCAACAATACTTGTTGTATCCTGTATTCCAATTCCATTAACATGACTAATTGCCCCATTAATATCTCCTGCATTAATCATTTCAAGTACTTTGGAATCCACCAATCCCTTCAAGACATCCAATACAACAGGAGTTTTACATTGTATTTCATTATGAATGACTTCGGGAAGTTTCCATGAATCTCTAATAAATTTATCAGAACACCTTACTATCATATTTGCAATAAAGGTAATTGGAACAATATTATTTTCAAATTCATCTATTACTTCTAGATTATCTTTATAATAATTTACAATAATTTTTAATGGAACTTTATTATTATAGTAATATGAACCCGTATATAAAGCTTTAAAAATTTCTTTTATAGCATCATTTACATATTTATCATATGTTTCTTTGTTAATACTAATTATATTATCAGGAATATCTATTAATGAGTTATATACATAACTACTATCATAATTAATTGTATTTACCATATTTTTCCATACTGATTTTAGAAAACCATTCTTTTTAATTCTAAAATTAAATAAATCTACTACAGATGATGTAATAAACCAAGTATAATTAGCTCTTATAAATTTGTTATTAGGTAATTCAATTGAATTTATTTCATCAACAATAAACCTTGACCAAACAAGCAAAGGTACTTTATTAGATAAACTATGACTGTAATAATTGATATTAGAAATAAAATCCCTAAATGCAGTGCTTTTTACTAGAATAATATCATATTTTGAAAATATATTTGATAGTGCCAAATAACCCATGAATTTATGTCCAGCAATTTCTTCATTATTACATATTTCATCATTAATTAGTCCTTCAATTAAATTAATTTCTCCCTTACCCTTAATATACATTACTTTTAATTTTGTATCGTATTTACAGTATTCATACCATTGATAATAAATTGGATGTGGTACAATAAGTAGATTTGAATTAATAGTTATTCTATTTTTTCTCATATCGTGAGTAAAATTTAAATATGGACCAAAATTACCACTAATCACAGCTTTTTTTTCATACAAATCAACTATTTTTTTTTGGGCAATTAGTGCAAGAATTATTAAAGATTTTCCACTTCCTACTGGATTACAAATAACACCACAATTTAAATTCATGTTTGTGGCACTACTATTACTATTCTCATACTGTTCAAAACTACTTTCCCATAGAGATAATTGGCTTCTTCCATTGGTGTTTTTAAAATTATTTTTAATATCTCTATTATCTTCCATGTATAACATTCTTTCTACTGATGCTTTTTGATGGTCTTTAAGAGAAGTTTTTATATTAACAGGTTGGTTAATTTTAGGAGAATTATGATTTAAAATAAATGTTGAACCATACTCAACCATACTCATTTTTACTAATGATTTAAAATCATTACTAAAATCAATTTTAAATTAAGAAGAATTAATAAAAATTTTTGATAATCAAATTAAATTATTGTATAAACTATTGTCTTGATGATAAAAATAACATCCCAAGTAATATTATTATAAAGAGTATTGCATAGAATGTACTCTGTGATGCTGCTACACTTGCACCAGTGGTTAATTTATCATCAGAACCAGGGGTCTTACTGAAGTATCTCCATCCAGGTCTAGTAAGTTTAATATTATCATAACAGTTTATCGGTGGTAATCTTCCACTGTAAATCATTATTAAATCACCCATCCAAATAACACCAAGTAAAATTATTGAGTTGCCTAAAGTGATTGGTGCAAATAACATGCATATCAGTCCAAGAATCAACTTAATTATTCCTGTCCATGTATATCCCATATATAATCTGTCCGCACCAATCCATCCCATTGTTTTTGAAATATTTAGGATTCTGGTATAATCATATGGACATCTTTTTGGCCTCTTTGACCGTTGTTTCTTAACACTTTGATCAACATTAGCACTTATTTTTGATATAAAATTATTCATTGTATCAACTCCCATGGGAGCATCATTTGGTTCTGTTCTTCCTGAATACATCTAATAATAGTTAGGAAAATTTTTATCATTTCATTACATCAAGTAAAGAAGATGGAATACATAATCTATCATGGACTTTTCCCATGTTGTATAGAATGTCAAATAATTGAATTAGGATTATTAAATTGGAATCAGTTTAATGAAACTTTATCACTTAATTCTGAAAATTGGACAAGCTTATACAATTTAATTTATAAATTTAATTTTCAAAACCGAGATTCAATATACTATAATACTTTTTTTTTGAAAAAAATAGTAGAAAAAATATTTGATAGTTCTAAAATACAATCTAATTCATTATCACCAATTATTGAAATAATAGAATTATCTACATACATTGATAAATATTTATTATATATCGAATTACTAATAAATCTTTTTCCTATTAGAAGCAATAGTAAGAGTTATTACAAATCAAAAAAAATGTATTATAAATATATTTTAATTAGAGAATTTTCTAGAGTTAATTATGATATAATAAGTAAAAATATTACAGATAAAATATCAAATTGGATGTTAAATTTAGATGAAGATATACATTTAAACGAATTATCATATTTAATTACCTCTCTCTCTAAACTTGATTTAAATAGTTATATCATTCCAATTATTAAAACATTTGAGTCATTATATACTTTAAAAAGTAATACATGGGATACTAATTTATTAAATCCAAGTTTGCTCAAGTCATTATATTTATGTATAATTAGTTATAATAATTTAGTAAATAGTCTGTTTATCGATCTTTTAAGTGAAAAAAATATTGAACTTATAATTACTAGTTGTAATACAATATTTATTAAACTTATTTATCATAAAAATAAAGATATATTGAATAATGTATTACAATTAGCTATTTTAAATAGAAATAAAAATTTATTAAAAAATTTATATAAATTATTTAGATTGAAGAATAATGATTGTAATTATACAGAATTAATTGATGATATTATATGTGATAATTTGCAACATTTTTTCAAAGAAAATAATATAAATAAAGCACTTATTTATTCTCAAAATTTTGTTTACTGCATTACATTTATTAAACCATGGCCAAATGACTTAGATAACAAGTATGACGTATGTTTAAAAAAAAATATTTTACTTTCAAAGAATTTTTCAAACAATGTTTTAAATTTGATTATTGATTATAATAATAGTGATAAAGAATTATCTGAATTAATAATTCCTTCTACATTTTCTTATATAATTAATTATATTAATGATAAACAACAATTTGTTGATAATTTGAATTATAATATTACAAAAAAACTATTTTCATTTTATTATAAAAATAAATCATTGTATTCAAAAGAATATAATAAATATAAAACTACTATTAATTTTTTTGAAAATATTACAAAGAATTCATTAGTAAAAAATATAAATTACCAAATTATAAAGATAAACACTACTATTGATGATTTTAAATCTAAAAAATATAATCCTTTAATTGCATATTTACAATACAATCTTTATGAAAGTATTACAACGAAAATTAAAATCTTAAGTAAACCATTTTGGAATATCAATACAGATAATTTTAATATACCAAATGAGGTAGAAAATTCATGGAATTTAATTAAATATAGTTTCAAGAGAAGATATCCCTCAAAAGTACTAACCCTATCATCAAAATACAGTTATATTCAAATTTATGATAATTACTCAAATGCTTTATTAAATCTGCCTTTAATTTTAGGTACAATATTAATAGAAATGAGTAAATCTACTGAAAATACTTTTGATAGAATTCAAAAAAAAATAAATATATCAGAAAATTACTTAATAAGTTGTTTAAATTGTTTAACTGACAAAGATATTATATATCTTAATAATTCTAATTATCACATAAAATCCAGTTTAAAAGATATTGATTTGTATCCTTGGGATATTAATGAAATAAAAGAAACCAAAAAAATATTACAATCAAATAAAAAAGAAAATAATATTATTATAAAAGCATTATTAGTAAGAATAATGAAAAAAAACAGAGAAATGGATATTAAAAAACTAGAAAATGAATGTAAAGAAAAAATTTTAAGAGAATTCTCTATAGATGATAAAAAAATCAATAGTATAATAAATCTATTGATTGATGAAGATTACTTTGAAAGGAAAGAAAATATAATACTATATGTACCATAAACTATGTTAATGGTGAAAATAAACAAATATTGTTTTGTTCTTCATCTACTTCTATTTGTAGATGTAATTTACTTTTCTTATCTTTTATTTTAATATTTAGTTCAATATCATTTTTATATTTTGTGTTTTCAGAATTAAATACGGATTTATGTACTTTATTTAATTCAATCAATGATTCTTGATTATCAATATAGTCAAAAATACTACTTCCGACTATTTCAATTGGAGTAATATCTAATCGTTGTTCCCCAAAATGAGTAAGACTAGTTATGATGCCATCACTTGTGTATCTTAATAATATACTCCATTCAACTGTTTCTTCCTTATTATTATCGCCTCTGTCTAAAGTTATGTTTTTATAAACAACGCCATCTAGTTCACCATTTAATGAGCACAATGTTTTTTCACCATCTAAAATTGTAGATTCGTATGCTGACATTAAAATATTCAAAATTGCATAGAATCTATCTTTATTGGTTGGATAATATCTACTTCTAGATATGTTATCTATGCATCCTTTTGTAAAAATAGTTGTTCGGGCATTCCACATGTTAAATTTTTCAATGAATTTTTCTGGAATTCCATTTGCAACTGATATTGATTCGGTTTCATTCTTTATTTGAAACAGCATATTTATCACAGATGCATGGAATTCTTCTTGATTATTATTATTTAACTTATTTTCAATAAATTCTTTTAATATATTTGAAGTATTTGTTAATACTATTTCCAGAAAATCATGTATAATTGCATTCCTTCCGTCATCACCAAACTTTGTGTATGGGATCATTTCATTTTTCCAATAATCAACTTGAGAAAATATGTAATGATTTTTTAAGATTTTTTTTGAAATTTTTGTATTTATTTTTCTCTTAATTTTTTTTTTGGCCAAATATGCACACAAACTAGTTATGATGCCCCCTCCTGTAGTAATTAATGCAATTAACCATGTCTCGGCCATCTTTATTAATAAGGTAATTATAGCATAGAAAACATTATTGTAATATACATATGAATATTGAACTTTCTTCAACACCATTTGCTCCATTTCATTATCATTATAACTGTGACAAGTTTAATGATGCTGGTTGGGGTTGTGTTTATAGAAACATACAGACTATTATTTCATATATAAATGCCCTCATTATTTTGATAGAAATCCCTAAATTATCAGAAATATTAACTTGGTTTAATAAACCATTTAATGGAAAAGGAACAAAAATGTGGATTGAACCACATCAAGCAAAGAGTTTTATGTATAACTACTTTTATGAGAACTTTAAAAAAGAATACTTTCAATTTACTGAAATATTATGGGTAAAAGATAATAATTCAATTGACCATATTGAATTTACACCATTAGAAATTTATACACAATCTCCAAATATATTATTATGTGGATTTGATAGTATTACTGAACTAATAGATATTTTAAGAGTTAATTTAAATAATAAAATACCAATATTGATTGATAATGGAACATATAGCTATTTAATTGAAAGTATTGATTTTAATAATAATGGAACTATTATTGACCCACATTCTAAAGAATCAGCACGAATTATTAAAAGAGATTTATCTAAATGGTTAAGCAACAGTAATTGTTGGATGGTCCTTTTGATTAAGGATTGAATCACATTTCCAACATCTTAAATCTGGATTATTCATAATATTTCTATTAAGACTATCACATTTCTTACAAATTTGGTTATTTTTTGACAGAAAATCTCTCAGTTCTGATTCTACTGGATTTTTTTCTGATGATGAATACTTACTCCTTAAAGATTTCCATACATTAATTGATACACACCCTACAATAATCACTCCAATTACTGCATAGCTAACTTTTTTGTTGTATTTACTAAAATTTATAAAATATAATTTTGCAAACATTCTATTATAACTAAAAATATATTATTTTAAATGAATATGGCCATCCTTTTGATGAATAATTAATACTTCAGTTATACTTCCATCAGGATATGGAAAGTTAATTAAAAAACCTATATTCATGTTTGAATGTCGTAAATAGGCTTTTATTTGAGAAACATGCTCAATCTTGAGGGAACGAATTGCTTTTAATTCAATAATATATTTTCCAGGACAATTTATATTTTTACCATCAATTAAAATATCTCCTCTACAAAAACCCACAATTCTATCATTATGTTTGATAGAAATTGGAAATTCTGTGTCATACTCAATATTTAAATTTCTTAAATCTGCTTCCATTCCATTATGATATATAGCCTCTGATAGTCCTGGACCAATTGATTGGTATACATTGTTAGAAATCTTATTTATCAACTCATATAATTTTATTTCATTATCGGTCAATATATATTTATTTTCATGAGTTATATTCTCAGTTTTATCCAAATCTATAATTTGTCTATCCATTTATAGATTTCATCTTAAAAGTTTAAGTATTGATTTTTCAAAATAACTACTGTTTTATTTCGCGACTTGCATTCATTTTTACGATTTTTGTATTAATAACATATACATATTCTTCCATATTAATTGGTTCAGGAATATTTAAATCTTCTCTAATCATATTCTTTATTGCTTTAAGATTATCAGTTAACTTGCTATTTCTTTCATCCATGTCAATTATTCTTTTATATAAATCTTTATCCATTTTCTCTTTTTTAGATGGAAAAATAAAATTCCATCCATACCATAATGTAGTTGCTCCTATCCACATTGTATTTCTAAGGATAATTTGAGTTAAAATGGCAATCATCCTTAATATATACCTATTTTTTTTTAGTATTAAATTTAAGCATTAAAATTTTTCAATACAAAAATATATACAGAAAATAAGGATGAGTTCTGAAAATCCGAATTCAACAAATTGTTGTTTTGATAATCTACTTTGGAGACAGAGCAAAGATAATTATTCTGAGCCAACTGAACCACAAGTCAAAAATAATATATATTATCCATATTATCCTAAGGAGTGTGATAAAAAAAATGAAGAAAAAATAGATAATGTGCAGTGCTTTAATGAGGATGATTCTAAAAAATTACCAGGTTATTCTGCAGAGTTGCCAGTTCTTGATGGAATAAACTACCCATGTCAACCAGAATTCCAGTATAGAATGAGTAGAGCACAAATAGAAAATTTAAGGAACCAATCTATTTTAGAAAATAAAAACTTAGATGGTAGACTTGGTTTTATATTGCATCCAAAATCAACCCGCACTATTTCC